>Ga0208514_100553_pt1 | contig 18230 bp, 16 predicted proteins | sample LakWasMet70_HOW9_2_FD_183900 | JGI IMG/M metagenome (GOLD analysis project Ga0208514, IMG submission 183900) | Freshwater sediment methanotrophic microbial communities from Lake Washington under simulated oxygen tension - Sediment Metagenome... | ecosystem: Environmental > Aquatic > Freshwater >...
GAAGTTTGCCGCCAAACAGCTGATCTTCGCGCATGCCGCCGTCACCGACGTGGCGGGCAACAAGCTCTGGCACGACCAGCGCATTGCACGCGAAGGTTTTGACATCGCCAGCGCCAGCACGCAGGGCATGGCCCTGAAGCTGCGCGACTGGTCGCTGCAAAGCCAGGGCCGCACGCACAGCGCCCGCCTGCCCGCCACCGACTTTGCACTGAACCTGCAGTTCACCGAAACACAGCCCGTGCTGTTGCAGGGCAAGCAGGGCCTGTCGCGCAAGGGGCCGGAAGAAAAACAGGCGAGCTACTACTACAGCCTGCCGCAACTGGCCACCAGCGGGAGCCTGCAGATCAAGGGCCAAAGCTTCAACGTGAGCGGCAAAGCCTGGCTGGACCACGAGTGGAGTGAGGAGATACTGCACCCCGACGCCGCAGGCTGGGACTGGATAGGCATGAACCTCGACGACGGCAGCGCCCTCACCGCCTTCCGCCTGCGCGACAAGGTCGGCAACACCTTGTGGGACGGCGGCTCCTTCCGCTCCGCTCAAGGAGAACTCTTTCCCTTCAGCCGCGGCGAAGTGATCTTCAAACCCGTGCGCCGCTGGAAAAGCCCGCTGAGCCGGGCCAGCTACCCGGTCGAGTGGCTGGTGCGCACACCCGCCGACATCTACACCGTGCGCGCCGTCATCGACAACCAGGAACTCGACAGCCGCCAGTCCACCGGCGCGATTTACTGGGAAGGCCTGAGCGAGCTGATAGACAGCAATGGCAAACGCGTGGGGCGCGGGTATCTGGAGATGACGGGGTATGCGGGGGGCTTGAGGATATAGCACGACGTCGAGCGCGCCATCGGACACGATAGACTTTGCACGGTCGCGTGTCCGGATTCTGGACCTGCTCACGTGCCAAAGAAATATTCATAGCGCCGGGGACGGCGCATTCATTGTCAGGGTGTCTTTATGAAACTTATTGATCGTCTTGTTCGGTTGTTCGCGATTCTGGTGTTCAGCCTGATGATGGCTGCTTGTGCTGTCCCACCGAGGACTATGACTTTTGGAAACGATGCCGAAAAACTGACCGCAAACAGCGACCCTGTGTTTTTAATGACCGCCACCATTAAAAATCTATACAAGCCAGCCTTTCAACCGAAACTGGAGCTAGTCAGTTTTGACCGGTCGACCGCCAATGAAAAAATCCCCTTGTTTGGCATTTTGGTTGACGACAAGGCTAAAGACGAAAGCGGTTCTGTGGAGAACGGCAATAGTTATCTTCTCCGAATACAGCTCGCCCCAGGCCAATACAGACTAATGAGTCTGAGTGGCAGAGCTGGGGCTTTTCCCATAATTGGTCATGTGATAGCGCCTTTACATCTGCCGTTACAAGTGAGTGGGCCAGGGGTCTTCTACCTCGGGCACGTAAATGCGACCTTGCGCGAACGGCAGGGGAATGAATTCAAAGCCGGCCCGTCCCTTCCTTTGGTTGATCAAGCAGTGGTCGGGGCATCCGGGGGGACATTTGACGTCACGATATCGGACCGGCAGACGGAGGACGAGCCCGCATTCAGGGCGAGGTTTCCCGCTCTCGCAGGTGTTCCAATAAAAAAGGCAATACTCCCCGCTTTTGACCGGTCTTACACGCAGCAATTTTGGGAGAAAAACTGACTTTCGGCTTCCCGCATTTGAGTCTAGGGCACAGCTTACCCTTCAAGGAAGGGCGTCTGTTTAAGAGCCCTGCAACGACGCTGGAAAAGCCCGCTGAGCCAGGCCAGCTACCCGGTCGAGTGGCTAGTGCGCACCCCAGCCGACATCTACACCGTGCGCGCCGTCATCGACAACCAGGAACTCGACAGCCGCCAGTCCACTGGCGCGATTTACTGGGAGGGCCTGAGCGAGCTGATCGACAGCAATGGCAAGCGCGTGGGGCGCGGGTATCTGGAGATGACGGGGTATGCGGCTGTGTTGAGGTTGTGATGGAGGGATAATTGGCTGGCTGATTGGCGGCAATACTTGCTTATCGATAGTTAGTAACGACTTTCGGCCAAATCAGTCGCCGCGCTTGGTATGCCGCTGGAGCGCAGAAAATGTTTAGAAGTGCACTTCCTAGTCGTCCTGCTTTCCCAAGAGAGGTTTAAGTGACTCTTCAAGAAATTGGTGAGGCTTCCAGCCTTTCGTCAGCCTTTCGAGGATAAACGTATCCAGGGCTCCAAGCCAAACACCTGCAGCGCTGCCAAATCCGTCGGCCCCCAAGGCATCAGCGGTCAATCCAAGTCCCGTAAATACTCCCCAGCGTGTAATACGTGTCGGGAGTTTCTCCGCCCATGTCTGTTCAACGGTGGCCTTGTAAAACTCCGCTACTAGGCTGCTCTCGACGCGATGCACATGGAGCCATTCTCGAAAACGATCAGCCTTGTCCAAGAGCATCACGACTTCGCTGAAACTGACCCGACCGCTGTTAACCGCATCCCTGATGGCATGGGCTTTTCCTAACGTTAGCTCTTCAAAGTTCCCGAGTTCTGACGAAGACTTAGCGTTCCTTTTAAGTAAGTCACTCAGGGTATGTGCATGCACCACTTGGTCGATATGGTTGACAGCCACTTCCGTCTCCAGATGCGCGGCAAAGTAGTGGGCCTCGAAAGCCCCTTGAACTAACGCGAGGAGATAGGCTTCATTAACGCTCGAGTGGCTCAGTGGCACTCGCATGTGGTAGTGCCGGTTGAGTTCGATCCAGTCCATGTTTGATTCGACTACGATAGCGTTTAGTCCCTCGCGGTGAACCAAGAATACTGGTTCGTTCCACACATACTCAGGGACGATCCGGCTGACGAGTTCCGGAACACAGGCCGTTAGAGACCGCTGCAAGAGGTTTTCGAGGACGTTTTTCTGGTTAAAGCGAGCGTGACTTGCCGGAAGGAGCAACTGAGCAAATTTGTTTGCCCCAAGTTTCGCCTGGGAGGTTGCCCCAGCCGCAAGAAGAAAAGCCTCACGCGCTCCAGTCTGCGGCGTATGCTGCGGAGAACTGAATCCGATCAAAGCGTGCTGCGTGCGTCCAGCGCGCAACTCGGAGTGAACGCCAATTTGGTCTTCGAGGTAATGTATTTCCAGACGGCCATCTCGCAGCAGCGACAGAAGCAAAAAAGGAGGGATGCGAGTAAGAAGGTCCTTAATCGTTGCGGTGTTGGCCAGAACTGCGACACGCTTATAGAAGATAAGCGCCTCCGCCAAACTGCCCACATCTATGAGCGGGCCTGGGCCAATGACGTTCTTGAACAATATCGAATCAAACAATCGGCACTCCACTTTGCAACCAAGTTGGCCGCCGCTGTTAGCCTAATGCACCTATCGTATCAGTCACTCCTCAGAGCCTGAACGACCACCGACAATCGTTTCGTTGGTACTAGCAGTGAACGGCATGTATGCCGCAGCGAGTATCTGCACCTTGTCATTGTTGCTTTCGAGAGGCCCGCCGCGCAGCTCGATTCTGTGGCATTGCATCCTTATGAATAAGTGCGACCGTTAAGCGCGGAGCTCGAATGCCTGTATTGTTGAATGACAGTTCCCCGATCAAGTGAGCATCCCGGATATGAGGTGCATCACCCGGAAACAGGCTCGATAAATCGAGATCGAACTGCGCGACAAACTCCACTGTCAAGAGCATCAAATCGCTGAGAAATGCTTCAGACTTGCTGGCTCTCAGGACGATGCCGTCCACCGGCATATAGAACGGACGTTCCGGAGGTTCAGGTAACTGCAAATCAGTTGTTCGTGCCGTTCCTGCAACGAAGCAATGCGTCTCGGCTCGTGTTGGGGGATTCGTAGTGCATGTCGTCCAGGCGATCGCACCCCAAGCTGACTCTTTGTCAGCCACAATTTTTCCCAACCGCCCTTTGATGTGCTGGTTTGCATTTCGCAGAATCACAACTGGCTTTAGCGCATCCGCATAGTTGCGACAATAGTCATGATCGAGATAAATACAATCCGAATCGCACAGCGTGTGAAGTCGGTTAAGCGAATCCACAACCATCCAAGCATCAGAAATAATATCCACGTAGCGTTCGACGTGATCTGATTTCCTGTCACTCGAGACTTTCCAAAGAGTTTCTCGCAGACGTCGGTAAGCGCGGTCAGCAATTTCAAGCGAGTAGCGAATGCCATCAAGGACCACCTTGTCTTCGCTATCAACATGAAGAGGAATGTGGCGCAGCGCTGAAGAGCTTGAAATTAATCGCGGGAGGTGGCTCAACTTCATTGGTCTTTTTCTCTCGTTTTTTCTCGCGGGCTGTTGCCCCTCACGTTGCAAACCAGAACTGGTCGCCATGCGCTATCGCGCACCTCAGCAAGTTTTCTCAACATTTCAGTAGCGATCTCTCCTGCCTAAAACACTGTAATCGGAAGCGGGACCCCGCGCCTGCCGCTGGCGAGTGCACACCGACATGAATCCATCGCGCGCATTACAGTCGCGATCGGCCTAACGGGCCGTTTCACCAACGTCGTTTCGTTGTGCATCTTGAGTCACGGCAACAGCTCCTTGACCTTGATAACCGTATGCTACCGAATCGACTAACGACTGCCAAATAGGGCGTTGAACGTTTTAGGCCTCCAGCCCTTTATTGGCGGTCGCAAGTAGCTATCAAATAAATAGCGACACTTCACACATCGCGAACAAAACCCTGCCAGCCCTACCCCGCCGGTTTCGTTTTGGCTCCCAGGATTTCCTCGTCGCTGGCCAATAAACGCTAGACGCCGTAAGGGCGCTTGGAGGCCATCATCTTCCTGCGGTCCATCTTGCGCCCGTCAACAATAAACGTTCCGTCGCCCACAGCATGCACCGTGCGCTTTTCCTTGCGCGTGGTATCGATCCAGGCGGCCACCGCCTCCAGGACAACGATGTTGTGCTTTTTGACGATGGCTATGACCTTGCACTCGATGTTGGCGAGGCACTCCTTGATCAGGGGCGCCTTGACGACTTTGGCCGGCACGGCGGTGAGCTTGAATTTGCCGAACTTGTCGGTATCTTTCCCGGAGCACGTGCCTATGCCAACCACCTTGTCCAGCATGTCCACCGTGGGAATGGCAATGACGCATTCCCTGTTTTTTCGCAAGGCCGCGTAAGGGTGATTCCACGCCCCCGTGGTAATGGCAAATACCGGCGTGAAGTCCATCACCATGGTCCAGGAGATGGTCATGATGTTGTCTTTCTTCCCGTCATGGGTCGTCACCAGCACCACAGGCCCTGGTTCCATCAGGGTAAAGGCCCTGCCCAGTTCCAGTTCATGCATGAGAGTTCCTCTTGATGTTCGTTTGACCGACGCCGGCATCGATCAGGGTTCCAACGTGAATCTTGCGGTTTAAGTCGCCACCCGTCCAAAAGTACCATCCCCCAAATGGAGGATGCGGCGGCATGCGAGCCCGGTGAAAATCGATCAAGAATAATTTTCTGGGGGCCTCAATGAAAATCCTGGTCGTGGCAATCAGCTCCAGCCTCCGTCTTCTTGGGTCAGGTCTCCTTGCATTCGCAATTGTCGGCTGCAGCACCATCACGCACAAGCAGACAGTGGGTATACCAAAAGACGATAAGCCCCAACATATTGCGATCTTCTTTGACGGCACGCACAACGATGAAGCGTCGGATACAAATATCAAACGATTGCACTCACTGGTGAGCTTGCAAGGGCGCTCGGACCTCACTACCTTATATATTGAAGGCGTTGGTACACGCGCCGACATTGCGGGCATGGCCACTGGCTACGGGCTCGGTGAGCGGGTTCGCATCGCCTATGGTTTTCTTTTAAAGCACCACCGCCCGGGAGACAAGGTGTACCTGTTTGGCTTCAGCCGCGGGGCGTACGCCGCGCGGGTACTGAACTCGCTGCTGTACCACGCTGGCTTGCCCACGAAGCCCGACAACCGTACCCACGTGGAAGTGGCGCAAGAGGTCTACGAGCTGGTCAAGGTGGAGAGCGACTACCCTGCCCAATACGAGCCATTGCGGCGCCAACGTGTGCAAGAGGATCTTCTGACACACAAGTTGGGTCCAGCGCCGGCTGTGGAAGTGCAAGTGCTCGGACTTTGGGACACCGTGGAAGCACTTGGCGCACCCAACTGGCTGAGCCGGATCAGCCATAAAGCCCAGATTCAGCAGCACCTCGCGGACGTCGATAACGCGAATTCGCGCTACGGCGACAAGCTGTGCAATGTTCACTATGCGTTTCACGCCATGTCAATTGATGACAATCGTGAATGGATTTTTACGCCGCAGCTCCTGACGCGCCGGCACCTTGTGGCCGGATGTTCACCCGCCGAGCGCCCTCCCATTCTTGACGAGCGTGGCAACGTGCGGCCTGGTCGACTTCGCGAGGTGTGGTTTGCGGGTGCCCATTCTGACGTGGGTGGTGGGTACGCAGACGCACGCATGAGCGGGGTGAGCTTGAACTGGATGCTTGAGGCGATGCACAACGTCGAAGTGGACCTGGTGCCAATAGGAACCAAAGTGCCGGAGGATCGCTTTGGCACAAGTCACAACCCCGAGGCCGGTGCTCTCTCGGCCATCTATCATTCGATCAACCGCGACCTGGTGGCGTACGTGCGCAGCGACGCCAGCCTGGTGAACCGGTTGTGCGTGCACCCCTCGGTGTTTGAGAGGCGGCAATTTGTTCCTGTGAGATCGCACGAGAACAGCCAGTTGCAGTTACGAAATCCTGGCCGCGCATGCCTGAAGATGGCGACGCCGCAACTCAACAGCCTGGACGCGCACGGCCGACTCACACAATTTGCAGAAACGGAAGGTCAATGCCCGCCAGGCACCGCGGCCATCGTGGAGGTACGTGAAGATCCATATTGCCAAGGGAAATAGCCATGGAAGTTCGCAATATCTTGCTCCCCGCGGTCCTGGTAGTTGCCGCGACCCTGACCGGCTGTGCTGCGGTTCGGTATGAACCGACTTCCTATGACTCGCCCAAGCCCGTCCGGGCCGGGGTGCCGGGCTGCTTGTCGGCGGGCGCCCTTGCCGCCCCAGGCAATGAGTGCCTCGCGCTTGTACGCGCCGACCAGTGGTGGTCCGACACAGGCGTAACTGTGAAGAAACAGGCAGCCTACAGGCTGACCGTTCCCCCGCATCAAGTCTGGTTCGACAAGGGCATCGTCAATAAACCGCCTTACGGTGACCCCGGGAGCCGACTCATGAATCTTTTTGAGAGCTACAAGCGACATGAGGGGGGCTTGTGGTTCAGCCTGATTGCCGCGGTCGTCGAGCCTGGCTCTGGCCTGGACAGACGGGAATACCAAAGAGTCGATATCGGAGCCGCCAGCAAGAAAAACTGCGACAGCGTTATTTTCGTCGCGCAGGAGGACGGCGCCCTGTCGCTCTACCCCAATGATGCAAAAGGACCTGCCTCGCACCCTACATTTTTCTACGAGAACAACAGCGGCCAGATCTGGGTGCGCGTGCGCTGGCTGACGGCCAAAGAAGCGCCGGCAACAACAACAACGGTGGTGCCCGATGAATGCAGGCCGCCGACTAAGCCGACGGTCGCCCAATAACCCAGCGGCGGGCGCCTGTGTTTCCGTGCTGACGGTCAAAAATTCCAGGCGACGAATGCCTGGCGTGATGCGTGGCGCACCCAAGCTATCGGTCATCGAACATTCCCGATAAATAGAAAGTTGCCATAACAAGTTCCGAATGCGATATGGAACGTTTCAGGCCTTCAGCCCTTTGATGGCGGGCGCAGTCAGCTATCAAATAAATAGCATCTCCCCGCGCGCGGGATGGAAGACCTGCCCGCCCTACCCCGCCGACACTTGCACTGGCTGGCTCATCTGGTCTTTCAGCGCCACGCCCGAGCGTTGTTGAACACGCATCTGTTTCAGCAGCCAGGCGATCTTGCCCGCTGCGGCCTGCGGGGCCAGGCCCTGGGGCCGGATGTTGGACACGCAGTTGCGGTCGGCGTCGCTGGTGGCTGCGCCGGGCGCCCAGGTGATGTAGGCGCCCAGGCTGTCGGGTGACGACAGGCCTGGCCGCTCGCCGATCAGCACCAGCACCGCCTCGGCCTGCAGGGCGCGCACCAGCGCCCAGCCCTGCGCTCTCAGCAGCGCCCTCACCGCCTTCCGGCTGCGCGACAAGGTCGGCAACACCTTGTGGGACGGCGGCTCCTTCCGCTCCGCCAAAGGCGAACTCTTTCCCTTCAGCCGTGGCGAAGTGATTTTCAAACCCATGCGCCGCTGGAAAAGCCCGCTGAGCCAGGCTAGCTACCCGGTCAAGTGGCTGGTGCAAACGCCGGCCGACATCTACACCGTGCGCGCCGTCACCGACAACCAGGAACTCGACAGCCGCCAGTCCACCGGCGGGATTTACTGGGAAGGGCTGAGCGAGCTGATCGACAGCAATGGCAAGCGCATCGGGCGCGGATATCTGGAGATGACGGGGTATGCGGCGGTGTTGCGGCTGTGATTGCGGGACGACCAGCCGGCCGCCGGAGGGCAACACAGGCCCTTCTTAAGGTTGGTCGTGCCGGAAGTTGGGCAACCCAAGAACAGTTTCTCAGCAGAACTGGCCAGAAGCAGCCGTTCAGTCATTTCGCAAAAACGATTCTTGAACGTCTTCCGGAAACCAGTGGGGGGCCACACAGGCCCCCCATCTGTGTCACTCACCTGGAAGGCCAGTGACAACTTGTCCAATGCGAGGCGCGTTATTCGATCCGCGCAATTCCCGCGGCGCGAACGACGTTGTCCCAATGCGCTTTCTTCTCCTTGATGAAGGTCGAAAAATCCTCGGGCGAGCCCATGAACGGGTACTGACCCAATTGCAGCAATGCGATGCGGGCTTCCTCAGTGGCCATGACCTTGCTCACGGCGGCATTCAGACGAGCCACGATGGCCGGTGCTGTGCCAGCAGGCACCAAAAGGCCATTCCATGGCCCAACCACGAAGTTGGGGATGCCTGCACTTTCGATGATCGTGGGAACACCGGGCGCGAACTCGGCAGGTTTTTCGCTGGCAATGGCCAGTGCGCGAATTTTTCCGCCTTTGATCTGGGGCAGTGCCGACACAGCGCTGATGAACGCAAAATCCACGCGACCGGCAACCAGGTCCAGCATGGCCGGCGCATCGCCACCGTTGTAGGGCACATGTAGCATCTTGGCGCCGATGGCATTGCTGAACCACTCGCCTGCAAGCTGGTTGTCGGCGCCGTTGCCCGCCGATGCGAAGGACAGGGATGGGGTTTTCGTCTTCGCGTGCTGGATCAACTCTTTGACGGTTTTGAAAGGCGAATCCTGCGCCACGACAAACATGTAGGGATAGCTGGCGACAGGGACTGTTGGCACGAAGTCCTTGAAGATATCGTAGTCCACCCTTTTCTTGATGGCAGGTTCTATGGCCATTGAGCCGCTGCTGCCCAGCAAGATGGTGTATCCGTCAGGTTTGGCGCGTTTGACGTATTGAAGTGCGACCAGGCCATTGGCACCGGTGCGGTTTTCCACCACCACATTCTGCCCAAGTTCCTTTTCCAGTTTTCGCGCCAAAAAACGGCCGACAACGTCGGTGGGGCCGCCCGCACCGAAGCCGATGACCAGATTGACCGGTTTGGTCGGATAGTCCTGTGCGCTGACCACTTGGGCAAGTGCCATCATGACAACTGCGCCTGCTTTTCTAAAAATGCTTTTCATGCGATGTTTCTTTCTATGTCTCTTTGGTTGAGATTGGGATTGGGATTGGGATTGGGGTTAAGCGCTCATGTATCCAGAACGTTTAACGAATGAACTGATCTACATAGTCGGCGCCAAGGCCAACCTGGATGTAGTGCTTGCGGCACAGATCGATGCGGTCAAAAACGTCAGTGAATCCCACTTGCTCGCCTTGCTCGTTCATGTAGATCATGGCTCCATTGACCAGGAACCAGGTGATCATTTCCTCGCAATCTTCGTCCACCACCAGGGTGTGGGTTTCTCCTGGTGGCTCAAAGACATAGTCGCCTTCCCGGGCCACCCAGTCGTGCTCCAGATAGCGCCAGGAACCTTTCATGACGAGGCCGTGCACGGAGGCAGGATGCCGGTGGCAGCTCACCACTCCGGAAGCACGCACCTTGAGCAGGCTGGTCCAATACCCGTGCGTCTTGTTGAGTAAAAGGGGGCGAATCCAGGCGTCCGGGTAAATGGGAACCCACACCCGGTCATCGTCGGGGATACCGTGCAGGACGAGTTCGGGGGTCAGGCCTATCGGCTGGCGCTCGGGCGGAACGGGTTTGGGAAATTTTGATGTGGTCAATTGGGTTGTCTCCATATAAGAATTTAAAAGCCTGCAGTTCTTTCAACAGCCAGCATGGCGTCGAATATCTGTTTTGCGGTCAACGGTTGCGACGAGTCCTTCAAATAGGGTGCAGAGAGGGTCAACTCCGCAATCTGCATGACTTCCGAGGTTTCAATAGCTGCCAATCCGATGTCTTTCCTGGATACGGGGAGCCCGGCTTTCTTGAGAAAGCGGGTTGCCTCCAGAATCTCCGGCGGGTCGTAGTGAAATGCATGAAGCTGAACGAGAAGCCCATAACTGACAAGTTCACCATGTAAATAGGCGTGCGTTTGCGAACAGGCCGTCAACCCTCGCAACATGCCATGAGCGACAGACAATCCACCACTTTCAAACGCCAAGCCGGAGTACAGGATGGACGCTTCAACCACACGGTCAAACCCGTCATTTGGCACGCCGGAGTCCAGCGCCTGCAAGGCCGCTGCTCCGTGCTCCATCAACGCCTGATGGCAGCATTGCGCGAGCGCAGCCGACAGTTCCGGCGGAAGACCCCCGAAATAGTTGCGCTGGCGGGTGTTGGCGGCAGCCTGTTTGACTTCATAACGTTTTGTGAAAGCGTCCCCCATGCCAGCAACAAACAGGCGCCTGGGTGCCTTGATCAAGATGGATGTATCCACGTAGATCAGGTCCGGATTTCTTTTCATCGTCGGGACTTCGGTGATCTTGTGGTTCTCGTCGTAGATGGCAATCAACCGGCTGGTCGGCGCATCGCTTGACGCCACGGTCGGAACGATGACGAGAGGCAGCGCGAGTTCCAGGGAAACGGCCTTGGCGGTATCAAGGGCCTGCCCACCGCCTGCACCCACAATAATGTCGGGTGCTTGCGCCCGTGCCAGCACACACAGCCGATTCACTTCACGACGAGTGCAGCTTCCGCCGAACTTCAGGAGATTGAACGCCAGGACGGGGTGCGGCTGCAGAGTCGAGAAAATGCCCTCCACAGCTGGGTCAACAATCACGGCCGCACGGCGACATTCGAAATGGTCCGACATTCGCTGCGGCAGTAAATTCAAAATTTCCCAACCCTGTATGTACAGAGAAGGAAATCCCATTATTTTTTCGGTTGGCATTGGCTTTAATTTTGACGTGCGCATCAAAGTTCTTGATCTCGCCCGATTGCATCTTCGGAGAATGATCGCACTGCCATTTGGCGGCCGCAAATTCTAATTCCGCACTCAGGCATTACATTTTGTCGAGTCTTGGCTCGTGGGCGCGCTGCGCAGGGCCATGCCCGCGGCGCTACTGGTTGGATCGTCGAGCCGGCGCGGGTGGAGAGTATGAAAAGCGGAGGATCAAGTTCCGCTCGATACCGGTTCGGCGCCCGCGGCCTGCATGATCCAGTCCCGGAAGATCTCGACTTTCCGAGAATAGCGTTGCAGCACTGGACGTACCAGATAGTGCCCCTTGTCGACCCGGCGCAGGGGCCGGTTGAAGGGGCGTACCAAGCGGCCCGACGCGAGTTCGGATTTCAGCAGCATCGTCTGTCCGATCGCCACGCCCAAGCCATCCAGTGCAGCTTGCCAGGTCAACACCGAGCTACTGAAAGTCATGTGGTTCCTGGAGGACAGATTGTCGACAGACCCATTTGCGCCAAGCCAGTCACTCCAGTCTGTGCGCCGGTATCGGGATACCAGCAGACACTCGCCGAGGAGCGAAGATGGCACACCACCGGCCGATGCATGCCTGGCCATGAGTTCCGGTGCACATACCGGTTCTATCTCATCCTGGAACAGCAGGTCAACTTTTACGTCTGACCAACGGCCGTTCCCGAACTGAATGGCAAGATCCACGGGATCCCTCGCGAAATCCACATCCGGCACCGCGTTGCTGATCAGGACTTCGATGTCCGGGTGGCGCTTCTTGAACTCGGGCAAGTGGGGGATCAGCCACTTCGCGGTAAATGTCGTGTAGGTGCGTATCCGAAGGGCACCGCTGCCATCGCCACGGGTCAACTCTTCTGTCGCATTCGAAATTGCCTGGAAGGCAGGAGTAATCTGCTTGGCGTACCTGGCCCCTGCAGGCGTGAGGGAAACACCCAAGCGCTCGCGCCGGAACAACTGCACGCCGAGGTAGGACTCCAGGACACCTATTTGCCTGCTGACCGCGGACTGGCTGACGTGCAGCTCAAGGGCTGCCGCGGTCAGATTCTGGGTTCGAGCCACCACCTCGAAGACACGCAGAGGATTTAGCGGAGGAACTTTGAACATAGTGCAAAAGAGTATATGACGCTGTGATTGGCGTCACGGATAGCCGCCGCTGGGCTTCCATGAAACTTTCAGCCATAACTTTTTGTCCGATCCACGGGAGGGATGCGAAGTTCTCAATATCTGCCGGAACCGACACAATCCGATCAGTTCCAGACGCTTCAAAGACCCTACCTATGGATTTAAAACTCAGCGACGATCACCAGACCTATGCGGATTCCGTGAGACGGTTTGCGCGGACTCACCTGGCCCCGGGAGCCCTTGAGCGGGCGCATGCCTCCGAATACCCCTGGAAGATCGCGCTTCTTCTGGCAGAAAATGGCTTTTTTGGCATCGCCTTTCCTGAATCGGATGGGGGTCAGGGGGGCTCATTGATGCATGCCGTACTGGCGATCCAGGAAATCGGCATGGTGTGTCCCAAGAGCGCCGACATCGTGCAGGCGGGCAACTTCGGGCCTATCCGCACCTTTGTGGAATACGCCAGTACTGAGCAGAAAGCGCGTTTCCTGCCGGACCTCCTGGGTGGCCGCAAGCTGATTTCTCTGGGGATGACCGAACCGGGAGCGGGTTCCGCCGTCACCGAATTGCAGACCTCGGCACGAGTGGATGGCCCGGACTACCTGATCAATGGCAGCAAGATCTTTTCCACCCACAGCGCGGAGGCCCAGTTGTTCCTGGTTTATGTGCGCTTCGGTCCGGGGGTTCAAGGTATTGGCTCAGTGTTGCTCGAGCGTGACACACCAGGCTTCACGATTGGTAAACCTTCGAATTTCATGAATGGGGAGCAATGGTCCCAGCTGTATTTTGACAATGCCCGCATATCTGCGGCGAACGTCTTGCTGGGCGCGGGCGGGTTCAAACGTCAGATTTCGGGCTTTAACGTGGAACGACTGGGCAATGCCTCCCGCTCACTGGCGTTGGGCCGGCTCGCCTTCAATCTGGCCCGGGAACATGCCCTGGTTCGCAAGCAGTTCGGTCGCGCATTGTGTGAATTCCAGGGCCTGCAGTGGAAATTTTCCGACATGTGGATGAAGCTGGAGCAAGCGCAGCTGCTGTTGTACCGCGCTGCGCTTGAGGGCGACAACGGCTTGCCCTCCGCCCAGAGCACCGCCATGGCCAAGCTGGCCTGTAACGAGGCGGGTTGGTTCGCGGCCAATGAATCACTTCAAGTCATGGGTGGAACAGGTTTCAGCCAGGAGGCAATGGTCGAGTATTGTCTGAGACGCATTCGGGGATGGATGATTGCCGGCGGTTCTCTGGAAGTTTTGCGGAACCGCATCGCCGAAGGCATCTTTGAACGCACCTTTTCGCAACGACTGCCTACCTAAAACATGCTATCCACCCGAATCAGCGGCAAGCCCTTATCAAACGTATTACTCAACCCCCGAAGCATTGCCCTGGTTGGCGCGTCCGATGATCCGAGAAAAACGGCGTCACGGCCTTTGCAGTATTTGCGGCGAACCGGTTATGCAGGACGGGTCTACCCCATCAACCCCAACAAAGCCACCGTTTTGGGTGAAGCCGCATGGCCGTCACTTTCCGCCTTGCCCGAGATACCGGAGTCTGTCTTTTTGCTGGCCTCGACCAGTGCTGTGATTCCCACGGTTCAGGAGTGCATCCGCCTGGGCGTCAAGGTGGTCACCGTTCTGGCGAGCGGTTTTTCCGAGTCGGGTCCTGAAGGGGTGCAGCGGGAACACGAGCTGAGGGACCTGGTCCAAGGCTCCAGTATTCGCCTGCTCGGTCCGAGCAGCATCGGCATTGTGAATCCGCGTAATGGGTTGATGCTGACCGCCAATGCTGCTTTTGCGGAACCAGACTTGCCGGTGGGGCGGGTTTTTGTCGCCTCCCACAGCGGCAGCATGATTGGCGCGCTGGTATCGCGCGGCAAAGCTCGCGGTGTGGGATTTGCGGGCCTGGTTTCCGTCGGCAGCGAGGTGGACCTCAGCCTCGGAGAGATCTGCTCTTCCACGCTCGACGATCCGGGAGTCGACGGCTACCTGCTCTTTCTCGAAAGTCTTCACTGCGGCGAAGATTTAAGGCGTTTTGCAATCGACGCAGCCAAGCGCGGCAAACCTGTGATTGCCTACAAGCTGGGGCGCTCCGATGCTGCGGCAGAAATGGTAACCACTCATACGGGAGCGATCGCCGGCGAAGATGACATTGCCGATGCCTTTCTGAAAGACTGCGGTGTCGCGCGGGTCGGCATCCTGGACGCACTTCTGGAGACCTTCCCGCTGGCTCAACGTCTTGCCCTGGGTGAGCCGTCCAGGCAGCGCCGTGTGGGTGTGGTCACGACCACCGGTGGTGGTGCAGCCATGGTGGTAGATCAACTGGGTTTGCGTGGTATCGAGGTTCAGGCTCCGTCTGTGCAGACATTGCAGCGCTTGCGCGAGCGGGGCATTGAGGTCGCTGCAGGGCGTGCGGTCGATCTCACGTTGGCAGGCGTCAACTATGAAGTGATGAAAACAGCGCTGGATGTATTGCTGGAAGCCCCTGAATTCGATTTGGTCGTCGCCACCATCGGCTCGTCGGCACGTTTCCAGCCGCAGCTCGCAGTCAAGCCCATCATCGACAGCCTGGACAATCACCGGACGCCGCTGGCAGCCATGTTGGTGCCTGACGCTCCGGAAGCGCTGGCAGCGCTGACCGCGCAGGGTGTGCCGTGCTTCCGGTCGCCGGAAGCCTGTGCCGATGCCATCGCGGCGGTGTTCTTCCGTCGGACGCCCGCCACGTTCAGGAGTCACTCGTCTGCAGCTGCAGACGCGAGGGCACTGAGTGAAGCAGAAGCTTACCGCCTGCTCAAGCAGCTTGGCGTGCCCTGCGCCGCGTTCGTGACATCCGCGCTCGATGGCCCGCCACCTGACCTGGCGTTTGACTACCCGGTGGTGGCCAAGGTGTGTTCTGCCCATATTCCGCACAAGACGGAAGTTGGTGGTGTCTTGCTCGGGATCAGGGACGAGATCGGCCTGGCCCAGGCCATGGCCACCCTGCGCGGCAATCTTGCGATACGGGCACCGAACGTGCCCTGCGACCAGATTCTGGTTCAGAAAAGCGTGGCCGGTCTGGCGGAAGTTCTTGTCGGTTACCGCGTCGATCCTGACGCCGGTCCCATCGTCATCCTGGCGGCGGGAGGAATTTGGGCGGAAGTTGCACGCGATCGCAGCATCCGTTTGGCGCCAGTCAGCGTTGACACCGCTCGCGAGATGGTGAGTGAGGTCAAGTCCCTGAAGACCTTGACCGGCCTGAGAGGGCGCCCCCGAGGCGACCTGGAAGCCCTGGCGCAGGCAGTTTGCGCCTTGTCTCAACTAGCGCTCAGGCCTGAAATGCAGGTACGCGAAGCTGAAGTCAATCCCCTGATGGTGCTGCCAGAAGGTCAGGGTGTTCTTGCAGCTGACGCTTTGGTCTGGCAGGCATGAGGCCCCCCCACATGATTTATCCGAATTCAATCAAGGAGCAACAGACGATGACAAGTATTCAACCCATAGGCTTTATTGGCCTGGGCGTCATGGGTGGCCCCATGTGCGCCAATGTGGTCAAGAAGAGCAATCTCCCCGTTTGGGGCCTGGATCGTGATCCTCAAGCGGCAGCGGCCTTGTCCGCTCCTAACTTCCATGCGGCCCAGGATCTGACACAGTTGACCCGTGAAGTCGATGTCGTGCTGCTGTCCCTGCCCAGCATCGTGCAAGTCGCAGAAGTATGCGAGGCCATTTTTGCCTCCCCCGGGCGTGTCAAGTGCATCGTGGACATGAGTACTTCCGCTGTGCGCCAAACCCGCGAACTTGCGCAAAAGGCCCAACAGCTCGGCATCGTCTACTTGGACGCTCCCGTCGCCCGTCTGCGCGAGGCTGCACGCACAGGCACTCTGAGCATCATGGTGGGGGGCCCGCGTGAGGACTTTGACATGATTCGGCCCATTCTGGGCTACATGGGCAGCGACATCACTTATTGTGGCTCCGTCGGCAATGGGCAAGTCGTGAAGATCCTGAACAATATGGCTGTATTCATGACTGTCCACACCCTGGCCGAAGCATTAACCATTGGCCGCCGTGCCGGTGTCGACCCGGAACTGCTTTTTCAGACAATGGCACTGGGCTCCTCTGACAGTTTTGTGCTTCGCAATGTCGGGCTGAAGTACCTGGTGAAGGACCATTTCCCGACGCAGACCTTCCCGACGGAATACGCAATCAAGGACATCAGCCTGGCTCTGGAGTTGGCACGCGACGGTGAAGTTTCTGCCAATTTGGCACAGACAACACGTGCTCTACTGGAACGCACTCGGGACGCCGGTTTCGCCAAAGAGTACTACCCGATCATGGTTCGCGTGATCGAAGCTGAATCAAAGCAAGCTGCCGAGGCGGCGGCTCGCGCGAACAAAGTCAATTGAGTCAGCCATGGAACATCCCCATTCCCATTTCAGCCAGTACATTGCCGGTGAATGGCGCCAGGGCCGTGGCTCTGCTTCAAGCCAGGTGCTGAATCCAGCCACCGAAAGCAGTCACGGTGAATTGATCCATGCCGACAAGGCCGATGTGGCTGATGCGATTGACGCTGCGGCGCAGGCTTTCCCTGCGTGGCAAAAACTCGCTGCCAGCGATCGGTCCCGGCTGCTTCGCCGTACTGCGGAGTTGATCCGCGCCCGGCGGGAGAGCATTGGCCTGACGATAACGCTGGAACTGGGAAAACCACTTGCAGAAGCGATCCGGGAAGCCGACACGGCTGCGGAAATGTTTGAATGGGCGGCCGAGGAGGCCCGTCGGGCCTACGGCCGGCTCATACCTTCCCGGACTCCGGGAACAATCCAGGTGGCGACACTTGAAGCGGTGGGTCCGGTGGCTGCATTTTCGGGCTGGAACGCACCAGCCATCACGCCTTCACGCAAGATCAGCTCGGCGCTGGCCGCAGGTTGTACCGTGGTACTCAAGCCTTCAGAGGAGACGCCCGGCGTGGCGCTGGCCATTGCACAGGCGGCTGCAGACGCTGGTATTCCGGCGGGGGTGTTGAACCTCGTATTCGGCGCACCGCAAGCGATCGCCGAGCAATTGCTGGCGTCGCCCGCCATCCGCATGTTGACCTTCACGGGAGCCACCTCGGTAGGGAAGCAGCTCGCAGAAATGGCTGCACGAACGCTCAAGAGAACCACGCTGGAGTTGGGTGGCCACGCTCCCGTCATCGTGTGTGATGACGTGAACGTTGATGCCGTGGCGCGAGCCGCTGCGGCCGCGAAATTCCGCAATGCCGGGCAGGTCTGCACCTCGCCAACGCGGTTCTACATCCAGGAACGGATTTATGCCCGCTTCCTCGACAGTTTTACGGCCGCGACGGAGGCGCTACGCGTCGGCAATGGACTCGACAACACGGTGCAGATGGGGCCGCTAAAAAATGCGCGTCGTCGTGAAGCTATCGAACATTTGATAGATGATGCCCGTGCGCAGGGAATCCGCGTGTGTACCGGCGGTACGAGGGGGCAAGGGCCTGGTTACTTCTTTCCTCCCACCGTGCTGGCTGACTTTCATGACGGATGCCTGGCCGCGAACCACGAACCTTTCGGACCCTTGGCGATGCTTCGGCCGTTCAGCACCCTGGATGAGGCCATCCATCAGGCCAACCGTCTGCCGTTTGGATTGACCTCCTATGCATTCACTCGGGATATCGTGCGCGGGCAAGCGCTTGCTGAAGGCATCGAAAGCGGCGTCGTGTGCCTCAACGAGTGGCAGGCCTCGCTTCCCGAAACGCCCTTC
>Ga0208514_100555_pt1 | contig 18211 bp, 17 predicted proteins | sample LakWasMet70_HOW9_2_FD_183900 | JGI IMG/M metagenome (GOLD analysis project Ga0208514, IMG submission 183900) | Freshwater sediment methanotrophic microbial communities from Lake Washington under simulated oxygen tension - Sediment Metagenome... | ecosystem: Environmental > Aquatic > Freshwater >...
GGGGGGAGAGTTTGGGGGAGCGTTGCGCAATGGAAACCACGCGACTGTTCCGGTTCAAACCCTACCAGTAACCGCGAATTGGACTGAGCAATTGATCGTCGCGTAAAGACGCATAGCAGTCGTCCACGCGGCACTTTTGTAGGTCAAGTCCGCAGCGAACCCAGTCGTTCATGATAGGCAGCTACCGGGCAGCTCAAACCACGAAAACACCGTGCTCCTGCATCATCTCCTCCAAATGGCGAAAGCTCAATGGGTAAACTGCATACCACCGAGTGCACACCAGCATGACTTCAAGCGGGTAGTGGAGCCGTTTTAGAACCTTGCGCAGCGTGCTGTTGATGAGGCTTTGGCGGAAATCAAGCATGGCTCAGATTGTCGTTAATGCTTATCGCAACAGAACCCTATTGAGGTGGGGCGTGCGGGCGCGATCTAAAAAACAAGGACTCGAAGAGCAGTTATTAACTGCTAATCAGCCAAAGTCAGATCGCGAGGCTAGTTTGTAACGTACTTCAATACTGCGTCCCGGAGACCAAACACTGCGGGGTTCCCCTCGAAGTCCGCGTTCGGGGAACTAGCGGTGTGTACGATGACTACGTGAGCCACTGGATCAACAAATACGTTTTGGCCGTTGGTGCCCCAAAGAATAGCTCGACCTCCTGCTAACAGCGGAACCCATACTTGGTATCCATAGAACGGAGGTTTGGCAGGCTGTAGTCCGTCTTTACGTACAGTCGTCATTGCCTTTATCCACGAGGATGACACAACTTGTGTATCTCCGACCTTGCCCTTGTTCATTATCAGCAAGCCGAGTTTGGCGTAGTCTCTGGGGGTGCCGACGAAGTGTCCGCCTGCTCCTTCTTGACCCTTGGAGTTGGTTATCCAGTAGCCCTTGTCTTCGGCACCGATTGGGCCCCATAGCTTCCTCTCCATATACTCGGCTAACGTCATACCAACCCGCTCGCGCAGCAGCAAGGCCAGCAACACTGTCTGGGCACCGTTGTAGTCGAATGTCCGCACCGGGTTCTTGACCGTTCGGGTTCTCAGATACTCGCGTTGATCCCCGTTAGGTGCAGCTAGGGGGCTCACGGCTTGGTTGTCCGTCAACGTGTCTTTATCGTAGCTGTTTACCAGCCGGGCCTTGCTGGACATGCGCAGCAAGTCCTCTACCGTATCTTCGTCGAAAGCAGAACCCACAAAGTCAGGGAAGATGTCCGTCACCTTGTCGGTCACTTTAATCTTGCCTTCGTCTGCGGCGATGCCAATCAGCAACGCCACTATCGTCTTTGACATTGACGCGCTCATGAACTTGTCTCCACGACCTTTGCCCTGAAAGTAGCGCTCGTACAGAACATTGTTGTCTTTGAGGATTAACAAAGATGTGGTGCAGTACTTATCAACATACGAGTTGATTGTCAGCATTTCCTTCGTAGCCAAGTTTTGGACGGGCAATTCACCCAGATCGGTGGGCTCGTCCACCAAAGTCTGTGCCACCTTGGGAGGCCTCACCGTGTTTGTCGAGTTCTTCCACTGACGGTTGAAGTAGTCAGAAGTACAGTTATCCGGTTGTGCCCAAGCTGGCGCTAAGGCTACCGTGAGAAGTAGTGCAAAAAGCTTCATTTCGTTCTTCTTTCGGTCACATATTTTTAGGGTTTTGCTGGGAAATAGCATGATTTCAGCATCACGTGACTACGCAGGTTTTCGCACGAATCTTACCGGCAGGCCTGGACTTCACCCGCTTCCGTAGACTTTAGTCTTCCGCACGCGCAGCATACCCCCCGGCGGCGCCTCGGGCCGCCCATAGCCGCGTCGATAGACGAAGTAGTCGGGGCCGGTCACGCCGCAATAGCTCGGCCTAGCTCAATTTGCATCCCGCAATTGCATTGCGTATCCCAGGCCTTCCCCAGCGAGTACATGCGCGTTAACACTTCCGTTTCAACGCCCGGTTAGGAGCAGGCCAATCGCAAACAGCTATGACCGTTTCTAGCCTCTGGAGTCATTCACGACCTCAAATCCTATGACTGCTCCCGCCCCATTGCGGGTCTACCTTTTTCCCCTACCTGACGCCTATTTCAAAAGGCAATTCTGAGGAAAACGGCCCGACGCCCGTCCCACGTTGCAAGTGGTCTACTTTGCGCGGGAACAGGTAGTGGTGGAGTTAAGGGGCCAGTCTCGAACCACGAAGGGACACCCGGCCCATCGACCCTGCGGTGCGTGGTGTTGAGTGCTACAAAATACATAGCTACTCATGTCCATTTCACGAGGGCTAGCGGCCAGTTTAGCTTATACTCTCTCTCGCCACAAAAGGACAGTCCCGGACTAAGGCCACACCGGCGCATGGGTGCCGGGTGGGACCGATGGACGGCTCCACCCAGCAGGCGTGCGCGACAACTGGGGCGTGGGGCGCACCGCCACCAGTTGGCCAAAACCGGATGCATAGGTTTCCAGAAAGGCCTGCCGATCTGGAGTCGTCACTGCAAAGCCTGACGGCACACGCCCCAGGCCGCGCAACCAGTGGGCCGTTTGCGCCAACGATACGCGCACATGCCAGCTCCCACCCTCCTGCAATTGCCGCACCTTGGCGGCGGCCGTGGCAAAGGCCATCAGGTAACCGCTGGCGTGGTCCAGGATTTGCATGGGCAGGGCCTGGGGCTTCTCAGCACCAGCCGCCTCGGCCTCTGCCAGATTGAATCCGGTGGCGGTTTGCACCAGCGAATCAAAACCGCGTCGCTGGGCCCACGGGCCCTTTTCTCCATACGCCGACAGCGACACCACGACAATGCCCGGCCGCCGCGCGGCCAGTGCCTGGGGCCCGTAACCCAAGGCCTCCAGGCCACCCGGGCGGTAGCCCTGTACGAAGACATCGGCGTTGGAGACCAGCGCATCCATGGCCCGCTTGTCGTCCTGTTCGTGCAGATCCAGGTGGCACGACAGTTTGCCGCGGCTGGTCTCGGCAATCAGGCCGATGTTGGGCAAGTGCGGAGAGTTGACCAGCAGCACGTCAGCACCCAACGCGGCCAGGGACCGACCCGCCACCGGGCCGGCCACGATACGGGTAAGGTCCAGTACGCGCAGGCCCGTCAACGGAAGCTGGTCGGCTCGCAGCTCGGGCAATGCCAGCGGCGGGGCATCCCCTATGCGTTCCAGTGTCAGCAACGGCTGTGCCGCCACCGCCTGGGCGTGGGGATGTGCATCCCATTCTGCAAAGCTGCGCACTGCCGCGACCACCAGGCCGCGCTCGGCCGCCGCCTGCTCAAAGTCCAAGGCCTTCCAGTGGCGCAGCGCGCGCTGGGCATCCTCGCGCTGCGCGGTCGCGCTGGTGAGCCCCAGCAAGGCCAACGCGCCATCGCGGTGGTGGGCAAAGTTGGCATGCACGCGCACCCAGCCATCGGCGCAGGCGTACAGGCCCGAGAAAGCGTCCCATGGGTCGAGAACTTGTCCGTTCACGCTGAACCATCCCTCGCACTCCAGAGCCGCGTGCAGCATGTCAACACCCACGCGCTGGCGCGGCTGCCCTCGTGCATGGCCCAGCTCGCATGCCGCCAATGCCGCGGCCGCAATACTGGTTTGGGCCGCCGTGCCAACGGCAAACGACGAGGGCAGCACGGGGTCTGCGCCGGATAAATCCACCCAGTCCAAGGCCTGTGGTGGCAGCCCGCCCAGGGACCAAATACGGGAGAGGTTTGCGTTGGCGTCCATGGCAGCTATTATCCCGGCGATCCCAACTGAAAGCATGCACCATGGCGCACCCCGCACCGGCTGACCTCTACCCCACGCCCTATGAACGCGGCAACCAGAACCAGACCACGCAGTGGACTGAGTGCATTGCTTTCTATGAACGGCTTGCCGCAGACTTCCCCCGCACATTGCACTTTTTCCAGATGGGTGTGGCGGACAACGGTCTGCCGCTGCACGCGGGCGTTGTCAGCGGCGATGGCGCTTTCGACCGTGCGCAGATCAAGGCCGATGGCCGGCCGGTGTTCTTCAACAACAACGGTATCCATCCCGGTGAGCCCGAGGGCATTGATGCCTGCATGGCGCTGGTGCGGGACTTTTGCACCCAGCCTGAACGTTTGGCGGCGCTGGGCAACACCGTGTTTTTGTTCATACCCGTCTACAACGTCGACGGCTGCACCAACCGGCAGTCCACATCGCGCGTGAACCAGTTGGGCCCGGAGCAGTTTGGCTTTCGTGCCAACGGACGCAACCTGGACCTGAACCGCGACTTCATCAAATGCGACAGCCTGGCGGCGCAGGCATTCAATACCTTTTTCACCGCCTGGGACCCGGATGTGATGGTCGATACGCACACGTCTAATGGCGCTGACTACCAGTACACGATGACGCTGATCAACACCCAGACCGACAAGTTGGGCGGCGCGCTGGGTGGGTTTCTGCGCGACACCATGTTGCCGGACATCTACCGTGCCATGGCAGAACGCGGCTGGCCTACCTGCCCGTATGTGAATCCCATACGTGCCACTCCAGACGATGGCATAGAGGACTTTCTGGAGGTCCCGCGTTTCTCCACCGGCTATGCGGCCCTGCACCACTGCATAGGCTTCATGCCCGAGACGCACATGCTCAAGCCCTTTGCGGACCGGTATGCGTCGATGCGCACGCTGGTCGAGGTGGTGCTGGCATTTACCGTCAGCCATGCCGCGCAGATCCAGAGCCTGCGCCGTGCCGCGCGCGCCGGCGCCAGCACGCAGCGCCGCTGGCCGCTGCTGTGGCAGCCCGACACCAGCCGCCCCGCTGCATTTCGTTTCAAGGGCTATGCGGCGGTGCACCGCCCCAGTGTGCTGGGCGCGTACAGCCGCCTGGCCTATGACCGCAGCCAGCCCTGGGAGCGCGACATTCCCTGGTACAACCGCTGTGTGCCGACGCTGGAGGTCGACACGCCGAAGTGGTATTTGATTCCGCAAGCCTGGCGCGAGGTCATTGAACGGCTGCAATGCAATGGCGTGGTGGTGCAGCGGCTGGCGTCGGACCAGACGCTGCAGGCACAGGTCTATCGCATTGTCAACGTCGTGTCGCGTGCGCAGGCCTACGAAGGCCACATGTTCCATGACGCGGTGGAGGTCAGCCAACACACCGAAAGCATCCAAGCCCACGCGGGCGACGCCGTCGTCGATCTGGCCCAGCCCAACGCCCGCTACGCTGTCGAGACCTTGGAGCCGCAGGCGCACGACAGTTTTTTCCGCTGGGGATTTTTCAACAGCATTCTGGAAAAAAAGGAAGCGTACTCAGACTATGTGTTCGAGGATACGGCGCTGGAGATGCTGCAGACAGAGCCCGAACTGCGCGCGCGTTTTGATGCATGGAAGCAGGCGTTTCCGGCGCGGGCCGCTAAGCAGGAGGATGTGCTGGATTTCATTTTCTCCCACGGCCAGCGCTTCCACGAGCCCGAGTGGCGCCGCTATCCCGTTGTGGGATTGTCCGAAGTCAAACTCGGTGAAGACTGCTAGGAGTAGCATGCAGATATTGCAGTTGGTCCTACCTGGAGAATTACCATGGCAAAGAAAATTCCGGCACCCCCTGTGGTTGAGGAAGCGCCAGACGTTGGAGAGGAAGAGTTGACCGAAGTGGACATGGGCTCCGTTATCTTGCGGCCCGACGGATACCACTGGCAGGGCCCCGATGGGAAGCAGGAATTCGGCCCGTTTGAAACGCTGGAGGCCGCGTTGGCCGATATGGGCGCCGTCGATGAGGAGACCTCGGAGCCCGGCGAGTCGTTGCAGGAGGCGGAAGACGAGATAGGAATTGCCGACTGGGTTGACCCCGACACCGGCGAGCTGGCCGAAGGGCAGTCCTCGCCGCGGTTCCACGACGAGTGAAGAGCTATTTAGCGGCCGCACGCCCGCAGTCGCTGTCTTTTCCGGGTCCTGGATCCACCAGCGGAATCAGTGCGAGTGCGGGATTGACCAGGCCCAGGGTCAAGGCCCCCAGCGCCCGGACCGCGACGCGGCCCTTGTCTACGCCCACACTGGGTTGGGCAAAGCTGCCGCGGATGTAAATCGGACTGCGCAGCGCCAGCGGGCTGGTGTTCTTGGTTTTTTGGTTGAGTGTGAGTGCCAGTGTTTCCTGCGCCAGGTCGATCTGGCCGCTGCCGATCAACGTGGTGACCGCCGTGTCGAAAACCAGCGTGTCGGCCTGCATGACGCCGTTGCGGACCGAGAAACGCGCCTGGCCACAGCGCAACGCGATCCGCTTGTCGCCCGTCATGGTCAGTCCCATGATTTCCCACAGGTGCAATCCGGCTTTTTCCATCATCAACTGGCTGACTTCCCCATGGGCAATGTCCAGTTTCGCCTGGCCGGTGCTGGTGGCCAGCATGCCGGCGATGGAGCTGCCACTGCCAGACAGGTTGAAGGTGCCGTTGATTTCGCCGATGGTGGCCTGGTTAAACACCAGATCCGGAAACAGACCGGACAGCAAGACCTTGCGCACCTCGGCCTGGGCTTTGGCTTTGATGGGCTGGCTGCTCCCGTCCAGCGACACCTGTGCCTGCACACGGCCGCCGGCCACGCCAACGTCGAGTGGGTCCAGCGTCAGAACGGCGTCGCGCAGCTGGATGTGCACGGAAAGATCGTTCAAAGGCAGTGCCGTGGCACGGCGAAGGTGTTGGGCCTGCAGGCGCACGTCCGCGTCCATGCTGGTCCAGCGGTCGGTCTTGAACGCCACATCGGGTAACACTTTCTTTTGCTGGCTTGCAGCAACCGGCATCGGGGCGCTGCTCGCGCTGCGCACGCCAATGGCCGGCGCCAGGTCGCCGAGGTCGAGCATCTTCGACGCCAACTGGGCAGTCAATGCGGGGCGCTTGCTTCCCGTGACCACTTGGGCCGTGCCCGCGATATCACTATTGCCGATGCGCCCGGTAAATGCTTCGTAGCGCCAGCGCTCGCCGCTGTGCACCAACTGCCCCCGAATAGCGTAGGGATGGGTTGCCGGCGCGGGAATACCAAACAACGGGTACAGCTGCTCCAGGCTGTCGCCGCGCACTGCGACGTTCATGTTGACGGCCGAACGGCTGACGAGTCCGGTGACGGTTCCCAAAGCCTGGATGCGGGTGCGACCAATCGTGGTGTCAATGTCCAGCGGGTAGGGTGTACTTTCATCGCGCAGTGCCAGAACCGGCCCCCCCGTTCCCTTGGCGTCGAGTGACAAGCCCCGCAAATGCCCCTTGGCGCGAAACGTGGTGCCCGGCGTGTCTGCGAGGGTTGAAATCTCGGCGCGAATGTGGGTTTTGGACGCAAGGTCGTCGAATCCCAGTACGCCCTGGTCCAGCGTCAACTGGCCCATGCGGATGCGGGCGGCTTCATCGGTCTGGTGAACGTCGAGCAGCCAATTCTTTTGGCCCTGAGCGGTTTGCTCCAGAAAGACCACGGGCCTGAGCAGGTGCACCGTGGGGAACAGGAGTTCGCCTTGCAGCAACTGCCGCAAGTCGAGGGTGATGTCAACCGCGTCGGCGGTCACCATCTGCGGTTCCTGTGCCCAAGGCGGATTGGCAAAGGTTACGGCGTCCGCCTGAATCCGTGGCCAGGGCCAGCCCAAGTGCAGCGACAAATCTCCCTTGATCAACAGAACGCGGCCGGTCTTTTGCTCGGCCCAGTGTTCGATGGGGCCGCGCAACCAGTTCCAGCCAAAGAGGGCCAGCACCAGCGTCATCACGACAAAGGGCGCGGCCAGCGTTGCGGCGATCCAGAGAAAAATGCGGTTCCGCGTCATGGCGCCATTGTTCCGGGCTGCGGCTCTGACTTCTGTACGCCGACGTACAGAAGAACGTGGGCTTTTCATCTAGTCTTTGGCTTCACACCAAGGACACTCCCATGATCACTTCTCACTTTGCCGTGCACCGCTGCGTGCTGACTTTTGTCGGTACGTTGATTGCTACAGGCGCCGCGCTGGCGGGCCCATCCAGCTCCGCAGCCGACGCGCAGGCGCGCTACCGGCAGGAGATGGCACTCTGCAACAGCGGGCAATCCAGTCAATCTCTGGAAACCTGTCGTACCGAGGCGCGCAACGCCTATGCAGAAGCCCGACGCGGCGGCTTGAACGACGCGCCGGACCAGTACACGCGCAACGCGGTACAGCGCTGCGCAGAGTTCAAGGGCGATGAGCGCAGCGCCTGCGATGCGCGGGTGCTCAGCCCCTCGCGCATCGAGGGGAGCGTTGAAGCCGGTGGCATTCTGCGCGAGAGCACCATCACCGTTCCGGTCCCGCCCCAATGAACTGAAAGCGCGGTTGTACCCCGCAGAAAGTCGTAGACTCTGCTGAACCGCTGGCCGGCGGCTGTTTTACCAGAGGGATGGGTACTTCTATGCGCACGCAACGCTTCGCCATTTCGTTTATCGCCGTCACGCTCAGCTTGCTGATGGCAGGCTGCATGGAGACAGCGCCCAAGGCCACCGCGGAGTCGCAACCCGCGGCCACATCGGGAGCCCCTGCGTTTGGCAATCCTTCGCCGACGGCGGGCAGTTCCACGTCGGCAAAGGCCAATGCCGCCGCTGATGCCGCTGCGTACAAGGAAGTCGAATACAAGAACATCAAGAAGAAGGGACCGGCCCTGATCGTGATCCCGGGTGACATCAAGAGCGCCCACGCCACGTTCACGCAAAAGTTTTCGCCCAACAATATTGCCGACTTCGGCGAGCTGGAGCTGTCGCAGGCCAACTTCACGGTGCTGGAGCGCGCCAATCTGGGCCGCTTGCTGAACGAAATCACGCTGGCCTACAACCTGGGCAATGTGGCGGCGGCGCGCAAGACCATGCAGGTCGGCAAGCTCAAGACCACCAAATGGATCGTCAAGTTCGACATCCTCAAGGCCGAACAGATTGCATCGAACACCAAGGGCTTTGACGGCCGCGCCATTGGCGGCCTGATCAGCAACCTGTCGGGTAGCCGGGCAGGGTCGGCGACCGGGCAGGTGGTCGGCTCGGTGCAGACCGGTGAGGCCAGCGGTGTCTGGCTGGTGGGCATGCGCTACAAGATCATGAACGCCAACACCACCGAGCAGGTAGCTCAGGGCTACAAGGAGCTCAAGATGGAGGTGGGCGCCACGAGCACCAGTGTGATGGGAGTGTCCGAAAGCGCCAAGGGCGGTGTGGGGCTGGACACCATGGTGCAGCGCCTGGTGCAGACGGCCGTGTGGGACATTGACGCCAAGTACAAGTAGACCGTTGGCGGGGTCAGCAGCTATTTGATTTTGCCGGTCGCGCCGTAGCGCCGCGCAATGGCGTCGATCTTGCCGTCGCGCCGCAGCTTGTGGACGGCGTCCTGCAATTTGGTGGCCAGCGCGGGGTCCGAGTCGAGATTGAGCGCGAAGTAGTAGGCGCCTTCGTCGCTGAGTTTCATGCGTTTGACAACTGCCGCTGGAGCCAGCGCAGTCTGGCGCAAATTCCATTGCATGGAGACCTCGGTGTCAACCATGGCATCCACCCGGTGGGATTCCAGTAGCCGCAGCACGTCGGCGTTGCAGCTCTGCAGAACCAGTGCCGATTGCGGAATGCCGGCCGCGATCAGGTCCTGGGCCGCCGCCTCGTCGCGCACCACACCAATCGGGTGTTTTGCCAGATCCGCAAAGTCCTGGATATCTTTCTCCAGCTCCTGGCGCACATACACCCAGGTGGTTCGGGGCAACACGGGCCCTATCCAGGTGAAGGCTTGCTCGCGCGACGGTTTGCGCGCCGTGGTGTAGACCACGGTGTTGGGCGTGCGGCTGGCGGTCTTGTAGGCGCGGGCCCAGGGAACCATGTGAATCTCACAGTCCAGCTTGGCGACTGTGCAGGCGGCGCGCAGGACATCGGTGGCGATGCCCTTGATCTCGCCGCCCTCCGAGTAGTTATACGGCGGCCACTCTTCGGTATAGGCCGTCAAATCCGCCCCAAAGGCAGACAGCGTTGTCAACAGTGCCAAAGCGATCGCCTGCGTGGTGCGGGATGCCAGGGTGTGTTTCTGTGTCACGTTTATTCGCTTTAATTGCCATCATAGCGGGGGTGTATGACCGCCGGTCAGCGCCTTGATTTTCCGGTACAGCGAGCGCTCGCTGATCCCCAGCGCCGCTGCCAGTTCCGCTCGGCTCCCGGTGTGGCTGGCCAGCACCTGCTGCAGCGTTGGCTTGGGAGCAACAGGGGGTCTGCGTCCCGTCTGCAGGGACTGCAGCACATGCCCCTGTTGGATCACATCGCCGTCGCACAGCAGCGTGGCACGCTCCAACAGGTTGCGCAGTTCGCGCACATTGCCGGGAAAGTCGTGTGCCTGCAGCAGGGCCAGCGCATCTGGCGCCAGACTCAGACGGCGTTTGGGCGCGACGCGCAGCAGTAGCGCATCCGCCAGCAGCGCAATGTCCTCGCGCCGCTCGCGCAGGGCGGGCAAGCGGATGGGGAAGGTGCTGATGCGGTAGTACAGGTCTTCGCGGAAGCGCCCATCCAGCACCATGGCGTCGAGGTCGCGGTGGGTGGCCGCGACGACGCGGATGTCGGCGTGCCGCAACTCGGTGCTGCCCACGCGCCGGTAGGTTCCGCTTTCCAGCAGGCGCAGCAGCTTGACCTGCATGCTCAAGGGGATGTCGCCCACCTCGTCCAGAAACAGCGTGCCGCCACTGGCCGCTTCCACCAGGCCGCCCTTGCTGGCCGTGGCGCCGGTGAACGATCCACGTTCATGGCCAAACAATTCGGACTCGAACAGGTTTTCCGGCAGGCTGGAGCAGTCCACCACCACCAAGGGATTGTGCGCGCGCGTGCTGGCCTGGTGGACGGCCTGGGCCACCAGTTCCTTGCCGCTTCCGGACTCACCCAGCAGCAGCACCGCAGCCTGCGAGGGGGCCACGCGGGCCACCAGTGCCAGCATGCGCTGGAAGGCCGGGGCACGCCCTATCAGGCTTTGTGCTTCGGGTTGGCCATGGGCCACCTTCAGGGGCTCCATCCGCTCGACAAAAAAAGCCTGTGCACCGCTGGCGTCGCGCAGCGGCGAGAGTTCAATGTTGACGTATTCCTCGCCCTTGGGCGTGTGGTGCAGGTGCAAAACCCGCTCGCGCTGACCCGAGGTACGGGCCATGGCCAGCGGGCAGGATTCGCCGGCCTGGTCGCAGGGCACGGCAAAGTGGTGCGACACCTCGTAGCAGGTGCGCCCCACCACGCTGCGCTCGGGGCTGAACTGGCGCCGGTACGCGGCGTTGGCCGCCAGGATGCGGTACTGCGCGTCGAACAGGATGTGGGGCTCGGCCAGGCCTTCCAGATAGGAAACCAGCTCGGGCAAGGGTTTGGAAGCGGTTTCTGTCATACGGGCGGCAGCGTTGCGATGGGCTGCCAGTATTCTGCCAAAGACTGACACAGGACTGTCAAAGTTGGCAGTTGTTGCCCGCCTCTATCCAACAGACGATCGGATGTGTGGCGTAAGTCATTGAATTGCAACAGGTTTGCGGATGCCCGGCTGGTGGCATGCTTCTTGTTACATGGAAGCCACGATGTACTTTCGAATCCTGCACGACGAATCCACTGGCGAGGTCAGCTATTTGCTGGCCGACGCCGACGCGCGCGAGGCCGTGCTGATTGATCCGCGTGGGCGCGACCTGCCGTTGCTGCAATCCCTGCTGGCTGAGCGCGAACTGCGCCTGCGCTGGGTGCTGCGCACGCACCAGCACGACACCCTGGCGCCGGATCAGCACGCTCAACTGGCACGTCTTGCGGCACCCATCGTGCAGGGGAAAGCGGCGCCGGGTGTGCACGGCGCGGCGCATGGCGATATGCTGCCCTTTGGCGATGAAGTCATCGGCGTGGTGGCCACGCCGGGGCACACGGCGAGCTGTTTGAGTTTTACCTGGCGTGACCGAATGTTTTGTGGTGGCTTGCTGGCCGTGGATGCCTGCCCCTACCAGCCCACGCCCGCGGTGCCCGAGGCCCTGTGGGATAGCGTGCGCCAGCAGGTGTTTCCCTTGCCAGACGAGACACTGCTATTTGCCGGTCATGGTCGCCGCGCGCGGGCGGTGAGTACGGTGCTGGAGCAGCGGCGTTGGCATCCGTTGTTCGCGGGCCTGTCCCGCGATGAATTCCTGGCGCGGGTCGCCGCCTTGCCCTCAACGCATGAACGATAAGGACGTCTTGATGAACACCCGGGAAACCGAACACTTGGAAACGCCGTACGAACGGCTGGGCGGCGCGCTGGGCATCCAGCGGCTGGTCCACCGCTTCTATGCGCTGATGGATGAGCTGCCCGAGGCCTACACCGTGCGCAGCATGCACCCTGAGGACCTCAAGGGCAGCGAGGAAAACCTGTTTGACTTTTTGTCGGGCTGGTTTGGGGGGCCATCCCTGTACATCGAGAAGAAAGGGCATCCGCGCCTGCGCATGCGCCACAGTCCGTATGCTGTGGGCCTGGCGCAGCGGGACGAGTGGATGCTGTGCATGACCCAGGCGCTGACCGAACAGGTGGCCGACGAGCCCTTTCGCACCAAGCTGATCGACACCTTCGCGCAGATGGCCGACCACATGGTCAACCGCGCCAGCCATTGAGTAACCCAAGGAAGAATCCGTGAACAAGCAGACTGAAAAGGGCCGCGTCGTCATCCCCATCGCGCCGTCGCCCGACAAGGGGCCGATAGAGCCACCGCCAGGCGCCGACGCCGAGTTGGTGTCGCTGTACCAGGCGCACCAGAAGATCTACCCGCGCAGCGTGACCGGGCTGTTCTCCAAATGGCGCTGGATCATGGTCTGGGTCACCCAGATCATCTTTTACGGCCTGCCCTGGCTGGAATGGGGCCAGCGCCAGGCGGTGCTGTTTGACCTGGGCGCACGGCGCTTCTACATTTTCGGGCTGGTGTTGTACCCCCAGGACTTCATCTACCTGACCGGCATCCTGGTGATCTCGGCCTACTCGCTGTTCTTGTTCACGGCGGTGGCCGGGCGTCTGTGGTGCGGCTACGCCTGCCCGCAGACGGTGTACACCGAAATCTTCCTGTGGCTGGAGAAGCTGGCCGAGGGAGACCGCTCCGCCCGGATGCGCCGTGACGCAGCGCCCTGGACGCTGGAGAAGTTCGGCCGCAAGGCGGGCAAGCATGCGATGTGGCTGTCGGTAGCCCTGGTGACTGGCTTCACCTTTGTGGGCTACTTCACGCCCATCCACACCCTGGTGGGCGAATTTGCACGCTGGGACCTGGGCTCCTGGGAAATCTTCTGGACCTTCTTCTACGGTTTTGCCACCTACGGCAATGCCGGATTCATGCGCGAGCAGGTCTGCAAGTACATGTGCCCCTATGCCCGCTTCCAGAGCGCCATGTTCGACAAGGACACGCTGATCGTGTCCTATGACGTGGAACGTGGCGAACCCCGCGGTGCGCGCTCCAAAAAGGCCGACCCCGTGGCACTGGGCCTGGGTGCCTGTGTGGATTGTTCGCTGTGCGTGCAGGTCTGCCCCACCGGCATCGACATCCGCAAGGGCCTGCAGTACGAGTGCATTGGCTGCGGTGCCTGCGCCGACGTGTGCGACACCGTGATGGACAAGGTCGGCTACGCCCGCGGACTGGTCAAGTACTCGACGCAGAACGCCATGAACCAGCACTGGACGCAGTCCCAGACCCTGCGCCACGTGCTGCGGCCCCGGGTGCTGGTGTACACGGCCATTCTGGGCGTGGTGGTCACCGCGATGGCCGTGAGCCTGACGCTGCGCATTCCCTTCAAGGTGGACGTGGTGCGCGACCGTGGCGCCCTGGCCCGCATTGCCGACGGTGGGCGCATCGAGAACGTGTTTCGCCTGCAGATCATGAATGCCACCGAGGCCACCCAGCAGTTCCACATTTCGGTGACGGGCATGCCGGATCTGCAGGTGGTGTCCGAGAACGACATCGAGATTGCGTCCACCCAGGCGCGCTGGGTTGCCGTGCGCGTGCAGGGGCCAATGGAGGGCGCCCAACCGGGCTCCCACACCATCCACTTCGAGATTGCCGCGAAGAGCGACATCGGCAAACTGGTTGAGAAGGCCGCCTTCATTGTGCCGCGCTGAACCCGTACCATGACGGCATGAACTTCTGGGACCAACGATTTTCCGAGCCGGGCTACAAATACGGCCTTGAGCCCAACGCCTTCCTGCGTGAGCAGGCCGCACGCATGGTCCCGGCCAGCCACGTGCTGGTGCCGGGTGACGGTGAAGGGCGCAACGGCGTCTGGCTGGCCGAACAGGGCCACCGCGTCACGTCTGTGGACTATTCCGCTGTGGGCCTGCAGAAGGCGCAGGCGCTGGCCGCCAGCCGCGGCGTGGCACTGACCACCGAGCTGGCGGACCTGGCCGATTGGGCGCCCGCAGCTGGAACGCTGGATGCGGTGGTGCTGGTGTACACCCACTTGCCCAGCGCCATCCGCCAAGCCGCGCACCGGCGCCTGGCGCTGGGCCTGCGCGCGGGCGGCTGGATGGTGATGGAGGCCTTTCACCCGGAGCAACTCGCCCACAACAGTGGTGGCCCCAAGGATGTAGACATGCTGTACACGCCCGAGGCGCTGGACACAGACTTTGGCGGGTGGTTGCGCTGCGAGATGTCCTGGCACGGCGAGATCCGGTTGTCGGAAGGGCCAGGTCACCAGGGGCTGGCGCATGTGACCCGCTGGCTGGGTCAGCGGCTATAAGCAAAACAGGCTGCTAGCCCTCGTGAATACTGCCTGACTAGCTATTGATTTGATAGTAAATTAACAAGGAGCAATGTATGAAAACAGCCCACGACCTCGTAGCGGCCGCCAAAACCCGGGTCCAGGAAGTCGCCCTGGACCAAGCCGAGCAAGCCATTCGCGAAGCCGACGTGCTGGTGGATGTGCGCGAGGCCGACGAATTTGCCGCCGGCCATTTGGGCGGCGCCGTGCACATCTCACGCGGCATGCTGGAGTTCAAGTTCAGCGCCAACCCGGCGCTGCAGCCGCGCGACCTGAAGATCGTGCTGTACTGCAAGACCAGTGGCCGCGCCGCCCTGGCTGCAGCCGTGTTGCACGACATGGGCTACCTGAACGTACAGTCCATCGCCGGAGGCTTTGACGCCTGGGCGGCTGCTGGCAAGCCAGTGGCCAAACCCGAAGTACCGTCATTCGACTGAAGCGATTTGTTGGACAGGGCGTGGCTTCAGGTGGATGCCGGCCAGCATGCAGCGCACCGAGCCGCCGGCCCGCTCGATGGTGGGCACGTCCAGCGCCAGCAGCGTGACGCTGCGCTCCAGGGCTGCAATTTGTTCGCGGGTCAGCGCGCGCAGCGCGCGTGACGACAGCGCCAGCAACCGGCCCTGGCTGCCCTGCAGCTCCAGTGCATTGCCGGCAAATTCACCAATCTGCGCGGCCGTCAGTTCGATCAGCGCACGGCCGTTTTCGGTGAGGCGCTGGCGCACTTCAGTGCGCCGCTGCGCGTCGGTGATCAGGTCAAAACCAGCCATGGCAAAGTCGGTCCCAATGCACATCAGCACATTGGTGTGGTAGACCGCCCGGCCGCCGGCGTCGGCCGCGTCAAACAGCATGGGCTCGTAGTTGAAGTGGGTGCAAAACCGCTCCAGCGCCAGCGGGTCGGCCCGGTTCGAGCGGGCCACGTAGGCCACGCGGTCGATGTGGTCCAGCACCATGGCGCCCGTGCCCTCCAGGTACACATGGTCCTGCTCCAGCCCCGAGTAGTCGATGACGTCCTGCACGCGGTAGTGCTGTTTCAGGCCGTCGATGATGTCCCACCGCCGCTCGCGCTGGCGGCTGGGCGTGGCCATCGGAAAGATGGCGACATGGCCGCCGGCGTGGGTGGAGAACCAGTTGTTGGGGAACACGGCGTCGGGCGTGGCGGTGCCGGTGTCTTCAAACAGATGCACCCGCACCCCGGCGTCCTGCAATTGGCGCACCATGGTGCTGACCTCGGCATGAGCCGCGGCGGCCGTATCCGCCTGGGTTGCGGCGGCATCACTCTTCTGGAAGGCGTTGTCCGCCAGCGTGTCCGGGTTGGAGCGAAATGCATGCGGGCGCACCATCACCACGGCGGCCGGCGCCTGGGGTGAATACGGGGCGGTCACGCCGTCACTACCGGCGTTGCCTGTCCCGCAGCCTTGACCGTAGCCGGGGCAGATACGGGGCGGATCAACTGGTACAGGTCCTTGGGGTTGTCCAGTTCGGGGATCAGCGGGATGGTGTTGCCGATGTCCAGGGAGCGGGCCAGATCGTGCACATAGCGCAGGGCCGAGAAATCCTCCATCGCAAAGCCCACCGAGTCGAACAGCGTGATCTGGTCGCTGCGTTCACGGCCCACCGCCTGTCCGCACAGCACCCGCCACAACTCGGTGACGGCAAAGCCGGCGTCCATTTGCTGCAGGTCGCCCTCGATGCGGGTCTGCGGCTCGTATTCCACAAACACGCTCGCGGCGTGCAGTACATCGGCGTGTAGCTCGGTCTTGCCCGGGCAGTCGCCGCCCACGCCGTTGATGTGCATGCCAGGCTCCAGCATGTCGGGCGTGAGGATGGTGGCATTGGTCTTGTCGGCGGTGACCGTGGTCACGATGTCGCAACCGCGCACGGCCTCGGCCGTGCTATTGCACTTTACCAAGCGCAGGCCGGCCGCGTCGGGGTTGTTCTGCAGGTTGCGCAGCAGCTTGGCCGTGGCCTGGGCATCCACATCGAACAGGCGGATCTCGGTAATACCCATCAGGTGGTGGAAGGCCAGGGCCTGGAACTCGCCTTGCGCGCCGTTGCCAATCAAGGCCATCACGCGGCTGTTGGGCCGGGCCAACGCCCGCGCCGCCACGGCCGACGTGGCCGCGGTGCGCAGTGCGGTGGTCAGCGTCAGCTCGCTGATCAGCAGCGGGAAACCGCTGGCAACATCTGCCAGCACGCCAAAAGCCATCACCGTGGACAAGCCTTGGGCCGTGTTCTTGGGGTGGCCGTTGACGTACTTGAAGGTGTAGGTGCTGGCATCGGCAATGGGCATCAACTCGATCACGCCGTCCGGCGAGTGGGCCGCCAGCCGGGCCGACTTGTCAAAGCTCTTCCAGCGCAGGAAGTCCTGGTGGATGTAGCGGGCCAGGCCTTGCAGCGTAGTGGCCAGGCCGGTGCGGCTGACCATGCTGGCGATTTCTTGCGGGCTTAGAAACAGCGTTTGATTGGGGGTAGTAGGTGGTGTTGTCATGGTCGGTCTCCGTTACAGAGAAGTATGGTTTTCCGTTCAAACAACCACAATCGTCAACAATGTATAGAAATAGGTAACTTATTGACGTTATGGCATGTTAAATTGCCACAATGGATGAAATCGACCACAAACTGATGTCGCTGCTGCGCCAGGACGCGCGCCTGAGCGTGGCCGCGCTGGCGGCCAAATTGCGGGTGTCCCGTGGCACGGTGACCAACCGCATCCGCCGTCTGGAGGATGACGGCGTCATCGTCGGTTACACCGTGCGTTTGCGCCCGGACGTGCAGCACAACGCCATCAAGGCCTGGATGAGCATTGCCGTCGACGGCAACCAGACCCGCACCGTGATTGCCGCCCTGCTGGGTGAACCCGGCGTGGCCACGCTGCACGACACCAATGGCCGTTGGGATCTGCTGGCAGAATTGCGGGCCGAAACCCTGCAGGAGCTGGCCAAGGTGCTGGAACGCATCCGCTTGCTCAAGGGCATCAGCAACACCGAGACCAGCATCCACCTGGAGACGTTCCGGGTTTCGTGACGCGGCACACCTGTCGGCCACCCTTTTGACATCTGGAGAGATTTGACATGCACACCGCAAAGCCCATCACGCTTCATGGAAAGCCCCTTGGCAGCGGGCGTTTCCCCGCGCTCTGCACCCCGCTGGTCGGGCGCAGCCGAGCACGCATTCTGGAAGAGGTGGCCTGTGTGGTGGCCCTGCAGCCAGACCTGCTGGAGTGGCGGGTGGATTTCTTCGATGGCATTGGCAACACGGCCGACGTCGTGGCACTGGCCGGCGAGATTCGCCAGGCCGCAGCGGGCATCCCGCTGCTGTTCACGCGGCGCTCCATCCGCGAGGGCGGCGAGCCCATCGCCCTGGGGGAAGACGACGTGGTGGCCCTGGTTGAAGCGGTCTGCACCAGCGGCTTCGTGGAGCTGGTGGACTTTGAGATGAACAACGACCCCGAGCACATCGCCCGGGTCCGAGCGGCCGCCCATGCCCACGGCGTGGCGCTGGTGCTGTCGTACCACAACTTTCAGTCCACCCCCGCGCAGGAGGTGCTGTGCCAGCGCTTTGCGCAAGCCAAGAGCCTGGGG
>Ga0208514_100557_pt1 | contig 18041 bp, 18 predicted proteins | sample LakWasMet70_HOW9_2_FD_183900 | JGI IMG/M metagenome (GOLD analysis project Ga0208514, IMG submission 183900) | Freshwater sediment methanotrophic microbial communities from Lake Washington under simulated oxygen tension - Sediment Metagenome... | ecosystem: Environmental > Aquatic > Freshwater >...
GGCGGCAGCTTGGCTCAAGATTGCTTCCTTGTTGGGTCGACTATGCTCAAACAGGCCGCCGGGTGCGACCTGCAAAAAATTGAAAAACGCAATATTTTACGCAAAAAACCACGGCTGTGGAAGCTGGCGCGAGCGGTTTTTCTAAAAAAATCAAGCCGTTATTTCTGGCAATGTTGTTCGCAGCCGAGATAAGCCTGGTAGACGGAAACCAATAAGGGGTCAATTTGCTGCAATTGGGTCTCGATCTGGTACACGGTTTGCTGGTCGCCGAGTTGTTGCGCGACTTCTCCACGTCTGAACCAGGCTTCGACAAATTGTTTATCCAGGCTGACGGCTTGATCAAACGCGCTGGCGGCCAATGCGAATTGCTTTAACGAGAGGTTTGCCAGGCCCAGGCTAAACCAGGCATCTGCGCTGGTGGGCTCTTGTTGCGTCCATAAGCTGCTCACTTTTTGCAGGGCTGCCCAGTCTTGCCGGGACTCAGGCACCGCTGCGCGCATATAAAAAGGCTTTTTATCTTCGTCTTCTTCCCACAGGGCTTTGCCATGCACCGGGAATTCGGTGGTGGCGGGCATTTTCTCCAGTGTATCCAGCCATTCAACTGGCAGTGCAAAGTGGATGCTGCCGCCATTGCCTGCGGTTTTGAAGGTGTTAATGCCGACCAGCCTGCCTTCCATGTCAAACAGGCCGCTACCGCTGGCGCCCATTAAAAACTTAGCACTGCTGCGTATCATATTGCCAGGTTGCGTGGGGTAGAGGCCCTGAATTTCACCCACAGAGGTGATGGGTGCCGGCACGCCATTGGAGTGGCCGATAGCGGTGATTTCCTGGCCGCGTACCAGATCGTGGCTATTGCCGCGAAGGACGGATTTAAAGGGCATATTGTGGGTGGTGACCAAGCAGAGGTCGTGCCAGGCATCGGCGCGTACGCTGGTGATCGGGTAACTGTCTTCGCCGCGTGACACCCAAGGCTGTTTGGTGGCGCGTAATACATGACAATTGGTGACGACGCTGTTATCAGCAACCACTACGCCGGAACCATAGGCCATGCCACCATCCAGGTTGTAGCCGCGGATCATGACGACACCAAAATAGGCCTCCATCAATGCTTGCTGGTTATAAGCATTGGCAACGGATGTGCCGAGTAATAAGCATGCTAAAAACAAGTGTTTCACGGAATCCCCCTGGTGCCTGTTTTGATGTGTTTGAAGTGACTGATTCTTGCGATAAAAGTTCGGGCGAAAGGCATCTCTGAAAATTGTAAATCCTGCGCCTGTGGCCGCAAAAACAGTTAAAATATGATTTATACCATTCTTGTCTCCAGATTGTTCTTGTGATCGTCACTTTCCCTGGCAGTAAATACGAATTGCACCAGCCGTTTCCACCTGCTGGCGATCAGCCACAGGCGATTGAAAAGCTGACGCAAGGCATTGATGATGGCCTGAAATTTCAGACCTTGCTCGGTGTGACTGGCTCTGGCAAAACCTACACCATGGCCAACGTGATTGCCCGCACTGGCAAACCGGCCATTGTTATGGCACCGAACAAGACACTGGCTGCGCAACTCTATAGCGAATTCAGGGAATTTTTTCCGAATAATGCCGTGGAGTATTTCGTCAGCTATTACGACTATTACCAGCCAGAAGCCTACGTGCCCTCGCGCGATTTGTTTATCGAAAAAGATTCCAGCATTAACGAGCATATTGAGCAAATGCGCTTGTCGGCGACTAAAGCCATTCTGGAGCGTGAAGATACGATCATTGTGGCGACTGTGTCGGCCATTTACGGTATTGGCGACCCCGGTGAGTACCATGGCATGGTGCTGCATATCCATCAGGGTAAAAAGGTTGCGCAAAAAGACATCGTGACGCAACTGATTAATATGCAGTATGACCGTAACGACTTTGATTTTAGTCGTGGTTGCTTTCGTGTGCGTGGCGATATTATCGATGTATTCCCAGCTGAAAACAGTGAAACAGCAGTACGCATCAGTCTGTTTGATGATGAGATCGATAGTATCCAGTTGTTTGACCCGCTCACCGGCCAGGTGTTTAACAAAATCCATAACTTCCGTATTTTCCCTTCCAGCCATTATGTGACGGCGCGTGAAGCCACGGTGCGGGCGATGGATACGATTAAAGAAGAGCTGCGCCAGCGTGTGAGCTTTTTTCTCAGCGAAAACAAACTGGTTGAAGCGCAGCGTATTGAGCAGCGTACGCGGTTTGACCTCGAAATGCTGAATGAAATTGGCTTTTGCAAAGGCATTGAAAACTATAGCCGCCATTTAACACGGCGCAATCCGGGCGATCCACCGCCAACATTGATTGATTATCTGCCTGAGCAGGCATTGATGATTATTGATGAAAGCCATGTCACCGTGCCTCAGGTTGGCGGCATGTATCTGGGCGACCGTTCGCGTAAATCTAACCTGGTGGATTACGGCTGGCGCCTGCCGTCAGCCATGGATAACCGGCCGCTCAAGTTCGAAGAGTTTGAGCGCATTATGCGCCAGTGCGTATTTGTGTCGGCGACCCCGGCGGATTACGAAAAAAACCACCAGCAGCAAGTGGTGGAAATGATTGCGCGCCCGACAGGTCTGGTTGACCCTGAAATTACGGTGAAACCGGCCGATACACAGGTCGATGATTTGCTGGGTGAGATTAAACTACGCGTGGCTGTGGGCGAGCGCGTGCTGGCGACGACGTTGACCAAGCGCATGTCTGAGGATTTGACCGATTACCTCAGCGAGCATGGCGTCAAAGTACGCTACTTGCACAGTGATATTGATACGGTAGAACGCGTCGAAATTATCCGTGATTTGCGCCTGGGCGAGTTTGATGTGCTGGTGGGCATTAACCTGCTACGCGAAGGCCTGGATATTCCTGAAGTGTCATTGGTCGCTGTGCTGGATGCTGATAAAGAGGGCTTCTTGCGTTCTGAGCGCTCATTGATTCAAACCGCGGGCCGTGCAGCGCGTAACCTCAATGGTACGGTGATTTTTTACGGCAACAAAATTACCCGCAGCATGAAGCTGGCGATGGACGAAGCCGATCGCAGACGCAAAATCCAACTGGCGTTTAACGCCGAACATGGCATCACGCCTAGGGGTGTGACCAAGCGCATTAAAGATATTATTGACGGCGTTTACGATAAAGATGAAGCGCAACGTGAACGCAAAGCCGCCCAAGAGCAGGCCAGTTATGAAAACATGAGCGAGAAAACCTTGACCAAAGAGCTCAAGCGGGTTGAAAAAGCCATGCATGATGCGGCCAAGAACCTGGAATTTGAAAAAGCGGCCCAATATCGTGACCAGTTGAAGAAGCTTAAGTTACAGGCGTTTGGTGCCGAAGTAGAAGATTTGAAATGACCACGTTAAATCTGTGTATTGGTTCGATTGCCGCTGTGTGCACTACGATAGCATTTGTGCCGCAGGTGATTAAATCATGGCGTACCAGAGATTTAAGCGGAATATCACTGCCAATGTATACGATATTTACGACAGGCGTATTGTTATGGCTGATCTACGGCATATTGAGACAGGATTGGCCTGTGATCATTGCCAATGCGATCACCGCGATACTGGCTGGCGTCGTTCTTTGGTTAAAATTAAAATCTGTATTAAGCCGTTAAATTTAAGATTGATTGTTGATTGTTTTTATAATTATTTTGTTTAGGATACGACCATGAAAAAAATTACAAAAGCCGTTTTTCCGGTGGCGGGGTTAGGCACCCGCTTCTTGCCGGCGACCAAGGCCAGCCCAAAAGAAATGCTACCTGTTGTTGATAAACCGCTGATTCAGTATGCGGCGGAAGAAGCCATCGCCGCTGGTGCGACTGAGCTGATTTTTATCACGGGCCGTAACAAGCGTTCGATTGCCGACCATTTTGATAAGGCCTATGAACTGGAAGCCGAGCTGGAAGCTGCGGGCAAACAAAAACTACTCGATATCGTGCACAGCATTTTGCCAAAAGGTGTGAGTTGCGTGTTTATCCGTCAATCACAAGCACTGGGTCTTGGCCATGCGGTATTGTGTGCTAAGCCGGTCGTGGGTAACGAGCCATTTGCCGTATTGCTGGCAGATGATTTGCTGGTGGGTGATGTCTCTATCACCAAGCAAATGGTAGATGTCTATGCCGAGCAACAATGCTCAGTACTGGGCATTGAAACCGTGGCGCCAGAAGAAACCAGCAGCTATGGCGTGGTCGATGCGATTGCTAAAACAGATGATTTGCTCGAAGTAAAAGGCATGGTGGAGAAACCTAAACCAGAGGAGGCGCCTTCTAACCTGGCAGTGGTCGGCCGTTATGTGTTGAGTCCACGTATTTTTGATTGCCTGGAGCATGTTAAACCTGGCAAAGGCGGCGAAATTCAACTCACGGACGGTATTTCTGCATTGATGGAATATGAAAAAGTGATGGCTTATCGCTACAAAGGCAAGCGCTATGATTGCGGTAGCAAACTGGGCTTTATGCAGGCTAACGTTGAGCTGGGGTTAAAGCATCCTGAAATCGCCGATAGCTTCAGAAGCTATTTGAAATCACTGGCAATCTAATCAGGCATGCTCGCGGCACAAGCACAGTCGCCAGATTTCTGGATCGCCCATTCGGATGTCGTGTTTACAGCGGCAGAAGTCAGCCTTGCTATTGATCGCATGGCTGAGCAGTTGCGTGATCAGTTATCTGGCCAGCCTGTGATCTTGCTGTGTGTGATGCGTGGCGGCTTGTATCTGGCAGGCCAGTTAATGAGCCGTTTGCCATTGCCAGCCCGGCTTGATTACCTGCAAGCCAATCGCTATCACGGCACTGCCGGGCAAGAAATCGTCTGGAGCAAGCAGCCAGAACTGGATTTGGCCGGACAAACCGTGGTGGTGCTGGATGATATTCTGGATGAAGGTATTACGCTGGCTGCGGTGGTGGCGTATTGCCAGCAAGCGGGCGCTAGCCGCGTACTGACAGCAGTGCTCACCGAAAAAGACAACGGCCTGCAAAAACCACTGCAGGCCGATATTGTCGGACTCACCGTGCCTAACCGCTATGTGTTTGGCTGTGGCATGGATGTGTATAGCTGGTGGCGTAATCTGCCAGAAATTCGCGCGTTGCAATCCTAGTGTTGACATGCCAGTGCTGGCGTTATTCAGGCACTTCAGCCTCAAAATCGATATTCGCCACTGACACCCCATAGCCGGGGTTCGTTATAAATCGCGATCTGATTACCTAAAAAGTCTTTTCCCTTGGCCACGGCGAATTGCTGGTTGGTCAGGTTTCTTACCCACACGCTCCACAGCCAGTGCTGGTTGTCCGTGGTGTAGTTGAGGCAACTGTTGAGCAAATTTCTCCTGGCAAGCTGGCTGGTTTCTGGCTCATTACTGATACCGCTATAAGTAGCTGATTGATAATAGTGCTGCAGGCTGGCTTCGAGTTTGCCTTTTAGCATGCCTGAGTGAAAACCATAATTTAGCGTGTTGGCCATACTCCAGCGTGGCGCGTCGGGTAGCGCCTGGCCAGAGGCATCGGTGCCATTGGCACCACCACTGGGAAAACGCAGGTAGCTGGCATCCAGATAAGCCAGTGTTGAGTTGATATGCCATGCCTGGCCAATCGGGACTAGCGTGCTGAACTCCAGCCCTTGCGTTCGCACGCTGGCGGCATTGCGTAACTGCAATACTTGCGTGTTTGCGCCTAGCCGGGAAAACTGGAACACTTGGTAGTTGTCGTAATGATTCACAAACAGTGCCGTGTTTAAATCAAACGCCCTGTGCTGGTAATGCCAGCCCAGCTCCAGGCTATCCACAGACTCCGGTGCGAACGCATAGCCATCCTGCACTTGTGCCCGATTCAGGAAATCTACATTCCAGCCTCCATTTTTATAGGTCCGTGCAAATTTGGCTAACAAGGTATTTCTTTGGTTGGGGTGAAAGCTCACCGCCAGCAGTGGGGAGAAAAAGTGGTTAGCCATGGCCTGCTTTTGCTGGTTCAAGGTGCCGATACGAAAAGCGCCACTGTGTGAACCATCTAGGCTGAAATCCAGCTGCTTTTGCTCCCACTGATAGCGGCCACCTATGTGCAGCGTAAAAGGGTCCAGATCGTAACTGGCATTGGCATATAAGGCCTGGGTCTGTGTATTTACCTTGGCCTGCAGCGGCACCATTGCACCTGCCGTTACGCCAAAAGTGGCACCAAATGGGGTGAATACGGTGGCTGATGGCCGTTTCACCAGCGTTGCCATATCGTTGCCAAAAACCGCACGTCTGTCATTTGATTGCTCTTCCTGCGAGAAATACAGGCCAGCCACATACCGTAGCGCCGCCTGTGCATCCGAGCTGTAACGAAACTCCTGGCTGGTCAACTGCTGGTGGTCTTTATAGTAGGTTGCCAATACATCATTGCCGCTATAGTCATTATCCGTTTGCCGGTTATGTCTGTGGTCCCTGGCCGCCACGATTACCTCCAGTTGCGCGAGGTTGGCCAACTGCCGCTCACTCTGGATGCTGAATCCTTGCGCCAAGGTGTGTGAAACGGGCTGCGTATTTAGAAACACGCGTGAGAATGAATCGCCACTTTGCGCTGGTTGACCAAACATACCGGTGAGTGGCTGCGCCAGAAAATTCTGGTTGCTGAGGTCTGCATAGTCTGCATACAACTTCAAGCGATGCTGCTCACTGGTTTGTATCTGCAACTGGGCCCGGGCGGATGTATTGTCCTGATCTTTCAGCGATTGACTGGTATGGTCATTCTCGACATAGCCGTCACGCGTTTCTTTTCTGATCGCGATACGGCTGTTGATATGCGCTGCGAGAGGCATATTCATGACCGCTGTGGTTTCGCGATAATCCAGATGACCAAGCCCAAACTTGATCTGCGCCTGGGGTGTGGCCGTGGCTTCTTGTGTTGTGATGCGGATCGCCCCCGTATCGGATTGATTGCCATGTGTATACCCTTGGGGGCCTTTGGCAATCTCCACTGTATCAATATCAAACAACAGGTTTTCCAGCGACATGGTGGGGCCAACATTCACGCCATCCACATATATCGCAGTACGTGCATCAAAACCGGCATTTCTGCCACCACCACCCACGCCGCGAATATACGCACTTTTATAGACGCCATATTGCTGTATGGAAAAGTTGGGCAGCAAGGTGTTCAGCTGAGATATCTGGCTCACATGTGCGTTTTGCAAGCTGTCGTCTGTAATCACCTCCGCCATCAATGGCGTGAGATGCGCCGCGGCATTTCTTTTGACGGCAGTGACTTCAACATCGGGTAATTCGATCTCGTATACATCCTCTTCTGCAATTGCCGTTTTGCTAATGGCGATGGCTAATAGAAAAAGAATGCGTTGATTGAGACCGCGTGGAACAGGAGAGACTGCTTGCATGGACATGATAGATTTTTATATTTTTTTAAAAATCTATCATGTTTAGGCCTGCTTGTGAAAACTAAAGCCAGAACGCTGGCGGCAGAGGGGGAGCTGGGATTGATTAATCTTGAATACAGGTTTTTGTATGTTGTACCATTTTTCCATCCATGAGTTGTGTCGTTTCTTCTCCCAAGCGACACTTCTTGTCGGCATCCAACACCCATACATTGTGATAAATTTCTGTATAACTAGAGATATTCCATGCCCAGATGGTTTCATGCCCTTGACCATCAAGCGCACTCACTTCTCTTAGTTTGCTATAGCCATTCAATTTCTTATCCATGATCTCTAACAAACTGGTTGCTGGCGTATCCCATATCAGCTTTGCAGTCGTTTTGTTCACTTTAAATAGCCACATAGGGCAGTCATGCGCACTACATAAACAGGCGTGCGCAGGTTTCACCAAATATGCCTTTGTGGATTTGCTCAAGCTCACTAACTGCGCTTCAAATAAGTCATTGGGCTTAGTATCTTGGCAAGCGTTTATGCCGTCTGTAGCGATTTTTTTGCTTAGCTGAGCAATAATGGAGGAGGGAATCTTAGCCGGGTTCTTGACTCTTTGCTCAGCACCAAACTCTTCAGCACTTTGAGCGCATAGAGCGATGAATAACAGGGCGAATAAAGCGGTGATCGATGCTGATAATTTCATAGGGTTAAGGCTTGTTGGCGGAGAAGGAGGGATTCGTCCTCCTCTGTTTAAAATCAATTACTTACCTTCAGTTCAGTGTTACACCCGTTAACAGGTGGTGTAACAGATAATATCATCTATTTTACATTAAGCTACTTTTGCTTATTACTCAGCTTTGGATAAATTATTTCGCTATTAGCGAATAAAATTATTGACAAGCACAAGTTATAGTATTAAATTGACTGGGTGTTAACAAAGCACAATCGTCATAGTTGTACAGGTCGAGAAATCGGCTGTGGAGTCATCCGACTCTGATGTATGTCCTGCATACGTGCGCGCCGAGGTAGTAGCTGTAAGCCTCTAAGCGAGCCGTGTGAATGGATGTGGACACGTCTGGACGACCCAGACGTGTCATTGGTAGTGGAGTTAAAACTTGTTGTTAGCTTTGCCTAGTTATGGGACGACGACCACCAACAATTCTGTTAGTGGCATAACTGGGAGAGTCCTATGGATTCAAAAAACACCGTACAACAAGGGTTGGTTTCTAAAGTTAAGTCGTTGCTCAAGAGACGCAAAGTTTTATGTATCGCAGTATTTATACTAAAACTTTTAAAAGTCGTTTATAGAGTATATGAGTACTTTACAAGCTAGCAACTCCTCTTTCTAAGGTATTCACATGTTAAACAGAGCACTTAAACTCCTCCGTACTTACCACCAGTTATCTCAGACAGAGTTAGCAGGTCGGTTAGAAATATCTAACTCGTACTTGTGTGAAATTGAGAAGGGCTCTAAGAGCCCAGGTCTTGATTTGTTAGCAAGGTACGCTCTCGTTTTTAAGATGCCTGTATCAAATATACTTCTTTTCTCCGAAGAGATTGAGGAGCCCTTTGGTACTAGCGAGCGCTTGAGAATATCCGCTGCTAAAAAAGTCTTGCGGATACTTGAGTGGATTGATGAGCGAGAGTTGGTCTCTGATAATGCATAAGCAATATCCCATTGACCAATCCCCGCTGTACAAGTTAGTTGGCTTAAAGCAGTTAGAGCGCTGTTTAAGCATTGACTTAAATAAACTAAGTGTACTTTTAAGGCCTAGTAACTACAGAACTTGGGCAAACGAAAAGGGTAGGGCAATACAACACCCCGTTGGTTGGTTAGCTCAAGTGCATTCTAAAATTGCGCGATATTTATCCAGAATAGAAACCCCTGATTATGTTAACCATAAGAAGGGCTGTTCACACGTTAAGAATGCAAGAGAGCACATTGGCTTCTATCCAGTAGCTAAAACTGATGTTTACAGATACTACCCCAGTATAAGTCGGGCCATGCTCAAGCTGGCGTTCATTAAGCATTTTCGATGCTCTGTAGATGTTGCAAATATCCTAGCCGATATATGTAGTTATCAACAAAGTCACTTGCCAACCGGTAGCCCTATTAGTGGCTATTTAGCCTTTTGGTCCTGTAAAGACTTGTTCGATAAAGTGCACCAGTTATGTAAATTAAAAGAATGCACATTTACACTTTATGTTGATGATCTGACCGTATCAGGAAATGCGGCGAACAAGAATTTACTCAAAGACATCCGACAGTTAATTAAATCAGCTGGTTTAACTTCTAGAGACTCCAAATCAAAGACATTTCCACCTAACGCGGCGAAGTTGATTACTGGTGTGATAGTTAAAGGTAATAACTGTCTTTTACCTAACAGGCTGCACAAGGAAATTGCTGACTCCCGCGCTTCTATTGAGCGTTCGACTGATGCAACTAGTAAAGAACATCTGAAGAGAAGTCTTAAGGGTAGGCTGATGGCTGCAAAGCTTGTCACTGATGCCTATGCTCCTCCTATTGTTGAGTCTAGTGATTTAGTTTTCAGCTAGATATTCAATCATCCCTCAATTTTTAGTGGACGACCTCTAGGCATTGCTTTTGCGAGTGTAACATCTGCTATAATTTGAACTGTGTTACATAGTTCAAGGATGCAAATGTCACATGGAGGAAAACGGCCTAACTCAGGTCCCAAACGCTCAATGAGCCCTTTCGGAGAGAAGACCTCAGTTATTAGAGTACCTGCTAGTATCAAGGAAGATGTGTTGGTATATCTGGCCGCATTCAAAAAAGATAAAGTTAGTGACCTAATTTCTCCACAAAACACACTCTCTGCTGCCTTAGCCCCACCGCCACTGGCTAGACCTGTATATAGCGGAAAGGTATCAGCTGGTCAGTCTAGATTTCCCTCACCAGCTCAAGACTATGAGCAGAAGTTTTTAGACCTTAACGAGCGATACATTAGCAATCCTCCAGCTACCTTCTTCTTTGAGGTTAAAGGTAACTCAATGGAGGGAGCAGGTATTTTTGAAGGAGATACTGTGATTGTTGATAGAGCAGTTAAACCTAAGTCGTCCAGTATAGTGATTGCTGCTGTTGACGGGGAGTGGATGGTAAAGCGACTGTACAAGCGCGGGGATTCAGTTAAGCTGCTTTCCGAGCACCCAGACCACCCTCCAATTGCATTTTCCGAGGGGCAGGAACTGACAATCTTCGGTGTTGTTACCTATGTCATTCACCAGCCAAAATAATCACGTCTACGCTCTCTGCGACGCAAACTCATTTTATGCATCTTGCGAGAAGGTATTCAGGCCAGACCTAAGAGATAAGCCAGTTGTAGTTCTATCAAATAACGACGGTTGTGTTGTAGCTCAAAGCAAGGAGGCTAAAGCGTTGATTGAGTTATGGATGTGTAGGCCGTGGTTCGAGATACAAGAACAAGCTAAACAGTTAGGTATTATCGCTTTCTCTTCCAATTACGAGCTTTACGCAAACATGAGCAATCGCTTCATGACTACCTTGAAACAGTTTGCTCCGAGGCAAGAAGTGTACTCAATAGATGAGTCATTTCTAGATCTAACGGGCATGAAGTGCGACCTCACAGCTTACGGTCATGAGATTAAAGAAACAGTAATGCAATGGACAGGGCTACCTATTTGTGTAGGCTTTGGTAATACAAAAACTCTCGCTAAGCTTGCTAATCACTGTGCCAAAAAGCAAGCCCATATGAACGGTGTATGCGACTTCACAAGTATGAATCAGCATGCGCTTGATAGGCTTATGCAAAGCTTGCCTGTTTCTAAGGTATGGGGTGTTGGCAGTAAGCTAGAAGCGAAGTTGAACAAGTTAGGTGTGTGTGATGTATTGCGATTAAAACGCGCTGACCCTAAGCGTATTCGTGATGAGTTCGGAGTCCTGCTGGAGCGAACTGTCAGAGAATTAAATGGTGAGCCATGGTTGGAATTAGAGGAGATGTTACCAGAGGCTAAGCAAGTAATGAGTTCACGGTCATTTGGAGCTAGAGTTAGTGGTCTCGCAGAGCTACAAGAAGCGGTGAGCTTTCATGCATCTAATGCTTGCGAAAGACTGCGTAAGCAAAAGCTTTACGCTAATGCTTTGTATGTGTTCATACAGAACAGCCCTTTTGATAAAGCAGAGTACTATGGCGCTAGTTTGGTGGTGCCACTGCCTGCACCCACTGCTAACACTATGCAGATTGTTAGAGTAGCTCTATGGGCGCTGAAGCGTATTTACAAAAAGGACATATACTACCAAAAGGCAGGCGTCATGCTGATGGAGCTTGTGCCTGAACAGGGACAGCAGACGGACCTCTTTGGGTTCACTGAAAGCGATGATAAAGCTAGCAATCTAATGACCACCATTGATAGCATTAATCAAAAGTACAGGAAGGGTACTATTAAGATTGCTGCAGAGGGGCTGCATAAGCAATGGGTTATGAAACGGGAGCTAAAGAGTCCTAACTACACAGGTAGTTGGAATGAGCTGCCTATCGCTTAAGGCAAGCTCTCCAGCCTAGCCTAACGCTTGCTCTTTGTCTTGTTACGGTCATGCTCTTCAAAGAACTGCTCTAGTGCTGACTTACTATTCCGTAAAGAAACACTAAGGTTTGCAGGAATGACCATTGTCTCTTTCGGTAAACTTTTAGCAACCAGGCAGGACTCCATATACTCCTTGATCTGATCCTCATCAAATCTTATTGCTCGTTTGCCGAATCTATAATGAGCTATTGCTCCACTATTAGCTAAGTTGTATAAGCTTGATAGACTAATACCGAGCATGGCTTGTGCTTGTTTGGTGGTTAAAATACCAGACTCCTATGGTCGCAAATCGTTGATAGCTGTGAAGTAACTGTTTTATTTTATCAATCGTTACAAGCATATCTTCTGGACAATCTTAGCCGCATCTAAAAGTTTTGGCTACATGCGGAATAAATGGCTATTTACTAGGAGATCAGCACAAACAGTTGGGCTAAATATACCTAGCTCATTGTATCTATTATGATTCACTTTAAAATAATTGAGCTACGTAGAAGCGTTTAGACGCACTTTCTGCATAAGCCTAGGGTGTTATATCAGAGGAAGGGTTTAATGCTTTCTAGTGTTGTGCACCCACTGCCGCTGTGTCATCTACATGAGCTAGTAGACTTTGTAAGTATCATTTTTCTATCTGGTTTGCTGCAAGTCACTAATACACTTCCATCAACAGTGCATACTTTGGTTACTGTCATGATTTGCGTATTAACAACAGGTATGATGTCCCTAGGACTCACTCCCATTTGAGAGATTACTACCTCTCTTCTCGCGATACATTCTTCAAATGAGAGAGGAATTGTCTGGCTTGATGCTGCGCCAAAACTCAAACTTGACATACCTAGTATCGTACTTATGAAAACTAGTTTTGCGAGTTTAATCATTATTCCCTCTCTCGGTAGTTGCCTAACTTGTGAGGTGAATCATGATCTACACAAAGAAAATAATCAAGCAAGTAGGCTGATGGTAGTTACGCTGGTTTGTTAACTGTTGTAGCTCCCATGTAGTCCTCAAGAGCTTCAATTGGCGTTTTAGAAGCAGTAGCTTTAGGGTACAGCAACGGTAATCATTAACCAATACGAAAATGCTAAACACAGTCCACCTCTATCAATAGTCGACAAGATAGCTAGTGTTTTAGGTAAACCAGCTATTTGGTTCATCTGCGAAAACGACATTAAAGAACTAGTATTGTTACTCAATTAAGTACCCGCAGAAAAATAGACTAGAAGCTATTGGTCAACTTGTAATAGCGCTAAAAAATCGAACTACATAAACCCTTCTTAAACGCATTTTTTCGCATTTCCAAGGGGCATTTTGCTTCAGCCGAAAGAGTTAATGCCTCATGGCGCGATTCTGTTCAATTGTGAGTGTTTATAATTTGCTGTTGAGTAGCATTTTCTGACTTATCAAGATAACGATATAAACTGTTTCGACTAATACCGAATTTTGCGGCAAGTGCGCTGCGATTCTTGCCATGTTGAGAAGTATCGAGAGCAACTAGGTTTTTGATTTGCTCTTCGGTAAGAGCTTGTTTCCTACCTTTGAAGGCTCCGGCTTTCTTGGCGATAGCTATACCTTCTCTCTGACGTTCCCTGATAAGACTGCGCTCGAACTGAGCAAACGCACCAAGCATCTGTAGCATTAGTTTAGACAGATGGTCACTCTCAGAACTAGTGAAAGCTAAGTTCTCTTTTAGAAACTTAACAGTCACACCTCTAGCAGTTAGGTCATCCACAATTCTTAACAGGTCTACTAGGTTACGAGCAAGACGGTCTAAGCTATGTACAACCAGAGTATCTCCAGCACGAGCATATTGCATTGCTTCATCTAGCTTAGGTCGATTTGTATCTTTACCACTAGCTCTATCCTCGAACAGCCTATCTACTCCTAGCTCATTTAATGCTTCGAGTTGTCTGGCTGTATCTTGGTCTACAGTACTGACTCTTGCATAACCGATGATATGACCAGCCGCTTTTGTAGTGTTACTCATTATGACTCCTAACGAAAGTGTTAATTAAAGTTTAAGAGTATGTGAAACACTTGTCAATAAATTACTAGGTTAAGTCTATTGACACACTTTTGAGATGGTATCAAGAGAGTAACAAGTGTCATGTATAAGTACACTCTATCGATACACTTGCGCCATTGGGTTCAGCTGTCTATATCATTGCTGGAGTAAGGGGCTATGGGGGAGGGTGGTTCTTGCTCTAGCTCGAGGTCTGTGTACATGCTTCTGGTACTTTTCTTGGACTCGAGTGAGCAAGTATTATTTTTGTCGTTTACTAGTACTTTTTCACTAGCATTTCAATCGTGGACATTTTTATCTTTGTTGCGCTGGTGGTGCTTGTGCCATTACTTAGCTAAGACATATGCAAATGTCGCGTTGTCTATTCCAATAGCAGGCCAAAAGTTTTTTTTAATTTAGTCTTGGTCTTTAGCTAGGAAGGGGAGCACTAGCCCTGGCACTTTGTACATTGACATAGCAAGGACAAGTGGCTTTAGCGGATATGTATTTGAGCCGTAATGCTCTGCTACATCTCCGCTACTGTGTCCAGTAAGCGCATTATGAACTTCAGTAGAGATACTAGCCGCTCTTGCATAGTCTTTGAAGCAGTGCCTGAAGCTATGGAATACCATTCTAGTATCCTTGACCCCAATGACATTTCGCAAATAGTTACCAAACCATTTTGACCAATTTGCACTGAATGTGCCAAAGTTCTTCGCTGGTTTTAGGGCTGGAAATAATTGGCCAATGGACAGACTATTCACATAATCGATAAATCCAAGGTCGATTAGCACCTTGTGCACAGGGATTATCCTCCTGCTGCCGGAGTTCTTTAACTTCTGGTCTTCACCCTCGTCAGTAACAGTAATTACCCATACATTAACAGGCTCGTCACTATCATCCTGATAGCTCACCTGTTTAATGTCGGTTGTATTTAGCTGACACAATTCTTCAATTCGTGCTCCAGTGTAAAGAGCAAGCAATGGTAACCAATATGCCGCCTCTCCCTTACCTCCTGTGGGGCGTTCGCCCTTAATGTAGACTGGGGAGTTGAAAATGGCTGTGAGAGCTGGAAGGTCAAATGGTAGGCGCTTGTCCCTTGGCGACGCATTCACTTTGACACGGATTCCGTGAGCGGGGTTTGTCTCGATAACTGCTTGTTGAGTTGCAAAGTTAAGCAGCACATTTAGCTCAGTGAGGTACTGATTAACATTTGCAGCTGAACTACCTGATGCCAGTAGTTCATCTTTGAAAGCTACAACGTCTCGCTTGCTTACTTGCTCAATTGGCTTTACTCCAACGGCCTTCACAAACCTAGCTATAACATTCCGCATCTTGGAGATTGTTTTAGGTCTTGGCGTGCGTTCGGCTGCCCATTTGTCGACAAGCTCTGATAGATGGTGACCTGTATGTTGAGTGGCAGGCGCAGAGTCACTTAGAGGTCGCTTAGTGGAGACCTCTATGAAGGGCAGGTCTTTGTTCTTTTTAAGTGCTTTGATTGCTTTAATTTGGGCTTCTAACTTCCACATCTGCGCTGGTGCATCCTCGAAGGGATGTACGCCCGTAGCCAAATACTCTTTTGCATCTTCAAGGGTATTTTCCAGCCGCTGATTGAAAGCTTGATAATTACCAGTTGCCACTGCTTCTTCACGATGCACCCTAAGACGCTTTAGAAAGCGATAGGCGTAGACTTCTGAATCATCAATGGTAAGCCCACGGCTAATTGATTCAGTGGCTTTGGGCGGGTTCTGGTGAGGGTTTTGAGCCTGTGTTTCCGACTCTAAGACAAGGTTAGCGGAAGCGGCAGCAAAAAGCATGTCGTATTCAGTAGAAATCTGGCGTGCAAGTGGCTCTGCTATTTTGCGCTCTTTAACGCCTAATGATTTCATAACCTCTTTGCCGAAGAGGTGGACTAATTCGACGGGTGTTTTGCGTCTGTAATAGTAGACTGAGCCGCGTTTAGTAAGATGTGTGCACATAGGTTCTTTCATATGTTCGGTGTAACACACACTGCGGTAAATAGCTCTTTAACTCATTGATTTTGCTTGAAGTCCTTATTATACAAGGTTTCCAAGGCTCTTGGCGGAGAAGGAGGGATTCGAACCCTCGATACGCTTTCACGTATGCCTGATTTCGAGTCAGGTACATTCAACCAGCTCTGCCACTTCTCCGGGATGTTTTGCAACCTTTTGACACTCCAAAAGGTTGCTGGGCGATTAGTCTACACCGTGGCGCGCGTGCTGTTCAACAAAAATCTAATGGCTCTTATTGGTCGATTATTGCAGCGGCAGCACGATTTGGATTACCAGGCCAGAAGCGGGTACTGGTTTGTTACTGATGGATAGTTTTCCGCCATGCTTTTCAACAATCATGCGGGCGATGGCAAGGCCGAGGCCGGTGCCGCCTGTTTGGCGTGAGCGGGAATCTTCCAATCTGCGGAATGGTTCCAGTACATTGTTCAGTTCTTGGGGCGGGATGCCGGGGCCGTCGTCAGAAATCACGAAAATGACCTGTTTGCCTTCTGCGTGCAGTGACAAGGCCGGGGTTTGCGCATAGGCAATCGCGTTATTCAGCAAGTTGGTCAGGCAACGTGTTAACAAGTGTGCCGAGCCGAGGATGGTAATGGACTGTGTGGGCAGGCTGCTGGCGATGGCATGGCCAGTATCTTCAAAGTCATCGCATACGGCGGTTGCCAGCGCCGTCAGGTCGACTTTGCTTTTATGGATGTTTTCACCGCACAGGCGGGCAAAGTCCAGGCCTTCGCGCACCATGGCTTGGGTGGCGGTGAGGTCTTTGATCAAGCCTTGTTTCAGCTCTTGGTCTTTGACTTTTTCCAGGCGCAAACGCAAGCGCGTGAGGGGGGTTTGCAGGTCGTGCGCAATCGCACCCAGAATAAAGCCACGTTCCTGAATATGCTTGAGGATGCTGCGCTGCATTTCGTTAAAGGCTTTGGCGGCATGGCGCACCTCGGTTGAGCCTTCGTTTTCAGGTAAAGGCGCGTGCTCAATATTGTGTGCCAGTTGTAAGGCGGCATTTGCCAGCTTGCGCAATGGCTGGGTGGCGACGGAAGCGACGGCCCAGATAATACTGATCAAGCCGAATAGTGCCAGCACAATGGTGAGAGGGTTGCGTTCATGCGGTGGCCCGGCCGGTGGGCGATGACCGCCGTAATGCAGTTCGATCAACACAGATGTATTGTCTTCAAGGTGGGTGTAAACCGCTAGGCATTGACCATGAGGATGCGGTGGTGGTGCGCCAAAGCCCGGCGGTGGTGGCGGAGGGCGGCGCGGCGCGCAATGGCTGGGCTTGGACAGGCTGATAAAGTCAGCCACTTCTGGCACCAGCAAGTTGTTGAGGTTGGCTAATTCTGCAGGCAACAGCGGCGCATTTTGCGGCGGTTCTACGCCTAGCGTGACATGGCTGCCCATGCGTTTAAACACGTCCTGAATCTCGGAGCGTTTTTCGGGCACGGTCGCTTCGAGGATGCGGATCATGCTTTCAATGCGGTCGAAGGCGAACTGGTCGCGCAGGCGCGTTTCATTTTCGCGTGAGTCGCGTTGCCCCAGCATACTCACTACCGTCGCGGTGAGCAGAATACCAATGACGGTAATCAGGAAGATACGGACCGACATGGTGCCCAGCAATTTCTTTATCATCACTCTAGTGCTCTTTATAGTCAGGTGCTCTTTTATTTAAGATAGCGGACGTCTGCGGTGAGCAGATAGCCTTCATTACGTAGCGTTTTGATCATGGATGGACTCTTAGTATCCACTTCAAGTTTCTGTCTTAATCTACTGATTTGTAAATCTATTGATCTATCAAATGGACCTGCTTCTCGGCCATGCATTTCTTCCATCAACTGATCGCGGCTCAAGGTGCGGTTGGCGTGCAGCAGCATAAAACGCAAGAACTTGAACTCGGCATTGGACAGCGGAATGCTGGTGTTGCTTTGGTCGATCAAGGTCCGGTTCTGGATATCCAGCGTCCATTCATTAAAGCCAATAAAGCGCAAAATACCGCTGTCAGCAGGTTCTTCATGATGCGCCTTGCCAGGGTTTTCTGCATGCATGCGCGAACGGCGGATGACACTGCGGATACGCGATAACAGCTCCAGCGGCT
>Ga0208514_100559_pt1 | contig 17964 bp, 16 predicted proteins | sample LakWasMet70_HOW9_2_FD_183900 | JGI IMG/M metagenome (GOLD analysis project Ga0208514, IMG submission 183900) | Freshwater sediment methanotrophic microbial communities from Lake Washington under simulated oxygen tension - Sediment Metagenome... | ecosystem: Environmental > Aquatic > Freshwater >...
AACTACGGCTTTGACAGCTCGGCGATGGGTAAGCTGGTGAGCCCCGTTTTTGACAAAATTGCGGCCAGCTTGATGGATGCCTTCGTCAAGCGCGCGGAGCAAATCTATGGCGATTGAAGTGCAGATTGCCGTCACCGTGGTCTATTCCGCCAAACCGCGTACCGTGGCAGAACGGGTCCTGTTGTTGCCAGTGGGATGCACGGTTGCGCAGGCGCTGCAGGCCAGCGGGTTGCTGGACGGTGCCGATCGGGATAGTCTGGCGGCTGCAGGGCAGGGGGTCTGGGGCCGCAAGGTCCCGCTAACCCATGTGTTGAAGGATCAGGACCGGCTGGAAATCTACCGCCCGTTGACGGTCGACCCCAAGGTCGCGCGCCGCGAGCGGTTTGTCGGTCAAGGGGCTAAAAAGGCTGCGGGACTGTTTGCCCAGCGCCGGGCCGGTGCCAAAGCCGGCTACTAAACGCAAGCTAGTGAGGCGACGGGCCTAATTGCAATCCCTGGCCAGGATTGCATTGATGCGCTTGACTTCTGCGGCGCGAGCGGCCTCATCCATAATTTCGCGTTCGCCGGCAGCGTTGGTTTGTCCAATTCGCACACCCGAATCAAATGTAGCCTTGGCCTGCTTGGCGCGCGCGCAGTTCTCGACCTTGGCCTTGGTGACCTCGGCCTCGGCTGCCTTGCGTTTGGCGGCTTCGGCCTCCGCTGCCTGTTTCTTCTTGGCTTCCAGCTCCTTGTCCAGGCCTGACGTCTTGGCGGCGGACGCGGGTAACAACGGGGCAGCCGTCGCGGCGGGTGCGTCGGCCTCTGACGCGCTGTCAGGGGTTACCGTCACGGTTAGCTTGCGGTTACCCGGGCGTTTGAGAATGTTTTTTTCCTGAATATCAGCCGGTGGCGCCCGGTCGCTGAAAACTTTGTGGCCGTCTTTGTCGATCCATTGCCACTGGGCCGACGCTGCAAAGCACAGTCCAGCCAACGCCGACGCCAGGAGTGTTCGAATCATTTTCATGGCCAAAGTGTAGCGTCCATGGTTCAGGAAGACATCAAAAATCGAGCAAACAGCCCGTATTTTCCCCTCCGACCGTGGCTTTGGCGGATTTTCCGGACTGGCGCCACGGGTACAATTTCGACATTTGGAGCTTTGACATGCGCCTCCTCGGCAAAGCGCTCACCTTCGACGATGTGTTGTTGGTCCCCGCGTATTCCCAAGTCCTGCCCAAGGACACCTCCCTCGCCACCCGGTTTTCCCGCAATATTTCCCTGAACCTGCCCCTGGTTTCCGCCGCCATGGATACGGTCACAGAAGCGCGTTTGGCGATTGCCATCGCGCAAGAGGGCGGTATGGGCATCGTGCACAAAAATCTGACGGCCGCAGAGCAAGCCGCCCAGGTGTCCAAGGTGAAGCGTTACGAATCCGGCGTGCTGCGTGACCCGGTGGTGATCACGCCTTCGCACACGGTGCGCCAGGTCATGAACCTGTCGGAGCAACTGGGTGTTTCCGGGTTCCCGGTCTGCGACGGCGGCAAGGTAGTCGGTATCGTGACCGGCCGTGATCTGCGATTCGAGACGCGGTACGACTTGCCGGTCAGCCAGATCATGACTCCGCGGGACAAACTGGTAACCGTGCCCGACGGCACCACCATCAGCCAGGCCAAGGTGTTGCTGAACCAATACAAAATCGAACGGCTGCTGGTCATCAACGATGCCTTTGAGCTCAAAGGCTTGATCACGGTGAAAGATATTACAAAGCAAACCAGCTTCCCCAATGCCGCGCGCGACGCCCAGGGCAAGCTTCGGGTCGGCGCTGCGGTCGGGGTGGGTGAGGGCACCGAAGAGCGCGTGGAGGCTTTGGCGCGCGCGGGTGTGGACGCCATCGTGGTGGATACTGCCCACGGCCACAGCCATGGTGTGATCGAGCGGGTGCGCTGGGTCAAGAAAAACTACCCGCACATCGACGTGGTCGGTGGCAATATCGCCACGGGCGCAGCGGCGCTGGCGTTGGCCGAAGCAGGCGCCGATGCCGTCAAGGTGGGGATTGGCCCCGGTTCCATCTGCACCACGCGCATCGTGGCGGGTGTGGGTGTGCCACAGATCATGGCAATTGACAGCGTGGCAGCGGCCCTCAAGGGATCGGGCATTCCCCTGATTGCCGACGGCGGCATCCGTTACAGCGGCGACATCGCCAAGGCCCTGGCCGCTGGTGCCAGCACGGTGATGATGGGCGGCATGTTTGCCGGAACTGAAGAGGCGCCCGGGGAAGTGATCTTGTTCCAGGGCCGTAGCTACAAGAGCTACCGGGGCATGGGCTCCATTGGCGCCATGCAGCAGGGCAGCGCCGACCGCTATTTCCAGGAATCGAGCACCGGTAACCCCAATGCGGACAAACTGGTGCCCGAGGGTATCGAGGGCCGCGTTCCCTACAAGGGCTCCATGGTCGCCATCGTGTTTCAGATGGCGGGCGGCATTCGCGCCTCCATGGGTTACTGCGGTTGCCCGACCATTGAAGACATGCAGAACAAGGCCGAATTCGTCGAGATCACGACAGCCGGCATTCGTGAGAGTCACGTGCACGACGTGCAGATCACCAAAGAAGCACCGAACTACCGCGCAGACTGAAACATGCACCAAAAAATCCTGATCCTCGACTTCGGTTCGCAAGTCACCCAACTCATCGCGCGACGAGTCCGTGAAGCCCACGTATTTTGCGAAGTGCATCCCTGCGATGTCAGTGACGAATGGGTGCGAGCGTATGCCAAGGACGGCAATCTCAAGGGCGTCATCCTGTCGGGAAGCCATGCGAGCCTGTGGGAGGATGAAACCCTGCGAGCGCCCATGGCGGTGTTCGAGTTGGGTGTTCCGGTACTGGGCATCTGCTTTGGCATGTATGCCATTGCGGAAGCGCTGGGCGGCAAGGTGGAAGGCGGCCACAAGCGCGAGTTCGGATACGCCGAGTTGCGTGCGCGGGGTCACACCCGGTTGTTTGATGGCATTGCCGACTACACCACGGCGGAAGGCCACGGCATGCTGCACGTCTGGATGAGCCATGGGGACAACGTGACGCAGATGCCACCGGGCTTCAAGCTAATGGCAACAACCGACAGTTGTCCCATTGCCGGTATGGCCGATGAGGACCGTAAGATCTATGCGGTGCAGTTCCACCCGGAAGTTACCCACACCAAACAGGGTCAGGCCCTGTTGAACCGTTTTGTACTGGACATCTGTGGCACGCGGGCTGACTGGATCATGGGCGACTACATCGCCGAGGCGGTAGAGCGCATCCGCGCCCAGGTGGGGGATGAAGAGGTCATTCTGGGCCTCTCGGGCGGGGTTGACTCGTCGGTGGCCGCCGCACTGATCCACCGCGCCATAGGCGACCAGCTGACCTGTGTGTTTGTCGACCATGGCCTGTTGCGCCTGCATGAGGGTGACATGGTCATGGACATGTTCGTGGGCAAACTGCACGCCAAGGTCATGCGGGTGGATGCCAGCGACCAGTTCCTAGGGCATTTGGCCGGCGTCAGCGACCCGGAAGCCAAACGCAAGATCATTGGCCGCGAGTTCGTTGAGGTATTCAAGGCTGCAGCCCTCAAGCTGGTTGCACAAGATGCTACAAATAGCGTAGCAACCGGCAGTCGCGCCGTGAAGGGTGCTACTTTCCTGGCGCAGGGCACCATCTACCCCGACGTGATCGAATCGGGGGGCGCAGGCAACAAGAAGGCAGTCACGATCAAGAGCCACCACAACGTGGGTGGTCTGCCCGAGCAGTTGGGACTGAAACTGCTGGAACCCTTGCGTGAGCTGTTCAAGGACGAGGTGCGCGAACTGGGCGTCGCACTGGGCCTGCCGCACGACATGGTGTACCGCCATCCCTTCCCGGGGCCGGGCTTGGGTGTGCGCATCCTGGGCGAAGTCAAAAAGGAGTATGCCGATTTGCTGCGCCGCGCCGATGCGATCTTTATTGAAGAATTGCGCAATTTCAAGGACGACGCGACCGGCAAGACATGGTACGAACTTACCAGCCAGGCGTTCACCGTGTTCCTGCCGGTCAAGAGCGTGGGCGTGATGGGGGATGGCCGTACCTACGATTACGTGGTGGCCTTGCGTGCCGTGCAGACCAGTGACTTCATGACGGCCGATTGGGCCGAATTGCCCTATGCCTTGTTGAAGAAGGTGTCGGGACGCATCATTAACGAGGTGCGTGGCATCAACCGTGTGACCTACGACGTGTCCAGCAAGCCGCCGGCCACGATTGAGTGGGAATAAGGTCCTTACCCACAACAAGCACTTGCTGCGCTTAGCGCAAGCCTGAGCTGTTCTCCGTTTGTGGGTTACGCACGTCAGCAGACGTGCGAGGTTTGTCTCTGCTCCAAACCTTGTTTGATTTGCGCCAAGTCAAAGTTGATGTCGTCAATTCTTAAGACACATTAAGTTAATTTTGGGGCCACCTGTCTACAGTGACGTCAGGCGTCGAACGCCGTTTTGACGATGGTATTTCACTGAAGGATCACGACATGTCGCAACCCAAACACACCAACGCTTCCACGCACGCAACCGACGATCCCAATGAGCCGGTCCCGATGATGCAGCAGTTGCTCGATAACCCGTTCATTCTGCTTTTTCTCGGAGTCATGATTCCCATGGTCGTCTATTCCCTGTGGGGTGTGATCGACATCCTGACCGTACCACTCGCCAAGTAACGCGCCGACAGCACCCCCAAAAAACTAGGAGAAAAGCATATGAGCGCAATATTGCCGCCCGCAGAACGACTCTGGTGGAAGCACCCGTTGGATCGTGTCGAGGGAACCTGGATCGCAATCGCCCTGATCTGGTGTCTGACCATGTTTGCAATGATGATTGGTTGGCACATTTTTGGTAACCAGAATCTGTCCACGGAAACCTACAAGACCACGCCGGAGCTGTTCTCCAAGAAAGCCCAGGCGATGGTGGACAAGTACACAGTCCGCACTGAGACAGCAGAAAACATTCCCGTGGTCGCGCCACCTGCCGGCAGTGACGTTTATCTGACGGCACGTTTGTGGAATTTCTGGCCCATTCTTGAATTGGAAAAAGACAAGACCTACCGTCTGCACCTCACCTCCATGGACTACAACCACGGATTTTCTTTACAACCTGTGAATATCAATATCCAGATTGTTCCAGGCTATGAACACGTTGTAAAAATCACGCCGAATAAGTCGGGAACCTATTCGGTCGTTTGCAACGAATTCTGCGGAATCAACCATCACACGATGGTCAGCCGCATTTACGTGAAATAAGGTGACGCAGATGACAACGACAACTTACCGTACCTGCCCCCGTTCCGGGCTGCAGTTTGAATCGCAGGCCGAAAAGCTGATGATTGTGAATGCCGTCACTGCCGTCGTGGCCTTGCTGGTTGGTGGCATTCTTGCCATTGGGGTGGTCCTCACCCGCTGGCCTACCATTCACTGGTTGGCCGCTGACACCTTCTACATGGTGCTGACAGCGCACGGCATTGACATGCTGATTTTCTGGATCATCTTTTTTGAGATGGCTGTCCTGTACTTCTGCTCATCAACCTTGTTGCGGTGCCGCATAGCGACGCCCAAGGTGGCATGGGTGGCATTTGTGCTGATGCTGGTGGGTGCCATCATGAACAACGTGGCCGTATTTCAGGGCAGTTCGAGCGTCATGATGACGTCTTATGTTCCCATGATGGCGGATCCGAAGTTCTACCTGGGATTGATCCTGTTTGCCGTTGGTGCGCTGATCGGTTGTTTCATATTTTTCGGAACACTCGTAATTGCCAAGCGCGAAAAAACCTACCAGGGATCGGTGCCGTTGGTGACTTTTGGCGCCATCGTTGCCGCCATCATCGCCGTGTTCACGATTGCTTCGGGCGCCATCATTCTGATTCCAACCTTTCTGTTGTCGGTCGGCGTTATCAGCTCCGTTGATCCCCTGATCTACCGCACCATCTGGTGGGCATTTGGCCACTCGTCGCAGCAGATCAACGTCGCCGCGCATATCTCCATCTGGTATGCGGTGGCTGCCATTGCATTCGGCGCAAAACCCATGTCTGAGCGTGTGAGCCGCGGCGCCTTCCTGCTGTATATCTTGTTCCTGCAACTGGCCAGTGCACACCACCTGTTGGCGGACCCCGGTGTGAGCACGGCTTGGAAGGTCGTCAACACCAGCTATTTCATGTACTTTGCGGTGCTGGCTTCGATGATCCACGGTTTGACCATTCCCGGTGCCATCGAGGTTGCGCAGCGCGCCAAGGGCTACAACAACGGACTGTTCGAGTGGCTGCGCAAGGCGCCGTGGGGCAATCCCGTGTGGTCTGGCGTGTTCATCTCCATCATCGGCTTTGGCTTCCTGGGTGGCATCTCGGGCGTCATGATGGGCACCGAGCAGCTGAACATGATCATTCACAACACGATTTATGTGCCGGGTCATTTCCACGCCACGGTGGTGGTGGGCACGACGCTGTCGTTCATGGCATTGACCTATTTCCTGATCCCCGTGTTGTTCCGTCGTGAAATGATCAATCCGGGTCTGGCCAAGTTGCAGCCTTATCTGTTTGGCTTTTCCATGTACTTCTTCTGCCTGGTCATGATGGGTGCAGGCACCTTGGGGGTTTCGCGTCGGCACTGGGATATGGCCTTCAACGGCGCACCCATGGCCTATGAATGGCCTGGTGCTGCCTATCTGCTGATGGGATTGGTAGGCATTGCAGGTATTGCTGCGATCGTGGGCGGAGCCATATACATATACATCACCGTGGGTTCCTTGCTGTGGGGCAAGAAGCTGAACGGCGGAAGCGTCAGTGCAAACTTCACACCCATTCCACCGACAGCTCCCACTGCGGCTGCGCAGTCCTACGGTTCAGCCGGATTTGCGGCACCCGGTACCTTCGTGCTGGCCATGGTGTTCCTGGTGTCGTTTGTTCTGTACTACTTCATCAACTGGAAGTACCTTTCACAGGTATGGGGTCTGAGCTAAGTTGGCAACACACTGCGCGGGCTTTTGCCCGCGTAGTGACTATTGCGGCTCCGGTGGCATGGAATATTTGATAGATGAACGAGATGCTCCATACAAAAACTTCAGACGTGACAATGAATATCTCCACAGCACGCAGTGTTTTGGCGCTTTTCAAGCTGCGCATCGGTTTCATGATCATGATCACCGCCCTGGTCGGGCTGGTGGTTACGCCGGGTCCGTCCATCGGGCTGCTGAAACTACTCGTTGTGGCACTGACGGTATTTGTTGCATCCGCCAGCGCGGGTGCCTTCAACCAGTACTATGAGCGCCATACGGACCACCTGATGGCACGCACCCGTGGTCGCCCATTTGTGACCGGTTCTTTGCCCGATTCCCCGGCCTGGCTGGTGCTGATGGCCGTGATGCTGGTGTCTTCGGTATCCCTCGCCGCCTGGGTCATCAACCCGGTGTCGGCAGTCTTCGTTTTTCTGGGCGCGTTCTTCTATGCCATCGTCTATACGGTTTGGCTCAAACGCCGAAGCTGGATGAATATCGTGGTGGGCGGACTCGCCGGCAGCTTTGCGGTTTTGGCAGGAGCTGCTGCAGTGGACCCTGTTATTGGACCACTTCCCCTGCTGCTGGCGATCGTCCTGTTTTTGTGGACTCCGCCGCATTTCTGGAGTCTGGCAATTGCCAATGAGGCAGAGTATGCCGCGGCCGGGGTTCCCATGCTGCCGGTGGTCATTGGCACTTCGCGGGCCGCGCAAGTAGTTTTGTGGAGCACCGTTACACTGGCGATCACCGCCCTGTTGCCCATCTGGTTTGGGGCTGGGGTCATCTACCTTTTCGGGGCTGTTGTCGGTGGCGGTTATTTTGTCTATAGGGCTTGGTTGCTCGCAAGGTCTCCTTCGCGAAAGACGGCAATGGGATCTTTCTTTGCTTCCTTGATTCAGCTGAGCCTGCTCCTGGTGGCGTCAACGCTGGACAGCTGGGTAGCGTGAAGATGCGCAGGACTCGCTCACCATGACCCCACGATGTTCGCTGTTCCGTTGGTTCGTGTTTGGCGTGGCCATCGCATTCGCTGCGATCGCAGGGGCCGCTGAATCGGACAGCGTCGTTACGCTGGACCAAAAGGCGGCATTGAGCGCCAGCCAGGCGATGATCGGCACAACGCCCGGAGATTTTGCTTTCCTGGATCGTGAGGGTCGGCCCGTTCGGTTGTCACAGTACCGTGGAAAGCCCCTGTTGGTGAGCTTTATTTACACCGGTTGTTTTCAGGTTTGTCCCCTGACCACCCGTTCGTTGCAGACTGCAGTTGAAGCGGGACGTGGCGTTTTCGGAACCAGCCAGTTCAATGTGGTCAGCATCGGTTTCAACCAACCCGCAGACTCACCCCAGTCACTGAAATCTTTTGCGCGCCAGTACCACATCGACGCAGCCAACTGGGAGTTTCTGAGTCCCGCGGGCAGCAGTGTTGCACAACTCACCAAAGAATTTGGCTTCAGCTACTTGCCGACGCCTGCTGGCTTTGATCACATTTTGCAGGTAACCCTGCTGGACGCACAGGGGCGCATTTACCAGCAAATCTATGGTGAAGAGCTCACGGCAGACTCGATTGGCGAGCCCATCAAACAGCTGATGACGAATGCGCCCGCACCGCAACAACTGAGCATCGATGATCTCGTGGATCGTGTGCGCATTCTGTGCACGGTGTATGACCCCAAGACCGGAAAATATGAGGTCAAGTATGGCCTTCTGATTGAGGTGGCAGGTGGTGTCACGTTTGCGGTCACCATGCTGTGGTTCTTCTTGTCAGAGTGGCTCGCCAACCGCCGGGCACGGCGCACATTTTTCTCTTCCTCGAAGAATTCTTAGATCGTATCGAAGTGTTTCACGCATTGCAAAAAACTGGACAGACCGCGTTTCTCTCTATTGAAAAAATCTTTAACGCGATTTTCGGTGAGCGGCTCAACCCGTTCTACTACCTCGGAGCGATCACCTATTTTCTGCTCTGGATCGCCATAGGGACCGGTCTCTATCTTTATGCGTTCTTCGAAACTGGGGTGGCGGTTGCCTACGGGTCGGTTGAGTCCCTGACCCATGGCCAGTGGTTTGCTGGTGGCATATTGCGCAGCTTCCACCGCTATGCCTCCGACGGTCTCGTCATTACCATGCTGTTGCACCTGGTGCGGCATTTCACATTTGATCACCACCGGGGATTTCGTTGGTTTTCCTGGGTGTCCGGGGTGGTGCTGTTATGGCTTACGTTTGCGTCCGGCGTCAATGGGTACATGCTCCCATGGGACAGACTGGCCCAATTTGTGGTCACGGCGACTACGGAATGGTTTGATGCCTTGCCGGTCATTGGCGGATCGATGACCCGCAACTTCATCACCAACGCCAATGTCAGCGACCGGCTGTTCTCGCTGCTGTCGTTCTTGCACATCGGTCTGCCACTGGGGGTACTTGCCGTTCTGTGGGTGCATACCCAACGTGTGCCCAGTGCCAAGACCAATCCTCCACGCCCATTGATGATCGCCATTGGGCTTACCCTGCTGGTACTGGCGGCGGTCAAACCCGCAGTGAGCCAGGGGCCGGTCGACATGGCAACATTGCCCGCTACGGTCGATTTTGACTGGTTCTACCTGCTCGCATACCCACTGATTCAAAGCTGGGGCGGAAAGGAAACCTGGTACCTGACAGTGGGTGTGAGTCTGGTGCTGGTCGTTTTGCCTTGGTTGCCTCCGCTTGCGCGCGGCAAGCAGGCGAGCTGGAACCTGGCGGTACATCCTGACGAACGCATCATCGCAGCGCGCACGGGTGAAACACTTCTGGATGCAGGATTGCGTGCGGGACTGCCTATGCCCTTCGAATGCCGCAATGGTGGATGCGGAGTATGCAAGGCGACGGTCCTGCACGGAACGGTCCGGCTCAATCCGTATCAAGAGTCTGTTCTGACGGCCGCCGAGCGTGCTAGCGGCAAGACGTTGTTGTGCTGCGCCGAGCCGCTCAGCGATATGGAAATTGAATACGTACCGCAGTCCGGTGCGCAAAGTCTTCCCGTGCAATTGCATGTGGCCCGCGTGACCCGACTGGAACCCCTTTCGGCAGATGTCATGCGGGTGATGTTGACGCCGTTGGACGGCTCGGTGCTGAAGTTCTACGCGGGTCAGTACATCAACATCGTCCTCGACAACGGCGAGAAACGCAGTTTTTCGTTTGCGAGCGCGCCACACGCGGAGCAAGAGATTGAACTGCAGGTGCGTCTGGTACCCGGTGGGAAGTTCACCACGATGGTGTTTGAGCAGATGAAAGTCGGGGACACCCTTCAATTTGAAGGACCTCTGGGCACGTTTACGTTGCGCCAGGACAGCGAAAAACCCATTGTCTTTGTCGCCGGATCGACCGGTTTTGCGCCAGTCAAGAGTATGGTTGAGTCTGCCTTTCACACCGGCATCGACCGCAAGATGATTCTGTATTGGGGCGTGCGCCGTCGCAGTGACCTGTACCTTGGCAGTCTGGCAGAGCAATGGGCGCGAGACCACGCCAATTTTAAGTTTGTGCCGGTGCTGTCCGAACCGCAGCCTGAGGACGCATGGACGGGCCGCACCGGACTGGTTCACGAGGCCATATTGGCTGATTTCCCAGATCTGTCCCAGCATCAGGTGTATGCCTGCGGCTCGGTACAAATGGTGCAGGCGGCGCAACCCGCGTTCGTCAAACACGGCATTTCCAGTGATGACTGTTTTTCCGATGCGTTTCACCTGGCGCCACAGCGGCCACTCGACAGCCAACAAGCCGATGTCGTGAAATTGGGAGGAAGCCATGTCTGACGGTGTACGTTCGGGCGCTCTGCGCTACGTATTGCAAGTATTGGCCTACGGTGCGTTTGCCGCCGTCATTGCCTATTTCTCCACATCTCCGCCGTACCGTCTGCGGGGCGACAACGATGCACTCGTCAAGCTGTCGTTTAGCCACTCTGCACAATTGGTACAGGCATGCAGGGAACGCAGTGAAGCGGAGCTGGCCAAGCTGGCGCCCAATATGCGCACCAAAATGGATTGCCCTCGCCAGCGCGCCGACGTCCTTTTGGAGCTCGACATGGACGACAAACCGCTGTACCGCATCAAGACCCCGCCCACGGGGCTGCGCCAGGACGGTGCAGCAACCGTCTACCGCCGGCTGGATATTCCTGCGGGACGCCATGTGTTTCGGGCACGGCTGGCGGATGGTCCGGACGGTATCTTTCACTTCGCCCGGGAAGTTGACTTGAATCTCGCGCCCGGGCAAGTCCTCATCGTTGACTTCCTGACCTCTGAAGGTGGGTTCGTTTTCATTCACGGATGAGATGGTTTGCCATGCCAAACCTGCTTCGCTCGCTGCGAACCAGTGACGAGTATCTGACTGGGGCACTGGACAGCGCATTTCCTGCAGCCGACAACCCGTGGCGGCATTTGGGATCGCTGGCGTTTTTGTGTCTGGTCATTGCGGTCGTGACCGGCACGGTGGCGTTCGCGCTCTATGACACCAGTGTTGCGGGCGCCTATGAATCGGGTCGGCGGCTGCAGCTTGATCCCTGGATGCTGGGCCGCCTGCTACGGGGGCTGCACCGCTACGCCTCAGACGGGTTCATGCTGCTCTCCTTGCTGCATCTGGTACGCGAGGCTGCCAGAGGGCACTACGGTGGTGTGCGTTGGTTTTCCTGGATTTCCGGTGTTCCCCTGCTGTGGTTGCTGTGGATCGCTGGTCTGACCGGTTTTTGGCTGCTGTGGGATGCGCGTGCGCTGTTCAGCGTGACCGCTACGGCGGAATGGCTGCAGGTGCTACCCATCGCGTCAGATGTATTGGCACGCAATTTTCTGACTGCCAACGCGCTCAACGACCGGTTCTTTTCACTGATTGTGTTCATGCACATCGGGATTCCCTTGTTCTTGCTGGCCGGCGTCTGGATCCATGTGCAGCGCGTGTCCCACGTGCGGATCTGGCCTCCGCGGGCGCTGACTGTCGGCACGGTTGCCGTGTTTTCAGTGATGGCATTGGTGGTCCCCGCTGAGAGTCTCGGCCCGGCGGACAGTGGCCATATTGCCGCCACGCTGTCACTGGATTGGTTCTATTTGTTCATCCATCCGTTGGTGGACCTCGTGTCCGCACAGGGCGCATGGCTGCTGGCTCTCGCAGGTACGCTGCTTCTGTGCGTGCTGCCCTTTGTCCCGGGATTGCAGGGACTGCGCGCAGCGCAATCGGCCAGTTTGCCCGCCATCGTCGATCTGAACAACTGCAACGGGTGTTCCCGATGCGTTGCCGATTGTCCGTTCGGGGCTGTCGTCATGGTGCCGCGCACCGATCAACTGCACCATCGACAGCAGGCGGCCGTCATCACGGATTTGTGCGCTGCTTGTGGTATTTGTGTGGGGTCCTGTCCGTCGTCAACCCCATTCAGGCGCATCGAGGACATCGTCTCCGGGATAGAGCTGCCCGATGCACCGGTGGCGGACTTGCGTCGTCAGTTACAGCAAAAATTGGCAGCCCTGACCGGCCCCATGAAAATCATGGTTTTCAGCTGCCGGCAGGCTTCCGATTGGCGAGCTTTTGCCGACGCATCCACCGCTGTTCTGCCCTTGGAATGCGCAGGAATGCTTCCGCCATCATTTGTCGAATACGCGACGCGTCTGGGTGCCGACGGCGTGGTGATCGCGGGGTGTCGGGAGTGTGATTGTGAATTTCGTCTCGGTGATCGATGGGTGCAGGACCGCCTTAGTGGTGCGCGTGAGCCCCGACTGCGAGCGGCCGCGCCGCGCGACCGGATCGCCGTGGTTTGGGCCGGTAGCCAGCGACAGCTGCTAACAGAAACAATTGACGGCCTGCGGTTTCGGTTGAAATCGGGCATGCGACTGCCAGATTCGCAGACAATCAACGCCCAGGACGCACCATTGCACGAACCGCACGATGATTGAACAACACCGCAACGCCACGCTTGAATCGACGGGTTTCGAATATGACCTGAATGTTCCACAGGACACCCGACGGAAACTGGCGACCGCTTGGCTGGCGCTGGGCATGCTCGCGCTGTTGGCGTCCGGCTTGTTTTCCATTCTGTTGGTCCTGTCTCGCACCCCCCAATTGCAGACGTTCTTCCCGATCGCGGATTTCTTCCGTGTGGCCTTGGTGGTGCATGTAGACCTGTCGGTACTGGTCTGGTTTCTCTCGTTTGGCGGGGCACTGTGGACCCTGGGTGGTACCCAGCGCTACCAGGGTATGGCATGGTTGTCGTTCGCTTTGTCTGCATTGGGTACCCTCACCATGTCGGTGGCGCCATTTGTTCAGAATGCCACACCCATCATGGCCAATTACGTGCCTATGCTGGATGGCACGGTCTTCCAGAGCGGTCTGGTCGTGTTTGGCGTTGGCATTGTGCTGTTGTGTTTGCGATCCATGCTGGCAGTCACCCCCATAGGCACCACGATTACCGGAAGCGGAGCGTTGCGATTTGGTTTAAGCGCCGCCATGGTTTCAACGGCCGTGGCTGCCGTGGCATTTGCCTGGTCATGGCTCGCAGTACCGCGCGAGTTGGACCCTCGCATCTATTACGAACTGGTGTTTTGGGGGGGCGGGCACGTGCTGCAATTCGCATACACGCTGCTGATGCTGGTTAGCTGGATATGGCTCGCGTCGGCGGTGGGTGCATGTTTGCCACTGTCCCCGCGCGTAGTGACGCTGTTGCTGGCCATTGCGCTGCTCAGCGTTTTCCTGACTCCCATTACCTATCTTGCGCACCACGTGACCTCGGTTGAACACCACCAATGGCAGACTTTGCTGATGCGCTTCGGCGGTGGCCTTGTCATTCCCCCAGTTGCACTGGCGGTGGTGTGGTCGCTGTGGCCCGTCCGGACGATAAGCGTCGCGCAGCGCCCCTTGCGTGCCAGTCTGATCGCGTCACTGGCCCTGTTTTCTGCAGGCGGAATCATTGGTTTTCTGATAACCGGTAGCAACGTTCGTATCCCCGCGCACTACCACGGCTGCATTGTGGGCGTCACCCTGGCCATGATGGGGGTGGTCTACTTGCTGTTGCCGCGTTTTGGCTATCGGGCGCCCAGCTCCAGAGCTGCGGCGTGGCAACCCACCATCTATGGCGTCGGGCAGCTGATGCACATTGTGGGATTGGTCTGGTCCGGGGGATACGGGGTACAGCGCAAGGTCGCGGGGGCAGACCAGGTCTTGCGTTCGACACAAGAGACACTTGGCATGGGATTGATGGGCCTGGGTGGCCTGATTGCCATCGTTGGCGGGATCATGTTCGTTGTCATCGTGCTGCGCGCTGTGCGGCACCCCACTCAGCCATAAGCCATGCATTCAAACCTACTGTTGCAAACGTACGCCACGCCGTCTCTTCGGGTATTGCGCGCCGTCGGAACGCTTGGATCGATTCTGGCGCTAACCATACTGGGCGCCAGCATCTTGCTGCGTTTGACCACGGTATTTGGTGCCGACGGCGCTGCGTTGTCACAGCTGTCCTCGGAAGTCGAGAATGCCATCCGCCTGGTTCACCGCCTGTCCGCATCCAGCGTTGGCATACTGGCGCTGGTCACTGCCGTGCTGGGCTGGAAAAACCGCGCTGCAGTGCCCCATGTGGTCAAGCCGATTGTGTGGATCATTGCTGCAACGGTCCTTCTGGCGCTGATCGGCCCCTTGACCCCCGGCTACCGCTTCAGTGCAGTCACCATTGCCAATGTGGTGGCCGGAACGGTCCTAGTCGCAGCCTGCTGGTGGTTGCGCGAGACGCTGGCGGTGGCACCTAGCCCTGTGGCAACCCGGGATTCCATGCTGTTACTGACAATGGCGGTGTTGGCCACTCATGTGGGCTTGGGCGCTGCGGCCAGTGCCTATGCTGTGCGCGGTGCACACTGGGTGGCTTTTTTGCACACCGGTTCGGCTATGCTGACGACGCTCTTGCTCGCTTCGATCCTTTGGGATCGACGATCGCGCCCGGCGATGTCGGCACGTGTGCGCCTCATGGCCGCTTTATTGGGTCTGCAATTGGTTCTCGGAATGGTTTCGTTGTGGCTGGAGTTGCGCCCGGTGGCGTTGGGGTTTGTGCACGCGATGGTCTCTGCGCTACTGGCCGCCGGGCTGGTATCTGTCGCGGTCCGGGATAATTTGGACTGTCAAAACAAGGATTGACCATGCGTACAATTTTCGGAGTGTTGAGTTTGCTGATTGCCGTGGCAATCGTTGCAGTGCTGGCAAAGAAACAGATGGGCGCGCTGACCGTCGCGCCCACCGGAATGCCAGCTGCGCCCGCCAGCGCCACGTTGCCCCAGCAGAGCCAACAGTTGCAGCAGCAGGTGAAGCAGTCTGTGGAAACCACTTTGCAGCAGGCGCGGCCCATGCCTGACGAAAAGTAGAACCATTGAAAGTGCATGTAGCCCTCGTAAATTATGGATAGTTTGCTATCAATATGGTAGCTTTTGCGTCCGATGCCAGGTTCATGGAACTTGCCCTCGCGCAGGCGCGGGCTGCTGCGGCTGCAGGTGAGGTTCCGGTTGGTGCCGTGGTCGTCAAGGACGGACAGGTTATTGCCTCCGGCCGCAATGCGCCCATCGGGAGCCATGACCCGACGGCGCATGCCGAAATTGTCGCCATGCGCTCGGCAGCCCTGGTCTTGGGCAACTACCGGCTGGATGGTTGTGAGCTGTTTGTCACATTGGAGCCCTGCGCCATGTGCTGCGGGGCCATGCTGCACGCCCGGTTGAACCGGGTTGTCTTTGGTGCCGCGGACCCCAAGACCGGAGCGGCAGGCTCCGTACTCAATCTCTTTGACAACGCCACGCTGAACCACCAGACAAAGGTGGAGGGCGGGGTGCAAAGCGAGGCCTGCTCCGCTGTATTGCAGGAGTTTTTCCGGAGCAAGCGCAACGCACAGGATCAGCAAAGGAGGGCGTTGCACCCCCTGCGTGATGACGCACTGCGCACGCCCGACGCGCAGTTTGTTGGTCTGCCGGACTACCCGTGGGAGCCCCGTTATGTAAGTGACCTTCCGGCTCTTGATGGTCTACGGATGCACTATCTGGACGAGGGCCCGCAGGATGCGGATCGCGTCTACCTGTGCCTGCATGGCAATCCGGCCTGGAGCTATTTGTACCGCAAGATGATCCCGGTGTTTTTGCAGGCAGGGTATCGCGTCGTTGCACCGGACATGGTGGGCTTCGGCAAAAGCGACAAGCCAAAAAAGGAATCTGCGCACAGCTTCTCCTTTCACCGGCAAACCCTGCTTGAACTGATCGAGCGTCTGGACTTGCAAGGCGTCGTTCTGGTGGTACAGGATTGGGGGGGATTGCTGGGCCTGACCTTGCCCGTTGCGAGCCCTGAGCGTTTCACCGGGCTCGTGGTCATGAACACCATGCTGGCAACGGGTGACACGGCGCTGACGCCCGGTTTTCTGGCGTGGCGCGAGATGTGTATCAAGAAGCCGGAATTCGATATCGCCCGTCTCTTTGCGCGCAGCAATCCAGGCTTGTCGGAGGCTGAGTGTCTGGCCTACGCAGCGCCGTTCCCTGATAGAGGGCACCGTGCTGCGACCCGCGCGTTTCCCAACCTGGTCCCGGACCACCTGGAGTCCGATGGTGCACCTGTGTCGCGACAGGCTCGTGGCTATTGGCAGACCCGGTGGCGAGGTCCGACTCTGATGGCGGTGGGCATGAAGGATCCCGTTTTGGGAGCTGCTGTCATGGAGACACTGCACGGGCTGATTCAGGGGTGTCCTGCGCCAGTGATCTTTGCTGAGGAAGGGCACTTCCTTCCGGAAGTCGGCACGCCTCTGGCCCAGGCTGCACTGCAGTTTCTGGATAGGCCCTAGCGGTGGAGCGAGGGTTATCCCGTGCGCCAACAGCGCGTTGCCAAAAGTTTTCGCCGTTCGGTAACATTTTTTCTGCTTGCTGGTGCACAATGATTGCAAAGATCAATATTTCTAGTTTGAATGCATACCGATACTGACACGCTGCATTTCCTGGATGACGAAAGCGAAGCCGGAGTCTCTGCGGGGTTGGTCTGGCGCCTGATGGTCATTGACGACGAGCCTGACGTTCATCGGGCTACAACGTTTGCGTTGGCTGGCGTAAAAATACTGGGCCGGCCCCTTCAGTTCTTGCACGCCTATTCCGCAGCTGAGGCGACCCAGCTGTTGCGATCCGAGCCTGAAGTTGCGGTCGTGCTGCTGGATGTCGTGATGGAGCGGGAAGATGCCGGGCTGGCGCTGGTAAAGACGATTCGGCAGGATCTTCGCTTGACCGAACTTCGCATCATCCTGCGAACGGGCCAACCTGGATATGCCCCGGAGATCGAAACGATTCACGATTTCGATATCAACGATTACAAAACAAAATCTGAACTTACCCGAACCAAGCTGTATGCCACCGTTACGGCTGCCGTGCGGGCCTATGAGCAAATCCGCAAACTCGATCAGCTCGCGTTCTATGATCGTTTGTGCAGCCTGCCCAATCGCAACAAGTTCATTGACCTGAGTGACGAGCGCTTGCTGTCCGACCAGTATCCATCTGATGCGATCGCCATTCTGGATATTGATGACTTTTCAGAAATCAATGACGCATTGGGACACCAGCAGGGTGACCGGTTGTTGCAAGCGGTGGCGGAACGTTTGAAGCAGGAGTTGGGCGGTGATGTCATTTTGGCGCGTTTGGGTGGTGACACCTTTGGATTGATGGGTGCGAGCTGCGTGCTCGACCCGTTGACGGTCCTGGACTTGTTTCGCTCACCGTTCAAAGTGCAGGATGACTCGATGGTCGTTACGGCGACCATGGGCTTGACCCAGGAATTGGGCGAGGGAATTGCCGGTCGTGACGCGTTAAAAGACGCAAACATTGCACTGAAGCTGGCCAAGAAGAACCGGCGCGGCAGCTTTGTGATGTTTTCTGCCCAGATGGGTGCCGACATCCGTGAGCGTGTTCGACTCCTACAGGCTCTGCGCCACGCGGTTGAGAGCGAGCGGTTGTT
>Ga0208514_100564_pt1 | contig 17815 bp, 16 predicted proteins | sample LakWasMet70_HOW9_2_FD_183900 | JGI IMG/M metagenome (GOLD analysis project Ga0208514, IMG submission 183900) | Freshwater sediment methanotrophic microbial communities from Lake Washington under simulated oxygen tension - Sediment Metagenome... | ecosystem: Environmental > Aquatic > Freshwater >...
GGGCAACAACCTGCACTTCTACCTGAATCCCGAGCGGGACAGCGAAGAGGGCGCCTTGCGCGTGCACGGCCTGACCACCGAGTTTTTGAGCGACAAGCCCAAGTTTGCAGCCATTGCCCAAGAGTTGCTGGATTTTGTGGCCGACGCGGAAATCATCATCCACAACGCGCCATTTGACTTGTCCTTTCTGGATGCCGAACTGGCGCGGGTTGGCCATCAACCGTTCAAGACATATGTAGGCTCTGTGACCGACACCCTGGTCATGGCCAAGGAGATGTTCCCCGGCAAGCGCAACAGCCTGGACGCCCTGTGCGACCGGCTGGAGGTCGACAACTCGGGGCGCACCCTGCACGGCGCCTTGCTGGATGCCGAGCTGCTGGCGGACGTGTACATCAACATGACGCGCGGCCAGGATGCGCTGCTGATGGATGCGGGTTCACCCGACGAGGCCGGGGTGGTTGCGGTGCAGATCGATTTGCGTGGATTTGTCCTGCCTGTGGTGGCCGCCAATGCCCAGGAACTGGTGGCGCATGACGACGTGATAAGCCAGTTGGACAAGTCTAGCGGTGGAAAAACGCTGTGGCGAAAGCTCGCCTGACGGTTGTTGTATAATTTGAGGCTATTCTGATGAATAATCAGGGCGGTTAGCTCAGGGGTAGAGCACTGCATTCACACTGCAGGGGTCACAAGTTCGAAACTTGTACTGCCCACCAAATACGGTAAAGAAATCAAGCACCTAGTGGAAACACCAGGTGCTTTTTTCTTGTGGTCGCCGTTGCGGTCATTTCACATCCCATTCCGACAGTTGCAGGTTGGTCGCAATGAGCCGCGTGACCAGCATTTTGATGAACGCCTTGTCAAAGCAGGACTGCAGCTCCGCTGAGGCCTGTCGCAGCGACTCACCCTGGATCTTCAGCACCGAGACCTTGGTTTCGGCAATGACGGTTGCGGAGCGCACATTTTTCTCCGGTCGCAAGTACACCATCTCACCGATGCTGACCCCAGCCTTCAGTTTGCTCAGTGCCAGGTTGTTCTTGGTGATTCTGACGGTGCCTTCCAGTAACAGGTAGAAGGACTTGCCGGTCGTCCCTTCTTCCATTAGCACCGCGCCGGCCTCCAGCTTGTGCAATCGACCCAGCCTGAGGGTTTCCCAAATGGCGACGTCGCTGAAGTCTTTGAAGAAATCGAATTGCCGCAGCTTCTGAAAACGCTCCACCTCGGTGGTCTTGGATGCCAGCTTCGTCACGCTGCTGCTGGCGCCAATGATGGCGTCGGCAAAGGCATTCCAGTCAGAAAAGCGGTCAGCCGGTGCCTTGGCCAGGGCCACGCGGATGATGTCCTCCAGAGCTGCTGGCAACTCGGGACGGATCACGCGCACCGGTACCGCTTCTTCCGAGCTGATTTTGAAGATGGTTGCGTAATCGCTGTCGCCCTGAAATGGTTTGTGCCCGGTCAGCAACTCATACAGAACAATGCCCAGGGAGAACATGTCGGACTGTTGGGTCAGCGGTGCTTCGCGGATTTGCTCGGGTGACATATAGGCCGGCGACCCCACCAGTCCTGCCAGTTGGGTCACATCACCCTTTTGGGACAGCGCGGTGCCAAAGTCGGTGAGCTTGATCTCGCCATCGTCGCGCAGCAGCAAATTGGCCGGTTTGATGTCCCGGTGCACCAGGCCATGGAAGTGCGCGTACTCCAGTGCGTTGCAGCACTTGAACGCGATGTCCAGCACTTCGGGCACGGGCAAAAGCATGTGGGGCGAGGTGTGCGTCTCCAAAGACCGGCCCTTGACGTATTCCAGCACCAGGTAGGGCGGATCTGCCCGCTCGTCCACGTCGATCAGCGCGACGATGTGGGGATGGGCGATCTTGCCCGCAAGAACCGCTTCGTTGTGCAACAAGCGCCGGTACTTGGCGGCCTGTCCAGGGTCCAGCAGCAGGTGCGGGTGAATCTGTTTGATCGCCACCCTGACGTTGCGAAACGTGTCGTACGCCAGGTAGACCACACCGCTGGAACCACGGCCCAATTCGCGTTCGACGTGGTATTTCCCAATACCCGATGGGGTGGTTGTCATGTTGCTCTCCGCTTAAACTCAGACCATTGCAAGTCAACAGGCCGCGGGCCTGATCTCAGGATATCCTCTGCCGATGATTGATCCCTTGTCGAATACCGTGCTGAAGCAGGAACGCGTGTCCCTGCCTGCACTGGTGGCAGTGGGTGTCATTCACATCGGCCTATTGTGGATCATGCTGCAGGCCACGCCGAGCCTGCAGGCCAGTCGCAATGTGGTGTACCAGATCCTGTCACCGATTACACGACTGCGGGAACTGGTACCCAGCGCACCGGCAGTGGTGCAGCGGGCGATTCGGGAGGTGCGTGGCCCGATTGCCGCCGTCAACGCGGTTCAGGAGAAGAGGCCGACGGAACCTCCGCCTGAAAAGAAACGTCACATTGTTCCGGACGCTCTGCCAGAGGTGAAGCCCGTCCAACTGGCGCAGGAGACGGTTCCAGTTGTGGTTCCTGCTGTTGTGATACCGCCTCCGACGCCCGTCCCGGTTCCCGTCATTCCGGAACCCGCACCTGTTCCTGTTCCTGTTCCTGTTCCTGTTCCTGTGGTGGAGCCAGCACCCGCGCCCGCACCAGCACCAGCGCCCGCGCCCGCACCCGCGCCCGCGCCCGCGCCCGCGCCCGCACCAGCACCAGCACCAGCACCAGCACCAGCGCCCGCGCCCGCGCCCGCACCAGTTCCCGCGCCAGCGCCTGCACCAGTTCCCGCGCCAGCGCCTGCACCTGCACCTGCTCCCGCTCCCGCGAGGGCCTTGGCCATCACGCCGGCGGAGAAGCCACCTGTCGCGGCAAATGCGCCTGCCAACGGTGCGCCACCGGGCGGCGGACCTGCTCCCGCGACGCAGGCGCCCGGCGGCGCGGCGGGTGGCTCAGGGCTGGTCTACCCGAACTACATGGAACGGCGTCCGCGTCAGAAGAGTTTTGCGGAGCTGGCCAACGAGCAACTGAACCCGGGCGGGCGCAAGGACAAGTTTGTGGCAGCGATGGAGGGCGCACAAACGCCTGATTGTTTGGGGACCAACCAAACCGGTCAGGTGAATCAGGGGCAGGTCAGTTTTAACGGTCTGTTTGCCGCCCCGGCGATCGCGGCTCAGGCACTGCAAGGCAAATGCAAATGAACATTTCACAGGAACATCGGCAATGAATTCGACCACTTCGCATACAACCGCACCAGCCCACACACAACCGTGCCGCGCATTGGTTTGCGCCAGCGTTTTGGTATGGGCCTGCGTTTTCAGTCCGCCCATTCGTGCTCAGGCTCCGGCACCAACCGCAAGTGCGACAGTGTCTGCGGCCGCGGGTATGCTGCCCGTGGCAGACAGCACAGCGCAACCGATGGCGGCACCAGACAGCGGGGCGGGCCACGGCGCCAATCCGTATGGCCTGCGCGTGGTTTGGGCGCAGGGCGATATGGTGGCGCGCACGACCCTTGTCTTGCTGGCGATGATGTCGCTGGTGAGCTGGTATGTCATCATCGCCAAACTGCTCGAACAACGGCGCCAGGCCACCCAGGCGCAGTCGGCGCGGGCTGCGTTTGCCAATGCCGATTCGCTGCAAAAGGGCGCCACCGCCCTGGGCAAAGAAAGCCCTTTCCGGTTTCTGGTGGATTCCGCAATGGACGCGCTGCGCAAATACGAAAGCCTGGCCGGACAGGTGGATGTGGGTACCTGGCTGAGCCAGGACATCGTGCGCAATGTAGGCACCCTGCAAATGCGCATGCAGTCGGGTCTGTCGGTGCTGGCGACTGTCGGGTCGACCGCTCCGTTTGTCGGGCTGTTCGGCACAGTCTGGGGTATTTACAACGCCCTGGTTACCATTGGGTCGACCGGCCAGGCGTCCATCGACAAGGTCGCCGGCCCCGTGGGCGAGGCGCTGATCATGACTGCACTAGGCTTGGCCGTGGCGGTGCCCGCCGTGCTGGGCTACAACTGGCTGGTGCGCCGCAACCGCCTCGCGCTGCACAGCGTCAAAGGCTTTGGCTCCGATTTGCACACGCTGCTGCTCATAGAAATTGAAAAAAGCCAGCGCGGTGGCAGTGTGAACAAGGCAGTGGCCTGACCATGGCCATATCGTTTGACGCACCAAGTGGTGGGCTGTCCGGTCTGGATAGCGACGACGACATGCTGTCCGACATCAACACCACGCCGCTGGTGGACGTGATGCTGGTCCTGCTGATCATTTTTCTGATCACCGTTCCGGTAGTGAATGCCGCGGTGTCCGTGAAGTTGCCACGCGAGAGCAACCAGTTGCGCCAGTCCCAGCCCGAGACCGTGATTGTGTCGGTGGATGCCAATGGCGCCGCCTACTGGTTTGACGTCAAGCTGGGCTCGGAAGATCTGTTACAGATACGCTTGGCAAGAATTGCCAGCCAGAGTCCCCAACCCGAAGTTCACATACGGGCCGATGCGCGGTCGAACTTCGAAGCGGTTGCAAAGGTGGTGCTCGCCTGCCAGACCGCCGGCATTGCCCGCGTGGGCTTCCTGACGGAACCCCCTTCCTCACCATGAAGGCGACGTTCCATGGCCATTGAATTTGACGAAGAAGAGGGCGACGAGGCCCACGCAGCGCCCAGCATGAACACCACACCGCTGATTGACGTGCTGTTGGTGCTGCTGGTCATGCTCATCATCACGATTCCTATCCAACTGCACTCGGTGCGCATGGACCTGCCCGGTGGCGTGCCCCCGCCAGACGCGCCAGACCCCGTGGTGGTCCGGCTGGAGGTGTCCAGCAGCAGCCAGTTGCAATGGAATGGCGAACCGGTGAGCGACCGTGCCGCGCTGGAGGCCCGCTTGCAGGCCGCAGCCCTTGAGCCAGTGCAACCAGAAATTCATGTGCATGCCGATCCCAAGACCAAGTACGAAGCGGTGGCCGCCGTGCTAACCGCGGCGCAGCGCCACGGGCTGCTGAAGATTGGCGTGGTCGGCCTGGAGGCCTACGCCAAGCCAGCGTTATAGGCCAGATCCAGACCTACTGGCCCTGCGGCGCCTGCGTCACGAAGTGCAGCACCAGTTTGTCGTGTTGCGTGAGGTTCTTGAATGCCAACCCGATGTAGAACGCGGCCTCATTGCCGGCCCGGTTGTTATGGCAGATGCTGGCCGAAAGATTGAGCTGAACCGGAGTGTTGTCGAAGATGACGTCGATGCCGACTGTCACCACATCGCCTACCGAGGCCAGCGCCGAGTCGGTCTTGATCATCGCGCCCTGCAGGCTGATGTCCACCAACGTTGCGTCCTGTGCGTCTTTGCCTGGGACCTCCACCGTAGTGGGCCAGGTGGTCTTGGTGCGCATGGACTGGCGCACCAGCGTCGCGTCAACCTGGGTCGGGTAGGCCAGCAGCGCGTAGGCAAACGGTTTTTGAAAAGTTTGCAGCACCTTGCTGAGAAACGAGAATTCGTACTGGCCCGTGAAACCCCGCACGACACAGATTTCGCCTTCCTCCAGCTCGGTCTTGACGCCATCCGGTCCCAGGGGCCCGACCATGACTCCCTTGCCCTCAATTGCGCCAAAGAATTGGGATTCTTTCTTGGTGGCGCCCTCGACCAGGCGGCGTGTTTGCAGGGCCATTCCCGTGCGCAAGCCCAGGGCACGCAAGGGCAAACGGTTGACGGCGGCGCTTGCGGTGGCATCTTCGGTCATGGAGTCGCTTTCGGGTTCTTCATCGGGCTTTGGCAACAAGATTTCTGGCTAAGATGGTACACCGGCAGTGCGTCGGTTGGGGCGTTGCCCGATTCAAGGAGTTCAGCATGAAACACCAAGTGATGGGCCTGGCGCTGGCCACAACTGCCGTGCTGGCGGGGTTAGCGGGCTGCGCCGATTTGAACGACACGGGACTGGCGGCCATGGCGACGCGGGTGCAGGCTTATGCGGTGGTGGACGAGCAACTGGTGCAGGGCGAAATGGTGCTGTTTCCGGATCACACCGGCACCGTGGCACTGAGGGCTGATCCCGCTGCGGTGGGAGCACCCGCCGAAGCGGCCAGCGCACCCCGGCCAGCCGGCAAACCGATGCTGACCAGTTGCGTGGGGCGCTTACGCTATACCGCGACCACACTGGGTTCCATCGATTTGCGTTGCAACGACGGTGCCGTCGCCGATTTGCGGATGGCGCTGATTGGTGATACCCGCGGCTATGGTTATGGCCACACCGCGGCCGGCCAGGCCAGCCTGACCTTTGGCATGACACCGGTGGAGGCCCGCGCGCATCTGACGGTTCCGCCCGGCAAGCAGTTGGTGGACCGCACGGATCCCAGCGGACTTGAATTGCGGTGATGGACGACGTGGACTGTGTGGTGGTGGGGGCCGGCGTGGTCGGCCTGGCGGTGGCCCGCGCGCTGGCACTGGCAGGTCGCGAAGTGCTGGTCCTGGAGGCCTGCCACGCCATCGGTACCCAGACCAGTTCGCGCAACAGCGAAGTCATCCATGCCGGCATGTACTACACCAGCGGCTCACTCAAGGCGCAGCTCTGTGTGCGCGGCAACGCCATGCTGTACGACTACTGCGGCCTGCGCGGTGTGGCCCACCGGCGCTGTGGCAAGTTCATTGTGGCGACCACCGTTGACCAACTGGCCCAGCTGCACGCCATCCAGGCCCGGGCGTTGGCCAATGGTGTCAACGATTTGGTCCTGCTGGACCGCGATCAGGCACGGGCCGCCGAGCCCGCTCTGCAGTGCGTAGGAGCCCTGCATTCGCCATCCACCGGCATTGTGGACAGCCACGGTTTGATGCTGTCGCTGCTGGCCGATCTGGAGCACGCGGGCGGAACCCTTGCATTGAATTCGCCGCTAGCCCTCGCAGAAATTGATGGTAACGCTATTGAATTGGTAGCGGACGACGGTACCCGCTTGCGCGCAGCATCCGTGGTCAACGCGGCTGGCCTGCTGGCACCGGCGCTGGCGGCCCGTTTTGCGGGGCTGGACGCGCGCCATGTGCCCACGGCCTACTTTGCCAAGGGCAACTACTTCACGCTGGCCGGGCGTTCACCTTTCTCGCACCTGATCTACCCGGTGCCCGAGGCCGCCGGCCTGGGCGTGCACCTGACGCTGGACCTGGGCGGCCAGGCCCGCTTTGGCCCGGACGTGCAATGGGTGGATAACCCGGACGACACACAGGTGCAGCCCGAGCGCGGCGATGCGTTCTATGCCGCGGTGCGCAAATACTGGCCCGCGCTGCCCGATGGGGCGCTGCAACCAGCCTATGCTGGCATCCGTCCCAAGATCAGTGGCCCGGGCGATCCGGCGCGAGACTTCTGCATCCAGGGCCCGCAGGACCATGGCGTTGCGGGACTGGTTAACCTGTTCGGCATCGAGTCACCCGGCCTGACCAGTTGCCTGGCGATTGCCGAGGTGGTCACTGAAATGCTATCAAATAAGTAGCGCGTTACGCAATAACCACGAGGGCTAGCGTACGTTTTTTCGCATGGCCTTGATCGCAAGGGCCGAGGCCTTAACCAACTCCGGCCCCTTGTATATCAAACCGGTGTACATCTGCACCACATCCGCTCCGGCGCGGATTTTCTCCACCGCATCGTCGGCGCTCATGATGCCGCCCACGCCGATGATGGGGAACTTCGGCCCCAGCGCCGCACGCAGTTGTCGGATCACGCGGTTGCTGGCCTCGCGCACCGGCGCGCCGGACAGGCCGCCGGCTTCCTCGGCATGCTCCAAGCCCTTGACGGCATCGCGGCTCAAGGTGGTGTTTGTGGCGACCACGCCGTCCATGCCGTGGCGCTGCAGCGTGGCGGCAATCACCGCCACCTGGGCTTCGTCCAGGTCTGGTGCAATCTTCACAAAGATCGGGATGCGTTTGCCATGCTGCTTCTGCAAGGACTCGCGCCGCGCGGCAATGGCGCCGAGCAGGGCGTCCAGCGCCTCGTCGCTCTGCAGGGCTCGCAGGTTCTTGGTGTTGGGGCTGGAGATGTTGACGGTCACGTAGTCGGCATGCGGATAAACCCCGTCCAGGCAGATCAGGTAGTCGTCGGTGGCGTTCTCAATCGGCGTGGCCGCGTTCTTGCCAATGTTCAGGCCCAGCAACATGCCCGGCTGCTTCTTGCGCCGCAGCGCCGAGCGCTGCACGTTCTCCAGAAAGGCGTCGAGCCCGTCGTTGTTGAAGCCCAGGCGGTTGATCAGCGCGTTGGCCTGGGGCAGGCGGAACATGCGCGGCTTGGGGTTGCCCGGCTGCGCCTTGGGCGTGACCGTGCCCACTTCCACGAAACCAAAGCCCATGGCGGCCAGACCATCGATGCACTTGGCGTTCTTGTCCAGGCCTGCGGCCAGGCCGACGCGGTTGGGAAACTTCAACCCCGCCAGTTCGATAGGGTCGTCGACGGTAGAGACGCCATAGGCCCGGGTCAGCGGCGTGCCCTGTACGCGGGCCAAGCTGGCCATGGTCCGCTCGTGCGCGACCTCCGGATCCATGCTGAAGAAAACGCGCCGCGCCAGACCATAGGGAACAAGAGACATGGATAATTCCTGCAATATTTCGAAACTACCCGGATTTTCGCCGATGACCAGCTCCATCCCCCCCAATACCGCCCCTTTGACACAAGACCAGCTCAAGACCCTGGTCGGGCAGGCCGCCCTGCAGTACGTGGTGCCGGGCGAGATCGTCGGCGTGGGCACCGGCTCCACGGTCAACAAGTTCATTGACGCGCTGGCCACGATGAAGGACCAGATCAAGGGCGCGGTGTCCAGTTCGGTGGCCAGCACCGAGCGCCTGCAGGCCCTGGGTATTCCGGTGTTCGACTCGAATGACGTGCCCCGGTTGTCGGTCTATATCGATGGCGCCGACGAGATTGATCACCATGGCAATATGGTCAAGGGCGGCGGTGCGGCGCTGACGCGCGAAAAGATCGTGGCCGCGCAGTCCGACCGCTTTGTGTGCATTGCCGACGAGTCCAAGCTGGTCAAGACACTGGGGGCGTTTCCGCTGCCGGTGGAAGTGATCCCGATGGCCACGCAACGGGTGATCGCCCAGTTTGCCGCCAAGGGCGGCAAGGCCAGCATCCGTCTGAAAGATGGCCAGCCGCTGGTCACGGACAACGGCCAATACATCGTGGATGTCACCGGTCTGCAGATCGCCGACCCGCTGGCGTTTGAGGCCGAAGTCAGCCAATGGCCCGGCGTGGTGACGGTGGGGGTGTTTGCCTTCCAGCGCGCCCAGGTGTGCCTGCTGGGCACCGCCAGCGGCGTGAAGACGCTGACGTTCTAGAACTGGATGCCAGCCGGATTGGATGGGTTGGCAGGTGGCGGCTGGTACGGTGGCGCTTCTTTCAAAGCGTCCGGTTTGTCAGCCGGTTTGCTGGCAGGCACAGCAGGCGTCTGGATCGCCACCAAGGGCGTGGGCGCAGCGTTCCTGTAGGTTGCGGGCAGCTGGGAAGTCTTGGGGTAACCTGCAGCGTCCAGGTACTGTGTCCATTCCAGATCCGACAGGCCCTTGATACGCTGCGTGCCAATGGTCAGGTAGGGCAGGGAATTGTCGCCGGTCAGGCGCTGCAGGTAGGCCCGGTCCTCCGGCGTTGCGACGGTGCGTTCGCTGAAGGGAACGCCACGCGACAGGAGCAGGGACCGTCCAGCGTCGCAAGGCGCGCATGCGGTTGAGGTGTACAGCACAACCGGGTACTTGGTGACCACCTGGCGCAACTCAAACGGCATGCCGCTGCTGGGGTTGGCTGCGGCAGCACCGACGCCGGTCGTTGCGACCTTGCCCTGTTCCGCGCTGACCGGGGGCTTGTCGGAAAACGTGACCTTGCCGTCCGCGCCCACGATTCGGTAGATGGTTTGTGCCTGAACGCCGCTGGCGCCAAGGACCAGCGCGGCGCTGCCCAGCAGCAATGCGATCGAGTGGTGTTTCATGTGCGGTTCCCGTCCTATTGTTTCTTACGATGCCATGCCCTGGTGGCGCAACAGGGCATCCAGCGTGGGCTCGCGGCCCCGAAAGGCTTTGAACGACTCCATCGCCGGGCGGCTGCCCCCTGCTTCGAGTATGGCTTGGCGGTATTTTCTACCAGTTTCCAGGTTTGGCAACCCGTCCGGCCCGGCAGTCTCTTCAAAGGCCGCATAGGCGTCCGCGCTCAACACTTCCGCCCATTTGTAGCTGTAGTAGCCGGCCGCGTAGCCACCGGCGAAGATATGGCTGAACGTGTGGGCCGCCCGATTCCACTGTGGCGGGTGAACCACGGCGACTTCCGCTCGCACCTGGTTCAGCAGCGGCAGGAAGTCGTCCTGTGGGTTATGGGATGTGTGCAACAACATGTCGAACAGCGCGAACTCGATCTGGCGCAGGGTTTGCAGGCCGCTCTGGAAATTGCGTGCTGCCACCATCTTGTCAAACAACGCGCGGGGCAATGGTTCACCGGTTTGCACATGGGATGTCATGTGGCGCAGCACGTTCCACTCCCAGCAGAAGTTTTCCATGAATTGGCTGGGCAGTTCCACCGCGTCCCACTCAACGCCGCTGATGCCCGATACGTCGTGTTCATTCACCTGGGTCAGCATGTGGTGCAGTCCGTGCCCAAATTCGTGGAACAGGGTGATCACGTCATCGTGCGACAGCAGGGCCGGTTGCTTCTTGCCATCCACTTCCACGCCATCGGCAAAGTTGCAGACCAGCTGTGCCACCGGTGTCTGCACCTGTTGGGTGTCAGGGCGCAGCCAGCGGGTCACGACCTCATCCATCCATGCGCCGCCCCGCTTGCCATTGCGTGCCGTGGGGTCCAGGTAGAACTGGCCCACCAATTGGAGGCCTTGCGGTCCGGCGCGTTCAATCCGGTAGAACTCCACATTCGGGTTCCAGACGGGTGCCCGGTCTCGCGTGATGACGAGATCAAACAGGGTCTCGGCAATCTTGAACAAACCGGCCAAAACCTTTGGAAAGGTGAAGTACTGTTTGACTTCCTGTTCGCTGAAGGCGTAGCGCTCTTCCTTGAGTTTTTCGCCGATGTAGGGCCAATCCCAGGCCTGCGGGTCGGTCAGTTGCAGGTGCTCACGTGCGAACGTGCGCATGTCGGCCAGGTCCTGCTCGGCAAAGGGTCGGGCCTTGGCGCCCAGATCCCGCAGGAAACTGATCACCGCCTCCGGTGAGGAAGCCATCTTGGGCACCAGTGACAGCGCGCCGAAATTCGGATAGCCGAGCAAGGCCGCCTCTTCCTGGCGCAAGCTCAGGATGTCGCGAATGCCCTGGGTGTTGTCATATTTCTGGGTGGCCGCATCGGCCTGGTCGGAGGCCCGTGTCACGAAGGCGCGGTATAGCGTGGCGCGCAGGTCACTGCTGTGGGCGAACTGCATCACGGGCAGGTAGCACGGCATTTTGAGTGTCAGCTTGTAGCCTTCCTTGCCGTCCGCTTGTGCGGCGGCCAGCGCAGCTTGCTGCACGTCTTCGGGTACCCCTGCCATCTCGGGTGCCGTCGCGTAGTAGCTGAAAGCGTCGGTGGCGTCGAGCGTGTTTTCGCTGAATTTTTGACCCAGGGCTGCTTGCTGGTCCTGGATGGCTGCAAAGCGCTCGCGCTGGGCGCCCGCAAGATCGGCGCCACCAAGGACGAAGTTGCGAATGGCGTTCTTGTGGGCCTGGCGCTGCTCGGTATTGAGCGTCTGGACGTCAATGGCCTTGTACTTTGCAAACAGACGCTCGTCGGCACCCAGGCGGGTCCAGAAGTCGGTCACGGATGGCAACATGGCGTTGTAGGCCGACCGCAACTCCGGTGTGTCGGCCACGCTTTTGAGGTGGCTGACGGCGCCCCAGGCGATGCCAAGTTTCTCGGTGGCGACGTCCAGTTCACGGGCAATGGCCTCCCATTGCGAGGGGAACGTGGGGGTTGTCACGGTTTCGAGGGCCTCACTGGCTTTTGCCAGCAAGGTTTCAATGGCGGGCGCCACATGTTCCGGGTGGATCTGGTCGAACAAAGGCAATGGGGCGGTACTCAGCAATGGATTCATGGGGCTATCCGTCAAGGGGTTGGCGAGGCAATCAGTACTTACTTGGGCGCTCAGGGGGATGTTTCAAGACGGGTGGCTTCACGCTCGGCTGCTTCCAGGGTGTTGACCAGTAACATGGTGATGGTCATGGGGCCCACGCCACCGGGCACGGGAGTGATGTGGCTGGCCACCTGGCTGACCCCGGCGAAATCCACATCACCGCACAGCTTGCCGGCATCGTCTCGGTTCATGCCCACGTCCAGCACAACCGCGCCGGGTTTGACCATGTCGGCCGTCAATACATTGCGCTTGCCCACCGCAGCCACAATCAGGTCTGCCTGAAGCGTCATGGCCTTGAGGTTGGCCGTGGCGCTGTGGCACACCGTAACTGTGGCGTTTTTTTGCAGCAGCATCAATGCCATGGGCTTGCCGACGATGTTGCTGCGGCCTATGACCACGGCGTGCTTACCACGCAGGTCGTAGCCTATGGACTCCAACATCTTCATGCAACCATAGGGCGTGCAGGGCCAGAAGCCGGGTTGACCCACCATCAGCGCGCCGGCGCTGGCCACATGGAAGCCGTCCACGTCCTTGGTCGGGGAAATGGCTTCTATGACCTTGTGGGCGTCGATGTGGGCGGGCAGGGGCAACTGCACCAGGATGCCGTGGATGGCGGGGTCTTTGTTCAAGGCATCCACGCGGGCCAGTAGTTCAGCCTCGGTCATGCTGGCGTCGTACTTTTCCAGAACCGAATGCAGGCCGGCATCCGTACAGGCCTTGACCTTGTTGCGCACATAGACCTGAGAGGCCGGGTTTTCGCCGACCAGCACCACGGCCAGGCCGGGTGTCAGGCCGCGGGCCTTGAGCGCAAGGGTGCGCTTGGCAACGTCTTCACGCAGTTGCTTGGACAGGGCAACGCCGTCAATGATCTGGGCTGTGGTGGTCGTCATACTGGGCTTTCGAATTGAAAACGCCCGCAGTCCTTGCGGGGCGGGCGTGAGATGCTATGAAACAGGTAGCGTCAAAGGGACATATCAGGTTTTGGGGGCGGCTTGTCCCAGGGCAATCTTGAGCAAATCGGCCACGGTGTTGGCGCTGAGCTTTTCCATGATGTTGGCGCGGTGCGCCTCCACCGTCTTGATGCTGATACCGAGGTCATCGGCGATCTGCTTGTTCAGCCGTCCGGCGACGATGCGTTCCAGCACTTGCGACTCGCGCAGCGTCAGCTTGGACAGCAAGGCGTCGCGGCTGGCAGCCAACTGGAAATCGGAGAACGAGTCCTTGGCGTGGTCCAGCATGCGCTCGACCAGACCGACCAGCTGGTCCTCGTTGAACGGCTTCTGGATGAAATCCATGGCGCCTTTTTTCATGGTGTCCACCGCCATGGGCACGTCGCCGTGCCCGGTGATGAAGACAATGGGCAGCGGCGAGCGGGCTTCAATCAGGCGGCTCTGCAGCTCCAGCCCGGTCATGCCACCCATGCGGATGTCCACGATCAAGCAGGCCACCTCGCGGGCGTCATAGCGGCTCAGGAACGATTCGGCAGAGTCAAAGCATCGAACCCTGAAGCCCTTGCCTTCGAGCAACCATTGCAACGAGTCGCGCACGGCCTCGTCATCATCCACTACGTACACGGTACCTTTTTTGGGAAGCAGGCTCATTCAGGTTTCCAGGGTTCTAATTGCTTTTGTGGGGATGTCGCGTCAAACTGGGGCTAACTTCGGTCAGCGGTATCCAGAACGAAAATCGGCACCCCGATACATCGTCGCCATTGTAGAGGTTCTCTGCGGACATGCGCCCCAGATGGGATTCGACGATCGAGCGGCACAAACTCAGGCCAATTCCCATGCCATCGGACTTGGTGGAGTAGAACGCCTCATACAACCGTGCCATGACCTCGGGAGCCAGGCCTTTGCCGGTATCCTGCACCGAGAATTCAACCACCTGCTTGTCCTCGATGTTCTTGGGAACCACCCGCAATTCAACAATGCGCTGCGAGGTTTGCCGCAAGGCCATGTCGATGGATTCCGCGGCGTTGCGCAACAGGTTGATCAGCACTTGTTCGATCAGGATGGGGTCCACCATCAGGGTGGGCAGGCGGGCCGCCACGTAGTGGTTCAGGCGCACATTGAAGCGGCGCAGTTCGATTTCGGCCAGTTCCACCGCTTCGGCCACGATCAGCGGCACTTCGGACGGCGTGCGGTTGGGCTCGCTGCGTTTCACGAAGGAGCGGATGCGGTGGATGATCTGGCCCGCACGCTGTGCCTGCTTGGCGGTCTTCTCCAGTGCGCCCAGCAGGTCTTCCTCGTTGATCTGGTGCGCCTTGATGCGTGACACCATGCCGTTGCAGTAGTTGTTGATGGCGGTCAGCGGCTGGTTCAGCTCATGGGCCACGCTGGACGCCATTTCACCCATGGTGATCAGACGGCTGGCGGTCTGGGCGCGTTCGGTCTGGTTGGCGGACTGTTCTTCGGCGATACGGCGCGAGGTGATATCGGTAGCAATCACCATCTGCGCCAGGCGACCATCCACCCAACTGAGGTAGCGGGTGCGGACTTCCAGCCACTGGTTGAGCTCGGGTATGAAAATTTCTGCGCTTTCCGACTCGGTGTCGGGCAGGGCGGTGGTGGGTAGCCCGGCGAAAGAGTCCACGCTGTCCGTGCCCTCGTCATTGGGCAGCGGCTCGGGCACACCGGCTTGTGCCACCAGTTGCAGGTGTCCGTGGGCCTGCAGGCCAAACCATTGGCGGTACAGCTTGTTGGCGAACAGGAGCTCGTCACTGCCCAGTGGGGCTACGGAGATGGAGGCATCCAGCGCCTCCAACACCGTGGTAAACCGTTCGTGGGATGCAGACAGTTGCTCGCGCACCCGGTTGGGCTCGGTGATGTCGGTCATGGAGGTCATCCAGCCGGTCTGCTTACCGACCGCGTCAATGAGCGGCGAGACGTAAAGGCGCGCATCAAACAAGGTGTTGTCCCGGCGCTTGACGCGGACCTGGATGCCACCGGGTGTGGTCTTGCCCGATAGCTCCTCGTCCAGCAGGGAATGCAGCTGTTCGCGGTCGTTTTCGGGCCAATAGGGAAAAGGTGCCGTGCGGCCCACCAGTTCGGACTCGGTCCAGCCGGTCATCTGGCAAAAGGCGGCATTGACATAGGTGATGCGGCCCTGCAAGTCCATGGCGCGCATGCCGGTCAGCATGGAGTTTTCCATGGCCCGTCGAAAAGTGGTCTCCGATATGAGAGCCTGCTGGGCCTGTACCCTGCGGCGCGTATGGCGCCAGTTGGCAATCAGCATCCACGCCGTCATGACGCTCAAGGCGCTGACCAGCCAGAACAGCCCACTGCCGATCACGCCCAGCGACGCCCGGTAGGCCTGCCCGCGCACCACCAGTGCGCTGCCCACCGGCGACACCGGCATGGAGTACTCATTGGCCGGGTTGGCCCATGGCAACAGGTTCTTGACTGACTTTTGCGCCGGTATGGCGATGCCCGCCAGCAGTCCGCCGCGGGCGTCCTGCAGTGACACCGCATAGCGGGACGTGACTTCGGTGGGCACCCCATATCGGTACAGCCCGTCGACTGAATACTCGGCCATCAGGACGCCGGAAAAGTGTGCGCGGTCGACCAGCGGCAAGTGCATTTGCAGAAACGGTATATCGGTGGGGGAGCCCAATGGCTGCACGTAGACGGGCTGTTGCAATTCACGCGCCGCGAGGAACCCGCTGAGGGTTTCGTTACGCGCCGTGCTGTCCGCGCTGGCAGTCAATTGGCTGGCGACCAGAACGGCAGTGCCCAGTGCCGAGCGGACCCGGCGGCGCTCGTCAATCCAGGCCAGGCCCTGTAGTTCCGGATACTGGTTGAGCATGGAGCGGGCACGGACGCGGAATTCCTCAACATCCAGTTCGCGGTTGGACATCTCGCGCCCAATGCGCATCAGCTGCTCCTGGCGCTCCAACAACCGCAGACGCAGGCGCTGCTGGGTGTATTCCACATCGCGTTGCACGGCCTGTTGCTCACGGTCGATTTCTTCCAGGCGCAAATAGCCCAAAGCCGCCACGATGGCCGCAAAAAACAACAGAACGGCGGCCAACGGGGCCAACACGGCGACGCGGTCCTGGCGGTGCGGCGCCAGGCGATGCCACCAATGGCGCGCGCGCTCGACGGTGGAAAGCGCCAAGGGGTTTGGCAGTGAAATCAGCTTGGGCAAGGGCATCCCTCTAGTGTAGGGGATGCCCCTTCATGTGATTTATTGAAATTCATAATATGAAATCACAAAGCACCAGTTGAAATTTATAAATACTTGTGTGAGAATAGATAGAACGTACTAAATTCGTTCAAAACAACCAGGAGACACAGTAATGTCAGCAGTTCCCCCCGGCGCGGCGAGCGCCCCCACCCTTGACCTGGACAGCCAGGAAACCCGTGAATGGATGGACGCGCTGTCCGCTGTGATCGAGAGTGAAGGCCCCGAGCGGGCCCACTTTCTGCTGGAGCAACTGCTGGGCCACGCCCGCCAGAAGAGTATCGACATGCCGTTCTCGGCCACCACGGCCTATGTCAACACCATTGCCCCGGACCAGGAGGAGCGCTCCCCCGGCAACCTGGAAATCGAAGAGCGCCTGCGCGCCTACATGCGCTGGAACGCCATGGCCATGGTGGTCAAGGCGAATCGCCACCACCCCATTGATGGCGGTGACCTGGGCGGCCATATCGGCTCCTTCGCTTCGCTGGCCAGTCTGTTTGGCGCCGGCTTCAACCACTTCTGGCACGCCGAGAGCGCCGAGCCCGGTAAAGAGCATGGCGGTGACTGCCTCTACATCCAGGGCCACGTGTCCCCCGGCGTCTATGCCCGTGCCTATATGGAAGGCCGCTTGACGGAAGAGCAGTTGCTGAACTTCCGCCAGGAAGTCGATGGCAAGGGCCTGTCGAGCTACCCGCACCCCAAGCTGATGCCCGAGTTCTGGCAGTTCCCCACCGTGTCCATGGGCCTAGGCCCGCTGATGGCCATCTACCAGGCCCGCTTCCTGAAATACCTGCATGCGCGTGGCATTGCCAACACAGAGAACCGCAAGGTCTGGGTGTTCTGCGGCGACGGCGAGATGGACGAAGTCGAATCCCTGGGCGCTATCGGCCTGGCCGCACGCGAGAAGCTGGACAACCTGGTGTTCGTCATCAACTGCAACCTGCAACGCCTGGACGGCCCGGTGCGCGGCAATGGCAAGATCATCCAGGAACTGGAAGGCGAATTCCGTGGTTCCGACTGGAACGTGATCAAGTTGATCTGGGGTTCCGGTTGGGACCCGCTGCTGGCGCGCGACAAGGAAGGTGCGCTGCGCAAGGTCATGATGGACACGCTGGACGGCGACTACCAGGCCATGAAGGCCAACGACGGCGCCTACGTGCGCAAGCATTTCTTCGGCCGCGATCCGCGCACGCTGGAGATGGTGTCCAAGATGAGCGACGAAGAGGTGTTTGACCTGCGCCGTGGCGGCCACGATTCCAAGAAGGTGTATGCGGCCTTCCACAAGGCCGTCAACCACAAGGGCCAGCCCACCGTGCTGCTGATCAAGACCGTCAAGGGCTTTGGCATGGGCAAGGCCGGCGAGGGCAAGAACAATGTGCACCAGACCAAGAAGCTGACCGACGAAGACATCAAGGCCTTCCGCGACCGCTTCAACATTCCAATCCCCGACAGCGATCTACCCAACTTGCCGTTCTACAAGCCGGCCGACGACACGCCCGAAATGCGCTACCTGCACGAGCGCCGCAAGGCGCTGGGTGGCTACCTGCCGCACCGACGCACCAAGGCCGACGAATCGTTCACTGTGCCGTCGCTGAA
>Ga0208514_100567_pt1 | contig 17710 bp, 10 predicted proteins | sample LakWasMet70_HOW9_2_FD_183900 | JGI IMG/M metagenome (GOLD analysis project Ga0208514, IMG submission 183900) | Freshwater sediment methanotrophic microbial communities from Lake Washington under simulated oxygen tension - Sediment Metagenome... | ecosystem: Environmental > Aquatic > Freshwater >...
AGGGGGCGCTCGCCGCGGTCAGGATGGCCACCGTCAGTGAAATCCCCAGTCCCCAGAATAAGCATTTGCGCACCAGCAGCCAGGCGGCACGCAGCTCGCCCGCGCCAATCAGGTGTCCGACGAGAATCTCGCCGGCAAAGCCCAGGGCGACGGTCGACAACACGATGACGTTCATGATCTGCATGGCATAGCCCTGCGTGGCCAGTTCGGTCGTGCCCATGCCCGAGACCACGGTCACGGACACCAGCATGGCCATGCGGTAGGCAATGGCCTCTGCGGCGCCGGGCAGACCGATGGCGATGGAGCTTTTCAGTGTGTCCCACTGGACCACCACGGCGTCGCGCCAGGTCGGCAACAAGCCCAGCACCGCGCGCCATAGCCAGAGGTGCACCCCCAGGCCAAAGGCCCGGCTGACCGCCAATGCCAGTGCAAAACCCACCATGCCCATCGGCGCAATCGGCCCCGCGCCGCGCATCAGCACAAAGCACAAGGCGATGTGCAGCGCATGCATGGACAGGATGTTGAGCATGGTCTCGCGCGTGTGCAGGTGCGAGCGCATCACGGCGGCCATGCTGGCATTGAAGGCGTCCAGAAACAGGGCAAAGGCCAGCACGTGCAGGTAAGGGGCTGCCAGTTCGCGCACCTCCACCGTGGCCTGCATGGCGGTGAGCAGCGGGTTGGTGGCTGCAAAGAGCACCAGCGCGCTGCCCAGTCCCAGCCAGGTGCTGGCGCCCAGACTGGCCAGCGCCGTGCGGTCGGCATCGCGGCGGTTGCCGGCACCCAGGTTTTGGGTGATGACCACACCCACACCCATGCTGATGATGCGAAACAGCAAGAAGAACGCGCCTTGCACATGGTTGGCCAGGCCAAAGGCTGCGGACGCGGTGTCCGACTCTTTGGAGACCAGCCACATGCCAACAAAGCCGACGCCAAAGCCCAATACCAGCTCGGCCAGCAGGGGCCAGGCGACAGCCAGTACGCGCGGGCGATGTGCGGGTTGGTTTGATTGGGTATGCGGCATTTTGGTTGGTTTTAATAAGTAGTAATAATACAGATTATTCGGGTAAACCCTTCAATAATTGGCTATTTGTACGATTTTCACCATTGGTTTTGGTGTTTTCCCTGTGTTGTATTACTACTTTTTGATGAGTATACTCAGGGATGCTTTGCGTCGCTTTGACCGGGCTGAATGATTCATGGAAATTCGCAGCCTGGGTGCGGAACGGAGGTATAGCGTGGCGGACGTAAAGTTGGCGGGTGTGGGCAAGTCGTTTGGCGATGCCCGGATTTTGCAGAATGTTGATCTCCATATCCGTGATGGCGAGTTCGTGGTGTTTGTAGGTCCCAGCGGCTGCGGAAAATCCACGCTGTTGCGGCTGATTGCGGGTCTGGAAGAGATCAGCACGGGCACCCTGCACATCGGGGAGCGTCTGGTCAATGATGTTCCGCCGGCCGAGCGTGGCATTGCCATGGTGTTCCAGTCATACGCGCTGTACCCGCACATGAACCTGTACGACAACATGGCGTTTGGCCTGCAGCTGGGCAAGATGCCCAAGGCAGAAATCGATCAGCTGGTGCACCAGGCAGCCAAAATTCTGGGTATTGAGCACTTGCTGGACCGTAAGCCCAAGGACTTGTCGGGCGGGCAGCGCCAGCGGGTCGCCATTGGCCGTGCCATTGTGCGCAAGCCGGACGTGTTTTTGTTTGACGAGCCTCTGTCCAACCTGGACACCGCGCTGCGCGTGCGCATGCGCTACGAGTTTGCCAAGCTGCACAAGGACCTGAAGACGACCATGGTCTACGTGACCCACGACCAGGTGGAGGCCATGACGCTGGCAGACCGCATCGTCGTGCTGTCTGCGGGCAAGATCGAGCAGGTGGGCTCACCGCTGGATCTCTATGAGCATCCGGACAATCTGTTTGTGGCCGGTTTCATCGGATCCCCGGGCATGAACTTCATTGCCGCAGAATTTGTGTCCACCAACGCGGACGATGTGACCGTGCGTCTCAATGACGGTGCCCTGGTGCACTGTGCGGTCCGTGCGCCCCATGCCAGGCCAGGCGACAAGCTCACGCTGGGCATTCGGCCCGAGCACATCACTCGGGTTCCCTTCTCCAACCGGCTGACCGCAAAGGTAACTTTTGTCGAGTCGCTGGGCAGCGTCACCTACGCCTATTGCGCCTTCCCGGGTGTGAAAGAGGATCTGACCTGCGAACTCGACGGTGTGGTGCGCGTCAAGGCGGGCGACACGCTGGAACTGGGCGTCGAACCCCATCGCTGCTACCTGTTTGATGCGGCTGGCCAGGCCTTCAAGCGCACGGTACCGGCGCACGGAGCGGCATGATGCGGGCTCAGGTTTTATGGGCCGCACTGGCAACTGCTTTGGCCTTGCCCGTGCAGGCCGCAGATGCACCCAAACTGCTGGTCTGGATCAACGGTGACAAGGGCTACAACGGTCTGCAAAAAGTGGGCGATGCGTTTGCCAAAGAGTCGGGTGTGACGGTGGTCGTGCAACACCCCGAAGGCGCCACCGACAAGTTTCAGGCCGCGGCGGCAGCGGGCAAGGGCCCCGATATCTTTTGCTGGCCTCACGACCGCACCGGTGAATGGGCGCGCTCGGGCTTGCTGGTGCCCATCCATCCGCCCAAGCGGGTGCGTGACGCCATTGACGATTCCGCCTGGAGGGCCTTCACCTACAAGGGCAAAGTCTGGGGCTATCCGCTGGCGATTGAGGCCGTCGGCCTGGTCGTCAATCGCGACCTGGTCAAGACCGTGCCCACCACCTTTGACGAAGTGATGGCGCTGGACAAGGAGCTGGCCAAAAAGGGCAAGAAGGCGCTGCTGTGGGACTACAACAAGTCCTTCTTCACGTGGCCCATGCTTGCAGGTGCCGGAGGCGAAGTGTTTGGCCGCACCGCCTCAGGCGAGCTGGACCCATCCATCGTGGGTGTCAACTCCGCAGGCGCATTGGCAGGCGCCACCATGCTGTCGCGTCTGATCGAAGAGGGCTACATGCCGCGCGGCGCGCGTTACGCCGAAATGGAAGCCGGGTTTGCCCGCGGCGAAGTCGCGATGATGATCACCGGCCCCTGGGCCTGGGACAACGCCCGCAAGGCCAGGATCAATTTCACCGTGGCCCCGGTGCCGGCGGTCATCCCCGGCAAACCGTCCAAGTCGTTTGTCGGTGTGCTGGGTTGCATGATTGCCGCGCCCAGCAAAGTCAAGGACATTGCACGTGAATTCATCGAAAACCACTTGCTGCGCGTCGACAGCCTGAAGATGATTTCGGCCGATGTGCCTCTGGGCACGCCCGCCAACAAGCTGTACTTTGCCGAACTGTCGGGCGATGCCAATATCCGGGCCACGATGGAAAACGCCCGCACCGGCGAGCCCCTGCCCAACATCCCGGAGCTGGGTCGCTTCTTCCCGGCCATGGACGCCGCGCTGGAAGCCATCAGCCAGGGCCGCCAGTCCCCCAAGGAGGCGCTCGATGGCGCCGCCGCACGCATGCTGGTGAAGTGACATGACAGCAAAAACCACACGCTCATCCAAGACACAGGCTTGGCGCTATCTGTTCCCCGGTGTCTTGGCGATGCTGGTATTCGTCGCGTTCCCGCTGGTCTACACCGTCCAGATCGGCTTTACCAACTACTCGGCCAGCAACCTGCTGAGCGAAGAGCGGGCCCGCGCCTACCTGCTGGACCAGGCGGACGTCAACGAAAATCGGGCCTTTGGCTTTAGCGTGCACCCGGATGGTGATGCCGTGCGCGTTCTGCTGACGCCACAAGGCGATGGCGCGTCGGGCGAGCGCTATCTCTCGCCAGCCATTGCCCTGGCCAAAGCCGCGACCGAGCCGGTTGCCATGCAACCCGTGGCGGGCAATCCCGTGCTGGGTGCGGCGTTCACGTTGCGCCAGACCATAGAGCAACGTAGCGCGTTGATGGCTTTGCGTCTGAGCTTGCCGGACCACAGCACCCTGATCTACGCCGGCCTGCATGAGTTCGCGGTCTTCGAGCCGTTGTGGCAGGCACAGACCGGTGGTGCACTCAAACGTCTGGCAGATGGGGCGGTCTACGCACCTAACCGCGACACCGGTTACTTTGAAGATGCCAAGGGTGAGCGCCTGCAACCCGGCTTCAAGGTCGGCGTCGGCTTTGCCAACTACGCACGCCTGTTTGGCGACGCCGATATGCGCGGGCCGTTTGTGTCCATCTTCATTTGGACGGTGGTATTTGCCGGCCTGACCGTGCTGTTCTCCACAGCCATTGGCATGACGCTGGCCGTGTTGCTGAACTGGGAAGCGCTGAAATACCGCACGCTGTACCGTACGCTGTTGTTCCTGCCCTATGCCGTGCCCGGTTTTATTTCCATCCTGGTGTTCAAGGGCTTGTTCAACCAGAACTTTGGCGAGATCAACGCCATTCTGGACGCCGTGTTTGGCGTCAAGCCCGCGTGGTTTGCCGACCCGCTGCTCGCCAAGACCATGATCCTGATCGTCAACACCTGGCTGGGCTATCCCTACATCATGGTGCTGTGTACGGGGCTGATCAAATCCATTCCGGCCGATCTGTATGAGGCCTCCGCCATTGCGGGCGCCAAGCCACTGACCAATTTCTGGCGCATCACCGCGCCGCTGATTGTCAAACCGCTGACGCCCCTGCTGATTTCTGCGTTCGCGTTCAACTTCAACAACTTTGTGTTGATCAGCCTGCTGACCGATGGCCGGCCCGACTATCTGAACACCAAGCTGCCGGCCGGTACCACGGACATTCTGGTGTCCTACACCTACCGCATTGCCTTCACCGACGCCGGGGCCAACTTCGGCCTGGCGGCCGCCATATCCACCGTCATCTTCTTCCTGGTGGCCATCCTGTCCCTGGTCAACCTGAAGCTGTCGCAGTCCAATGATCCACACAAGGGAGGGCATTAGCCATGGCCGTTGTTACCGGTAAAAGCCAGCGCTGGCGCATCGTGGCGGCGCACGTTGGCCTGTGGGTGCTGATCGCCATCACCCTGTTCCCGCTGCTGGCGGTGGTGTCCATCTCGCTGCGGCCCGGCAACTTTGCAACCGGCTCCCTGATCCCCGCCGAGATCAGCCTGGAGCACTGGAAGCTGGCGCTGGGCTTTGCGCACACCCAGGCCGATGGCGTGGTGGTGCAGCCACCGTTTCCGGTGTTGTTGTGGTTGTGGAACTCGATCAAGGTTGCGACAATTTCTTCACTGCTGATCGTCAGCATTTCAACGACGGCGGCCTACGGTTTTGCGCGCCTGCGCTTTCGTTTCAAGACCACCATTCTGAACAGCATGCTGCTGCTGCAGATGTTTCCGGTGGCCGTGGCCCTGGTGGCCATCTATGCCATTTTTGAAGCCATTGGTGGCGTCATTCCCTGGCTGGGCATTGAAACGCATGGCGGCCTGATCGTGGCCTATATCGGCGGTGTAGCCATGCACATCTGGACCATCAAGGGCTACTTCGAGACCATTCCGACCGAGATTGAAGAGTGCGCCAAGGTCGATGGCGCGACGTCCTGGCAGGCCTTCTACAAGGTGCTGTTGCCGATGGCCGTTCCGATCCTGATGGTGGTCTTTGTGCTGGCCTTCATTGGCACCATCATCGAGTACCCGATTGCCTCCGTGCTGTTGCGCGAAGAACCCAACCTGACGCTGGCGGTGGGCTCCAAGTATTACCTGTACGAGCAGCGTTACCTGTGGGGTGACTTTGCCGCGGCTGCCGTGTTGTCGGGCCTTCCGATCACGCTGGTGTTTTTGGCCGCGCAGCGCTGGATTGTCTCGGGGCTGACCTCGGGCGGCGTCAAGGGCTAGTTGCCGAGACCTGTTCCCCAACTGGCGGGGGCTCACATCTCAAGGAATGCATTCAATGAAATACTGGATAGCACTGGCCATCGGCCTTCTCGCGGGCGTAGTACACGCTGGCTCCGAGCGCGTGTGCGAACCGAGCCCTCTGGGCGACACCACGTTGTATCTGCGTGGCACGATGAACAACTGGGCTGCGCAGGATGACTCGGCATTTCAGTACAGCTGCGATGCGTATTACCTGAACGTCAAACTGGATGCGGCCCATGACTTCAAAGTCGGCGATGCCGCGTGGCGTGATGCCAGCACGATTGGAAAGAGCGCAAATGGGGCGCTCGAAGCCGGGGCCAAGGGCAACCTGCGCCTGACATTTGCCGGCGAGCAGACGCTCAAACTTGCATTTGAGAGCGGCAAGCCACGACTGACCCTGGGCCCCAAGACCTTCGTCGACCCCAATGCGCGCACCGTGACCGACCCGGTGGCACTGAGCCTGCAGTTTGACTCGCGCGCGCTGGCGCACAAGAAGCCTTTCGGCGCAGTGGTGGCGGGCACGGCCATCGACTTCTCGGTGTCGGCACTGCCCGGGGTGAGCAAGATCACACTGGTGGTCGAGAAGCGTCGCCTGGAGGGCAACCAGGAAGTGCTGGAGTACCCCGAGCTGGGCCGGATGCCATTGATGAAATCAGCCTCTAGCCCTCGCGAAATATGGTCATCTAGCTATGTATTTGATAGCGTCAGTGTTTACGGTTACTGGTTTGAAGTGGAAGTGGGTTCTGCAACCTATGTGCTGCAGAACAACCGCGACCCGGTGTACTGGACGCGCGAAAAAGGCTCGGGCGGTGTGGGCGCGGTGGACTTCAAACCCGCTGCCAGCCGGTCCATCCGGCGCTTCCGCCAGACGGTGTTTGACGCCGCGTTCAAGGTGCCGGACTGGGCGCCCGATGTCGTCTATTACTACATCTTTCCGGAGCGCTTTCGAAATGGCAACCCGGCCAATGACCCCAAGCCCGGTGCTGCCAAGTACCACGACCACACCGTGGAGCTGCATCGCAACTGGAACGACAAGCCCTGGGTTCCCGGCACGGGCGATGGGTCGGACGCGCACTTCAACAACGACTTTTTTGGTGGCGATCTGGAAGGCATCATCCAGAAGCTGGACTACATCCAGGAGCTGGGCGCCAACACCCTCTATATGACGCCGATCTTCAAGGCGGCCAGCAACCACAAGTACGACACGGCGGACTACAAGATGGTGGACCCCGGCTTTGGGACCAATGCCGATTTCACCCGCCTCACCGCCGAGGCCGCCAAGCGTGGCATCCGTGTGCTGCCTGACACCAGCCTAAACCACACGGGCAATGATTCGGTGTACTTCAACCGTTTTGGCAACCATGGCAGAGCGGGCGCCTTCCAGGGCGGCAAGATCAACCCGCAATCGCCGTATGCCGACTGGTACACGCTGGACGCCAGCCAGAGCGACCCCGCCAAACAGTACAAGGGCTGGGTCGATGTGGCGGACCTGCCGGAGCTGAACAAGGCGTCCCGAGGCTGGCGTGACTTTGCCTACGGCGCCAACGACTCGGTGATGAAAACCTGGCTGGACCGTGGCGCTGCGGGTTGGCGCATGGACGTGGCGCCCTGGGTTCCGGACGACTTCTGGCGCGAATGGCGCAGTGCCATCAAAACGCACCGACCGGATGCGCTGACCGTCGCCGAAACCTGGTTCGATGCGTCCAAGTATTTGTTGGGCGACATGTTCGACTCGACGATGAACTACATCTTCCGCAATGCCGTGCTGGACTACGCGGCCGGCGGCAAGGCGCGCAGCATGTACCCCAACATCGAGCTGATGCGCGAAGCCTATCCACCCCAGGCCTTCTATGCGCTGATGAACCTGCTATCCAGCCACGACCAGGCGCGGGCCCTGCACCAGTTTGGCTGGCATGCCAACACCACCGATGCCGGGACCATTGCACAGGCCCGCCAAAGGCTCAAACTGGCCGTGCTGTTCCAGATGACCTTTCCCGGTGCGCCCACGGTGTACTACGGGGACGAGGTGGCCGTCACCGGCGGCGACGACCCCTACAACCGTGCCACCTACCCGTGGGCGGACCAGGGTGGCAAGCCCGACGCCGACATGCTGGCGACCTTCAAGCAACTGATTGCCTTGCGCAAGCAGCACGCGGTGCTGCGCCGCGGCACGCTGGACGCGCCGCTGCATGTGGATGACCACAGCATCGTCTTGCTGCGGCAACTCGGAAGCAGCGTTGCCATCACCGCCACCAACAACGCCTTGACCGCGCAGACGGTCACGGTGCAACTGCCGCCCGGCGTGCACGTCGACCGGTTCACGGATGCATTGGGTGGTCCATCCGTAGACGTCGCACGGGGCAAAGTCACGCTGACGCTGCCAGCGCTGTTTGGTGCCGTGCTGCTGGGAACCCAGTCGGCGCAGCCACCGGAAGCGATGCGGGTGATGGGCTACAACATCCGCTGTGGCTCCTGCGAGCGGGAGAGCGATGTCAACCATTGGAGCCGGCGCAAGCATCTGGTGGCCAACGTCATCAAAAACGCGCACGCAGACGTGATTGGCTTGCAGGAGGCAGAACTGTTTCAGGTGCATGACCTGGTGTCCTTGCTGGGCGATTTTGACTGGGTGGGCGTAGGGCGTGACGATGGCAGGGAGAAGGGCGAGATCAACGCTGTGCTGGTGCGCCGCTCGGCGCTGTCCATCGCTTCGCACAAGACGCTGTGGCTTTCCCAGACCCCGGAAGCGGTGTCCAGAGGCTGGGATGCGCTGCTCAATCGCACCGTCACCGTGCTCGCGCTCAGAAGCCGCGCCACAGGCCGGGGGGTGAACTTTCTGAACACACACTTCGACCACGCGGGAGTGGCTGCCCGCAATGAAAGTGCCAAATTGATTGAAAGACTGGTGCAGTCCCTTGGCGTCAACCAGCCGGTGATCCTGACTGGCGACTTCAATGCCAGATCGGATTTCGCGGGATACAAAAACCTGACGGGGCCTTTGCGCGATGCGGCGACCGCATCGCAAGCGCCGCCAACCGGGGGCAACATCACCTTCAATGGCTTTGGCAGGGATGTGCAAGCGGACAACAAGATTGACTACATTTTCGTCAGTCCGGGTGTGGAAGTGAAAACACACCGTGTCGTGACCGATTTGCACAATGGCCTCTATCCGTCAGACCACTTTCCATTGGTTGTTGACATTCTGTTGCACTAGACAAAAGACTTTTCGCATGCTTCCACCATCTGCTGCTCGCACCACGCACACATTCGCAATCGCTTGTGCACTGTTCGTCACCCCGGCATTCGGCCAGGACAGCACGACCGGCTATGCCAGCCAACACGACCTGGCCGTGCATGGTGTTTTTGAGGCGCGCGAACAAGACTGGCGTAACGGTGCCATCGTCTACCAGGTACTGGTCGACCGATTCGTACCACCGGCCAATCTGGATGCCAAGCGCGCCTTGTATCCGGCACCCAAAGTGCTGCACCGCTGGAGCGAGGAAGCCAAGCGGGGCAAATATGTGGCGTCGGCCAACGTATGGAGCCATGAATTGGACTTCTGGGGCGGTGACCTGCCCGGTGTGACCTCGAAGCTGGGCTACCTGCAGGATCTGGGCGTCGATGTGCTCTACCTCAACCCCATTCACCTGGCCTACACCAGCCACAAGTACGACGCGCTGGACTATCTGAAAATCTCGCCCGAATTCGGCACCCCGCAGGACATGACCCGTCTTACCGACGAGACCCATGCCAGGGGCATGAAGCTGGTACTGGATGGGGTGTTCAACCACATGGGCCGCAATTCCGACAAGTTCAGGGAAGCGCAGTCCAACGCCAACAGTCGCTACCGCGACTGGTTCTTCTTTGGCGACCAATACCCCGGCGGCGCGCGGGGCTGGTTTCAGGCCGCCAATCTGCCCGAGTTGAAGCTGGAGAACCCGGCAGTGCGGGACTATGTCTATGCCAAACCCGACTCGGTCGTGCAGACCTGGTTGCGCGCAGGCGTTGATGGCTGGCGCCTGGACGTGGCGCCCGATATCGGACCGAAGTACCTGGCAGAGCTGACCGCCGCAGCGCACAGTGCCAAGCCCGGTTCGTTGGTGGTGGGCGAGATACCCAACTACCCCAAGGAGTGGTTTCCTGCGGTCGACGCGGTGATGAACTTCACGCTGCGCGACGTGATCCTGAACACCGTCAACGGGCGCATTGCGCCGTCTGTTGCTGCCGCCATGATTGACCGCACCGTGCAGGACTCCGGCATCGAGCCCCTGTTGAAGTCGTGGCTGCTGCTGGACAACCACGACAACGATCGGCTGGCACATGTACTGCCCAAGGTTCCCCAACGCAGGCTGGCGCAGATGCTGCAGTTCACGCTGCCCGGTGCGCCCAATCTGTACTACGGTAGCGAGTTGGGCATGACCGGTGGAGAAGACCCGGCCAACCGCTCGCCCATGCGTTGGGACCTGGTGCGCAGCAGCAACCCGACGCTGCAATGGACCAAGCAGCTCATCCAGTTGCGCAAGGACCACCGTGCCCTGCGCATCGGCGATTTCCGCCTGGTGAGCAGCGGCAGGTTGCTGGCGTTTGAACGCTACACCGATCGTGTGCAGGACACCGTGGTGGTGCTGGCCAACCCGGGGAAGACGCCAGTCACCGAGCGTGTTCTGATTGCCAACTCGAAACTGATGAACGGATCATCGCTGGTGGATTTGCTCAGTTCTGACGCCAAGCCGGTGCGCGTGCTGGCGTCCATGGCAACGGTGACTATTCCCCCGGGTGGCTTCAGCGTGCTTGCACCCGATGTGCGACCCGCTGGTGGTTACTCAGTATTCAAACGGGTGCAATGAATCGCGGGAGCAATATGCGCACTGTTGTTCAGCTTTTGATTGGAGCGACCATGCTGCTTACTCCTGTTCTCAGTCAGGCAGACGCTCCCTGGCCAGAAGCACAACCCGCCGTAACGGTGGGACGCATCGAGCGACTCTCTGGGGTGTCGTCAGCATTCGTGGATGCCCGCCCCATTGACGTATGGCTACCTGCCGACTACACACCGACAAAGCGCTACGCGGTGTTGTACATGCAAGACGGGCAAAACCTGTTCGATTCGAGCCAGACATGGAACAAGGCCGCGTGGAACGTGCATGAGGCGCTGGCAAAGTTGATGCAGCAGGGCAGGGTGCAGGACACGATCGTGGTGGGCATCCCCAACAACGGCAAGTACCGTTACAGCGAGTACTACCCCAAGAAATACCTGGCGCTGCTGCCCACCGAAGTGCGTGAAGACTATGTCCGCCGTGCGCAGTGGGGCCGCTCACTGGGCGACGCCTATTTGCGCTACCTTGTGGAAGAACTCAAGCCCGTGATCGATAGCACCTACTCAACGCGGGCCGAACCGGCGGGCACTTTCCTGATGGGCTCCAGTATGGGCGGCATGATTTCACTCTATGCACTCTGCGAGTACCCCAACATCTTTGGTGGCGTGGCGGCCTTGTCCACCCACTGGGTCGGGCGACCCAGTGCTTGGGGTTCGCCAGAAAAATTGCAGAACGATGGTTTCCCGCAGGCTACCTTTGGCTACTTGCGCGAGAACCTGCCAAGGCCAGGCTCGCACCGGATCTACATGGACCACGGTACCACCGGCCTGGATGCGATCTATGGTAAACACCAGGTGAAGGTCGATGGCATCGCAAAGGCATGGGGCTACACCGCGTCCCATTGGCAATCCCGAGTGTTTGAGGGCACGGGCCACAGCGAGACCGATTGGGCCGCACGCGTGGAGATACCTTTGGAGTTTCTCTTGTCGAAAGACCAGAAGCGTTGATTCGGAAGGCCGCCATATGAACATCGAAACCCTGTTTCCGACACTGATTGGTATCGAGCAGGCCGATCCGGACACCATAGCGGCGATTGCGCGCGAGGTTCTCTCGCAGAGGCCCACTCTGGAGGGTCTGCTGTCGCAAACCTGGGGTGACAACGTCCTGTCGTCCTTTGACGCTGAAAAGGACTTGTTCACATTTGCCAGGCTGCACACCCTGAAAGCATTTGTCGAAGAGAGCATTCTGGAGTTTGTTCAAGCCACGCGCGTGGACCAGAAACTTCAGTTTGACCACAGTTATACCCAGAGCTGGATCAATGTCACCCGGCAGTATGGATTTCAGGAGCGCCACAACCACGAACGGGGTGCGCTGGGGCTGCCGATCAGTGGCGCCTACTACTACAGCACCAATGGGGAGGACGGTGATTTGTCCATCGTGCCAACTGACATGCAAGCCAAATACTTTGGTAATTGCGTGATCAAACCCCAGGTCGGAAGACTGGTCTTGTTCCGATCCGAGGTTTTTCACCGGGTGAGTGCAAACATGACCCAGTCGGACCGCATATCGTTCAGCTTCAACTACCTGCTCAATAACGCATAGAGCCGTTAGCGGCGGCGGCCGGAATCACGGCGCCTGCAGATGTTTGTCCAGAAACTGTGCTGCGCGGTTGTAGAAGTCGGTCTTGTTTGCCGGATCGCGCAGGTTTTTCCCTTCGCTCTTGTAGACCATCCACTCCGAGGCCGGATTGCCGGATTGAACAGCCTTGCGAAACGCGTCGGCCTGTTGCAGTGGCACCGCGTCGTTCCTGTCACCGTGGGCCAGGAGCACCGGTTGGCGTAGCGCGGCAGGCTGGTCACTGGAGACAGACCAGGCCACGGCGCAGCGAAACAGTTGCGGGTGGCGCGCCATGGCAGTCAGAGCGGCAGCAGCGCCGAACCCCGACCCACCCAACGCAATGCGTTTGGGGTCTGCAATGCCCTGCGCAATGGCCCATTGCACCGTGTCGGCAATGTCGTTGCTGGTGCCCGTACCGAACGGGCCGCTGCCGGCGGCATGCAAATGGCGCAAGCCCAATCCGCGTGTGCCGCGCAACTCCGGGCGCAGCACGGCAAATCCTCTGGCTGCCAGGAATTGGAGGACCGCGTCCCAGGCCCATTGTTCGCTGTGCGCATGCAAAGCATCGGGCAGCCACAGTACCGTCGGCAGCGGCGTGGTAGCAGCGCCTTTGGGTCGCGTGACCCACACTGGAATCTCCAGGCCGTCGCGCGCCGCAAAGCGCTGGACATCCATGCTGGCCATTTCTTTGGAAGCGATGTCCGGACGCAACGAGCCCAGCCTGGCGAGCTTGCGCGTTTCGCGGTTATACAGAAGGTACACCGTGGGCTGTGTGTCGGAGAATGCCTCCACCAGCAACTGCTGTGGGTTGCCCTGCGAAGCAACTGCGACGCGATTCACCGTGCGCGGCAGCAACTGGTCGAGTTGCTGCTGCAGTTGTCTGAAATCCGGGTCAAGCCATTGGGTGACTTCGGCGTCAATCGTGAACCGGAATCCGACCACCTTGTTCTGACTGACCAGCACCTGCGCATCCACGTCAAATTGCGTGGACTGCGCGAGTGGCGCGGCCGACCAGCGTGCAGCGTTGACATCGTATGACCATAGTGCCAATTTGTCTTGACCCCGCCGGGCACTCACATACAAGGTGCCCCGTGGGTCAATGTGTTTGATGCCCCAGTCCGCCTCGGCTTCGGGGGCACAGTCGGCTAGCGTTCGCCATTGGTTGGTGGCGGGGTCACGCCACGTTGTCAACATTTTGTTGCCATCACGAACCACCGCAGCACGCAGGTTCCCGGCTGCATCGGCATGGGCAGTGACCACTTCACCGGGCACATCCAGCGACCGGGCCCTTCCGGTGCGCAGATTCATTTCCAGCAGTTCAACCACCGCACTCTTCGTTCCCTTGGGCCGCCACATGACGATGCTGTCCTGTGTCGCCGATTCGATGGGAGACAGCACGAACGTGTTCCAGGTCTGCAGCCGGTCGGATTCGACTTCCCGCAGGTTTTTGACGTTGGGCGCATCGGCAATCTGCTTGAAGCCCATGCCTTCCTGCCCCATCGCCGCGCCGCCCGCCCCCTTGGGGGCAGCGCCCGTGGGTACGGCTCCGGATATGCCGCCACCGTCAATTTTCTCGACCTTCACGATTTCCTGGCGTTCCACCAGTTGGCGAAACGCCGTACCGTCGGCCTGGATGGTGTACAACCCAGGCCCGGAATCCACCTGGCCTTGCGGCAGCCGGCGCTCCTCCACGGAAAAAATCAACCGTTGGGGGCTGGTCCACTCCACGTTACACGCGTCGGCAATCTCCTGGCTGTGCAAAATCGTGGGTTTCATGCTGGCGAGGTCAAGCACACTGAGCATCACACCGCGGTGTTTCGCCACCGTGCGCAAGGCCACACGCTTGCCGTCGGGCGAAAGATGCGCCGACAGGGTTTCCTCGTCGCGGAAAAATTTGCCGGCATCCGGTACATCCGACGCGGCCCAGGCCGGGGCGCTCACCCACGGAAGTGCCGCGCCAAACAGCACGGTTCGCCGGCGCAAACCCATGGCATCGACTGTTGAGTGTTTCATGTTTTCCTTGGGATGGCGTTTGGGTGCCGTTACATCTTCAACTTGGGCGCCACGCAATGGCGGGCAATGTACGCGGCGTGGTCTGGCATCACATCCACGCACTTAGCAATGACGGCGCGCACGCTTTCCAGGTACTCTGCGGTGGCCTCTTCGGACTGCAAATCGACCAGGGTGTTGTAGCCTTCGGTGGGAACGTTTTGCCCCTCCATCACCTGCAGCCAACCGGTCTCGGCAAACAACTCATTGTCAAACCGCACGATGCGCCCACGCGAGCGGTAGAGATTCAACTTCTCGGTCAGGGTCTGCGGCACCTCCATATTGGCGCAGGCCTTCCAGAACTCGGAATCAACGCGCTGGTTCGCGTGGTAGTGCAGGATGATGAAGTCCCGGATGCGCTCGAAGTGGAAGCGGCTTTGGCGGTTGTACTCCTCCACATCGGCGGCGCTGAAGCCGGTATCGGGAAAAAATTCAATCAGCTGCGAAACGGCAGCCTGTACCAGGTGGATGCTGGTGGACTCCAGCGGCTCCAAAAAACCACCGGCCAGGCCTACGGCAATGACATTGCGGTTCCAGGCCTTCTTGCGCATGCCGGTGGTGAACTTGATCAGTCGGGGCTCTGCCAACGGCTTGCCGTCCAGGTTGGCCAGCAAGGTCGCGGCGGCCTCGTCATCGCTGATGGACTTGCTGCAGTACACATGGCCATTGCCAATGCGGTGTTGCAGTGGAATGCGCCATTGCCAACCCGCACGGTGGGCCGTGGAGCGGGTGTAGGGTGTCAGCGTAGCGGCGGATTCGCATGGAACCGCCAAGGCACGGTCACAGGGCAGCCAGTGTGACCAGTCCTCGTAGCCGGTCTTGAGCGTCTCTTCGATCAACAGCCCGCGAAAGCCCGAACAATCGATGAACAAGTCGCCCTCGATCCGCTCACCACTGGCCAGCACAACGGCATCCACATAGCCGTCCCCCTCGCGCTGGGTCACTTGTACGATCTTGCCCTCGGTGCGAACCACGCCGCGTTCGACGCAGAGCTTGCGCAAGTACCTGGCATACAGGCTGGCGTCGAAATGGTAGGCGTAGGCGATGTCGTTCAACGGGGAGTTGGTCACGTCTGCCGGCGGCGGCATGAATTTATTGGCCTTGGATGCCATGCGCGTGATGGAGTACGCCTCCAGGTCCTGCGCCTTGCCGATGGCGCGCATCTTGCGCCAGTATTGATCGAAGGGAACCGTCCACAGGTCCTGGCCGATGCGCCCGAAGCCGTGCATATAGCGGTCGCCCAGCTTGCCCCAATTGACAAATTCGATGCCCAGTTTGAACGTGCCTTGTGTCTCTTTGAGAAATTCATTCTCATCAATGCCAACGATTTTGTTGAAACGCTGGATCATCGGAATGGTGGCTTCCCCGACCCCAATGATGCCGATCTCGTCGGACTCGACGAGCCGAATGGCGTAGCGGCCCTTGAGTATGGTGGAGAGCGCCGCTGCGGTCATCCAGCCGGACGTGCCACCACCGACGATGACAATGGTTTTGATGGGAGTGGTTTGCATGGGATACAGGCGCAAAAGGGAATAACTATAAAGAATCAAACCCTGCGTGCCGAAGCCAACAGGGTTTTTCAGTGTCTGGTCACGCGGATAGAGGACCCTGCTGCCGCCCGTGCAGCAGCAGGGTGCCCCTGCGCTTAGAACTTGTAGTTCAGACCGAAGTTGTAAGTCTTGCCGTACTGCACGGTGTCAACCACTGTTTCTTCGCCGGTCGTGTCGTCAACCTTCATGCGTTGGAACTTCGCGTCGGTGAAGTTGTTTGCCGACAGGGTGAGCGACAAGCCTTTGAAGTAGCCCGTCTGGAACTCGTAGGCCAACTGCAAGTCCACAATGGTTTCACCCTTGATCCAGGTGGTCTTCTTCGAATCTTCGAATTCGGTGATTTCGCCGATGAACGAAGAACGCGTCTTTTGAGCCAAGCCGATCTGGAAGCCGTTGGCTTCATAGTACAGCTTCATGTTGCGCACCGTGCGTGACAGGCCTGGCAGCGGAATGCTGGAACCCAGGTCCTTGCCGTCGACCGAGCTTGATGGCAGCTTGACGTCGCTGGTGGTGTCCGAGAAGTTCATCTGCACGCCAAAGCCGTCCAGCGCGCTGGAGGCCAATGAGAAAGGCACATCAAAGTTGATTTCATAACCTTGAATCTTGCCACCGGTACCGTTGACCTTGTTGGTGTAGATCCCCTTGGTGGAGCCTTTGTAGATGCCCGTTGTTGGCAGGGAAGTGGAGGGCGTAATGAGGGGGGCGAAATCAACTACGCGCCCGATCGACAGGATGTAGCTGTCCAGGTTCTTGTAGAACGCCGCCACACTGATCACACCCTTTTTACCGAAGTACTTCTCGAACGAGAGATCGTAGGCGTTGGCCCGGAAGGGTTCCAGGTAGGGGTTGCCACCGCTGCCACGCAACACTGGATTGACCGCATCGTCACCACTCTGGGACAGGTTGAAGCTGCCGGTTGCCTTCATGTCTGCCATGGAGGGGCGCGCCATGACCTTGGCTGCGGCAAAGCGCAGAACCTGGTCATTGGGCATGCTCAAGGCCAGGTTCATGCTGGGCAGCACGTCGGAGTAGCTGGAGCCGAACGACACGCTGTTGGTGGGGCAGGTTGCCGCAGTCTTCTGGCAGTTGCTGGAGTTGTACGTCACACCGGTCGAGTTCTGCTTGGTGTTGACGAATTGGGTGCCGATGTTGCCGCGCAAGGGCATGCCCATCACGGTGCTGTCGATGTCACCCTTGATGAAGGTCGTGGTGACGTCTTCTGTCACTCCCCATTGCTTGTCGACAATGCCGCCGTCAACCTTGTTCACCAGGTTGTAAATGGAGCCCTCGGTCCCGGCGGGATCGAACGTGGCGATGGGTACACCATTGGCCGTTGTGAGAGTTGTCGTTCCGGGAATGGGGACGGAGCCCAACACGCCCTGTCCGGCGATCTGCAAGGTGTACTCCAGCGCGGAATGCTGCTTGTCGCGCTTGGCAACATTGATGCCAAACTGGGCGGATACCAGGGGACCCCAATCCAGTTCCTTGCTTTCGGTCAGGCGGATGTTGTTGACGGTGTCCGTTTCGCTGGGGCGTGCCAGATAGCCTGCCTGTGCAAAACGTGCGCCATTGTCGGTACCGCCCCAGCCGTTGATGTCGGTCAGTGCAATTTTTGAACGATCAGCGTAGTTGACGCTGGTCGTGTACTTCACGTCAGCGAAATTGCTGCCGTTGAACCCAGTCCAGGAAATGCTGCCCAAGGGTGGCAGACCGCCAGGACTGTTCTTGTAGTCGCCGGGTTGACCCGCGGTGGTTTCGTAGCGCTGCTCGTCGCGAGTTGCCTTGGAGTTCGCCAGGTCCAGTGTCGTCGTCCAGGAGCCGGTCTTCAGGCTGGAGTT
>Ga0208514_100568_pt1 | contig 17657 bp, 18 predicted proteins | sample LakWasMet70_HOW9_2_FD_183900 | JGI IMG/M metagenome (GOLD analysis project Ga0208514, IMG submission 183900) | Freshwater sediment methanotrophic microbial communities from Lake Washington under simulated oxygen tension - Sediment Metagenome... | ecosystem: Environmental > Aquatic > Freshwater >...
GCAGGTCAACCTGACCAGCGGCAAGTTGGTCGGAGTCGAGGCCCTGATCCGCTGGCGCAACGAAGACGGTAGCTACGTTCCACCAGATCGCTTTATTCCGTTGGCAGAGGCCTCAGGCATGATTGTGGCCATTGGTGACTGGGTATTGCGCGTGTCCTGTATGGAACTGGCCCGCCTGCAGGCGCTGGGCTTGCCCGATTTGCGGATGTCGGTCAACGTGTCTCAAATCCAGTTTCGCCATCCGGAGTTTCTCGAAAAACTCCGGTCCGCTTTAACCGACACCGGTATCAATCCCCAGAGCCTAGAGCTTGAGATCACCGAGTCGGTGGCCATGGAGGACCCTGATTTCATGTTGGAGACCTTGCACAAGGTCCGCAAGATGGATATATCGATTGCTATCGATGACTTTGGGACGGGCTATTCTTCACTCAGCCACCTGCGCCAGTTGCCGATAGACCGGCTCAAGATTGACCGGGCCTTTGTAACCGAGTTGAACAGTGCCGTTTTGGGCGGGCACATCGCGTCAATGGTGATTGAGCTAGGGCGCAATCTCAATCTCACCGTGATTGCCGAGGGAATTGAGGAAGAAGAGCAAGCCCAGACTCTTCTTCGCATGGGGTGCCATGAAGGACAGGGCTATCTGTATGCAAAGCCCATGGCAGCCCCCCAACTGGTGCAATGGATCCAGGCACGCGGCATCGACGCTTGAACCGATAGGCCCTCTCACTGGCCGATAATGGCCCGGTGAAAAAACACATTTATATCTATTCCCCATCCGGGGCGGTGCGCGACAAAGCGGCGTTCAGGCGGGGCGTGCGCCGCCTCCAGTTTCTTGGGCATGAGGTCGAGATTGATCCCGACGCATTGAGCAGCCACATGCGCTTTGCCGGTGACGACGCGACCCGGTTGGCTGCCATTCACCGCGCTGCAGCCAGTGGAGCCGATGTTGCGTTGATTTCCAGAGGTGGTTATGGCCTGACCCGCATATTGGATGGAATCCGGTACAAGGCAGTGAGCAAGGCCATTGAACGGGGAACCCAATTTGTCGGCATCAGCGATTTCACAGCCTTCCAAATGGCCGTTCTGGCCAAGACGGGTTGCACGACATGGGCTGGGCCGGCACTGTGTGAAGGTTTTGGCGTGGGAGGTAAGCCAGCCCAGAATGGCGTTCCTGCGGCGCCTGATGACATCATGGAGGACTGCTTTAACGACATGATCACGGGGCAGGGGGAGGGCACTGGCTGGCGTCAGCTTCGGGAAGCATCGGGTGACACGCCTGCTACACCAGTGCATCGCGCCGCGTTTCGATTGGGAAATGCGACCATTTGGGGGGGCAATCTCACCATGCTCGCTTCTCTCGTGGGTACAGAATACCTGCCCGACATCAAGGGAGGCATACTGTTTTTGGAGGATGTCGGCGAGCATCCCTACCGCATTGAGCGTCTACTGACGCAACTGTTGCACACCGGCGTCCTCTCAAGTCAAAAGGCCATTTTGATGGGCCAGTTCACCGGTTACAAACTGTCTTCACATGACAAGGGGTTCAAGCTCGAATCCGTCATTCAGTGGCTCCGCAGCCAGATCAAAGTCCCGGTTCTGACCAACTTGCCGTACGGACATGTTGACACCAAGGTCATGCTACCTGTGGGTACCAAGGCGGATCTGGTGGTGGAAGGCCGTGAAGCGCTGCTATTCTGGGGACACCCCGGGTAGACGCTGAAAAATCGATTTCAGTAACCCAGATTACTGGGTCGCGACGTCAGCGATTTGGGCAAAAGACCTCTGAACATGTCGCTGATCTGGTCTAGTTTGCGGCGTGCAATGGCCTCTCCATCCTTGGAGGCTATGGCCGCCATCACGTCGCCCCGCAAATACCACAGGTCTTGCAAATCACTGGCATGGGTCACCTTCAGCTCCAGCTTGGAAGCCACGGCGGAGCCCACCCCCGATCCGCTCAAGCCCTCCAACATGGCCTCACGAATGTCCTCCAACGCCATTTGCACCCGTGCCTCCTGGATGCCACTCTGACCATTGAAGAGATTTTGCATCCCTGTGACAAGGGAGGAAGGAATCCAACTCATATTTGTGCCTCGCGACGAATTCCCGCAACCATAACAAACAGAGACTCCGGTGCGCAATAGGGATATGCCTTCAAATTGCGTATAAACAACTGAATTTTCAAGGACTTAGCGAGAAAACGTAATGCGTTACCTTCTATATTCACTGTAATGTAAGCATCTGTTTCAAACCCAGCAGGTGCCGTTAGAAGCCCGTTGTGGAATAAATGTTTGGATGCACCTGGATTTTGGATGAGGCCCAGGCAGAGTCTGGTTCTCAATACGGTCGCAATGCCCTAAACTCTGACACTGGACAAGAATCGGAACTATCGGGAATGGGCGTTCACACCACGGTTGTATTTACGGATTTGCATGGCAGCACCGCGGTGTTTGAGGCTTTAGGCAATGCATTGGCAACCGAAACTGTGACGCAAATCACGACCTGGGTTGGCGAACAATGTGTCCAAGGCGGTGGACGTCTGGTCAAGACACTGGGCGATGGTGTGCTGGCCATGTTTGCGGACCCCCAGAGCGCTGTCAACGCCGTTGTTGAGATACAGCGGGCCCATTCCAAGCGCATCATGCGCTCACCGGCCGCATTGCGCATGCCCATGCGTATCGGTGTTGCCAGTGGCGATGTAGAAATTGTGGCCGGTGATTGTTATGGGGACGCGGTCAACGTTGCTTCTCGCTTGTGCGACCTGTGCGGGCCTTACCAGATTTGGGCCAACGAGGCCGCGTTGAGCTCTGTCAGCGAATCACCGGGAATGACCTTTCGGATTCTGGGTCCCATCAACATCCGTGGACGCGCAGAGCCGTGCACCGTCTACCAGATCGAGTGGCATGAAGAGTTGGCATCGGACTTCCTTACCATGCAGGGAGATTTGGATCCCGCCCATGCCGCTGGCGAAAGAGATGCCCTTGGGCGTGAAATAGAACTCACCTGGTTGACAACGACCAAGCGCTTTAAGTCCTTCGAGCTGCCCGTTCAGCTGGGGCGCGTGCGCGATGCCGATTTTGTCGTAAACGACCCGCGTGTCTCCCGTATCCACGCGCGTCTGGAGTGGCGAAACGGCAGCGTTGTCTTTGTGGATGCCAGTAGTTACGGCAGCTGGGTGCGTTTCCTGGGAACTACAGGCTCCGACGTCCTGCTGCGGCGGGAAGAGTGCGTGCTGCACGGCAAGGGCGAATTGGCACTGGGCGCGTCTTTTTCAGATCCCAGCGTACCGACCGTGTCTTTCACCATTCTGTAGACCAGTCCGACTCTGGAGGCAGGCTGGAATCTGTAACTTAACATAATATACATCGTATAAAGTACGATGTTGCGCTCACCAAGTACCCTGGGCACGCTGCGCCCGTACCGCTGCAGCGATGATTTGCACGATATCGTCTCTTTGAACCTGGTTCGCAAAATCAATGGCGGTCTGACCCAGGGCGTTCTTCAATGCGGGGTCGGCCCCGGCGTCCAATAGCAGCCGAACGGCCTCATCCGTGCCGTATTTGGCAGCCATCATTAGTGGCGTACTGCCATTGGGCGCCGCTGCGTCAATGTAGGCATGGTTGTCCAGCAGCAAGCGAATGATGGCAATGTGACCACCCGTGGCGGCGTAATGCAAAGCTGTCCAGCCAGGCTTGTTGACATCTGCATCGCGTGCAATCAGTGTCTTGCAAAGGTCAAAATGGCCTCGTAGTGCGGCCAGCATCAGCGGACTTTCGTCCTGTGCAGTACGAACCTCGACTCGGATTGACGGACTCTCAAGCAACGCATCGATGACACTCAAGGACCGCTCACGCAAAGCCAAAATCAATCCGTGTTCACCTTGGGGATTGACAGTGTTCGGGTCGAAGCCGCGCTTAAGCAGTCCGCGTACCACCGGAGCTTCGTCACGTCGAATGGCGTCAAAAAAATCGTCATACGATCCTGCATATACCGAAACAAACCCAATTAAAACAATTAGATATATGCAATATCTAATGTAAATTCTCATGAAACGACACCGGCGAACAATTGGGAAAAATTCCGGCTTGTGGTCTCGGCAATCGTTTCGACACTGCATTGCCGCAATGTTGCCAGCTGCCGGGCGACGTGGGGAACATAGGACGGATTGTTAGTCTTCCCGCGAAATGGCACTGGTGCCAGATACGGGCTGTCGGTCTCGATCAACAGGCGGTCCAACGGAACCCAGGCGGCGACATCCCGCAAATCCTGTGCAGTTTTGAATGTCAGGATTCCGGAGAATGAAATGTAAAACCCAAGGTCCAGCGCCTGACGGGCCACTTCGTGGCTTTCGGTAAAACAGTGGAACACGCCGCCGGCCGACCCTGTTGAGCCGTCCTCGCCCTCCTCGCGCAAAATCGCCAGGGTATCGTCGGAAGCACTGCGGGTATGGATCACAAGAGGTTTTTGCAGTTGGCGTGCGGCCCGAATGTGTGTGCGAAAGCGCTCACGCTGCCAGTGCATGTCGGCATGAGTTCGTTCGCCCAAGCGGTAGTAGTCGAGTCCGGTTTCTCCAATGGCCACTACGCGCGGCAGTTGCCCGCGTTGCAGAAGATCGTCCAATGTCGGTTCGGTCACGCCTTCATTGTCCGGGTGTACGCCCACGCTGGCCCAGAAGTTGTCATATTGGGTGGCCAAAGCGTGCACATCGGGAAACTCTTCCAGCGTCGTGCAAATGCACAGCGCCCGGTCAACCTGGGCATCCGCCATAGCCTGGCGAATAGCGGGCAGCGAGGCGACCAGTTCGGGAAACGTCAAGTGGCAGTGGGAGTCAGTAAACATGGTGTGCGCCGCACAGGACGCTTTAACAGGCGAATGAAAGGGCGCTGCAATCGCGAATCGGGGGAATCCGGCTCAAATGGTTTGGGTCGGGCGCTCGGATGCCATGTGGGCACCGAGGATCTCTTCAATCTTCAGTTTCAGAGCACGGGATTTCTCATCCTTTGGAAAGGTAATGCCCACACCCTGTGTACGCCCACCCGCAGCCTTGGCTGGGGTGACCCAGGCCACTTTTCCGGCCACCGGATAGCGCTGCATGTCTTCTGGCAATGACAGCAACACGTACACGTCGTCTCCCAGTGCGTATTCCCGAGCGGTCGGGATGAACACGCCGCCTTCGCTAAAAATGGGAATGTAGGCAGCATACAGGGCCGCTTTTTCCTTGATGGACAGCTGGATGACGCTGGGCCTGGGGGGAGTCGTTGGGGCTGTACTCATGGTGTGCCTGAGTTTAGAACCGATTTGGCCTGCCCCACAAGGGCTTCCAGCATCAAACCGGCGTTAAAGGGGTGGTCCATGGTGCGCATGGTACGGGACAGGGCCCGACTCCAGTCACTGAGTGCCGCAATAGAGGCACCTGCGCTGAGGTCATGGGGTGCAAAAAAACGGGGTGCAGCGCCACAGTGCAGTGCCATCAGGTCGTGGCACAGCTTGTGCAGCGCGTCCAGCGTCTGGGGAATTGTCCAGTCCTTGAAGAAGCCCACGTCTCCGCGCGACAGGGCCTTGGGCAGATTGGGCCAGGCAGCAGGGTCTCGCCCGGAAGCCGCAAAAGCTTGTGCATCTTCTGGTCGACCACCCATGGACTGGAGCAACAACCGCGCATGGGTCGCATCAAATCCACGCGATTGCATCCAGCGCTGGCTGCTTGCCGCATCGGGCCAGTGCATGGCATGCCCCAGGCAGCGGCTGCGGATGGTCGGCAGCAGCTGATGCGCAGATTCACTGGCCAGCACAAATTTCACGTCGCCCGGCGGCTCCTCCAGTGTCTTTAGCAAGGCGTTGGCAGTGATGGTGTTCATTTGTTCGGCGGGAAACACCAGCACCACCTTGCCACGGCCGCGGGCGCTGGTGCGCTGGGAAAATTCGACGGCTTCACGCATGGCGTCCACCCGGATTTCCTTGCTGGCCTTGCGCTTTTTATCGTCAATCTCGTTCTGCGCTTTCTCACCCAAGGGCCAGCCCAGCTCCAGCAAGGTGGTCTCGGGCATCAGAACACACAGATCCGCGTGGGTGCGGACATCGATGGCATGGCAACTGCCGCACACCCCACAGGCCCCGGCCGGTGTAGCGTTCTCGCACAGCCATGCGCGTGCCAGCGCCATGGCCAACCCATACTGCCCCAGCCCGGACGGACCGTGCAGCAACCATGCGTGGCCGCGTTGCGCCAGCAACAGCTGGGCCTGGGCCGCAATCCACGGCGGTGGACCCGCGGCGGCAGGGTCGCCCATGGCAGGAGTGTTCAGCATGGCAAAAATCCCTTGGATCGCACAGCCTGCTCCACATCGTTCCACACGGCCGCAGGTGTCTGGTCCGCGTGGATGCGGGCAAACCGCGTGGGATCTGCGGCCAGCCGCTGGGCATAGCCGCTGGCCACCTTTTCAAAAAAAGCCTGGGGCTGCGATTCAAACTTGTCGGGCAAGCGGGCGCCCGCCAGACGCTGCGCCGCAATGCTGGCGGGCAGGTCAAACCACAGGGTCAGATCCGGCTGGACCAGGCGGTCCGGCTGATCCGGATGGGCCTGCACCCAGGACTCCAGCACCAACAGGGTTTGCCATTCAAAACCACGGCCCGCCCCTTGGTAGGCAAACGTCGCGTCGGTAAAGCGGTCACACAATACCACCTCGCTCCGAGCCAGTGCTGGGACGATCACTTGTCGGATGTGGTCACGCCGTGCGGCAAACACCAGCAAGGCCTCGGTCATGGCGTCCATGGGGTCGTTCAGGACCATCTGGCGCAACTGCTCGGCCAGCGGCGTTCCGCCGGGCTCGCGGGTCAGGGTGACCACCCTGCCCTGCGCCCGGAAGGACTGGGCCAGGCGGTCGATGTGGGTGGACTTTCCGGCGCCGTCAATGCCCTCAAAGCTGATAAATGTTCCGTTCATGGCCTTCTTCACTGGCTGCATTTCGTTGGTCTATTGGCCACGCTGGTATTTGTTGACTGCCCTATTGTGCTCGTCCAGGCTTGTGCTGAACTGGCTACTGCCGTCGCCCCGGGCCACGAAGTACAAGGCCTTGGAGGGCGCAGGCTGCACCGCCGCCAACAGGGCCGCCTTGCCGGGCATGGCTATCGGTGTGGGCGGCAGGCCGATGCGGGTGTAGGTGTTCCACGGGGTATCGGCTAACAGGTCTTTCTTGCGCAGATTGCCGTCAAAGGCGGCTCCCAGTCCATAGATCACGGTGGGGTCGGTTTGCAGGCGCATGCCCAGACGCAACCGGTTGGTGAACACCGCCGCAATGGTGGCGCGATCACTGGGTGTACCGGTTTCTTTCTCGACAATGCTGGCCAGCACCAGGGCTTGCTCCGGGCTCTGCAGGGGCGACTGGGGATCGCGCAGCGCCCAGGCGGCCGCCAGTCTTTTGTCCATGGCCCGCAGGGCCCGCCTGAGCACAGCCAGATCGCTGGAGCCTTTGCTGTAGGTGTAGGTGTCGGGGAAGAAATGCCCCTCTGCTGGCACGCCCGGTTGACCCAACTGCGCCATGATGTCGTTGGCGCTGAGTCCCTGGGAATCCGGTTTGAGTTGCTCGGCCTTTTGCAGGGCGTCGCGAACCTGGCGAAAGGTCCAGCCTTCGACCAGCGTGACGCTGCGCAGGGCCTCTTCGCCGCGAACCAGCTTTTGCAACAGACTGCGCGGCGTGGTGGTACGGTCCAGCTCGTAGCTGCCGGCGCGGATCTGGCGGGATTGCCCCGACACGCGAAACCAGCCATGGAGCAGCATGGGGTTGATGGCGACACCCGCATCGGCAACGGCCTGCGCCACATCGCGGGCACTGGCACCCGGCTCAATGGACAGGTCCACCGCGGGCGTAGAGAGTTCCAGCGGAGCATTCAGCCACCCGTATCCGACACCCAGAACACCCAGGGCAAGGGCTAGAACGACAACAAAGAAGAAACGCACAGCCCTACAAGCCTTGTGAAATGATGGGAGGAATGATAATTCAGAGCATGAACACGACGACTCAGCATTTACCAGCGGCCACCATTGACATCCCCCCGTTGAACGGGGTCGCGCATCTTACCCACTTGGGGGTCATCAAAATCGTCGGCGACGACGCTGCAAAATTTATCCATGGGCAGTTGACCCAGGACTTCTCGCTGCTCGATCTGCACACCGCGCGACTGGCCGCCTTCTGTTCCGCCAAGGGCCGCATGCAGGCCAGCTTCATTGGCTTCAAGCGCAGTAGCACCGAGATCCTGCTGGTGTGCAGCCAGGATATTCTGGCGCCCACCCTGAAGCGCCTGTCCATGTTTGTCATGCGCGCCAAGGCGAAGTTGAGCGATGCCTCGGCCGAGTATGCGCTCTACGGCCTGGCGGGTGATGCTACTAAATCAATAGCTTCAGGTGACCATTCTGTGTGGGCCAAGGCTGACTTTGATGAATGCACGGTGGTCAATTTGTACCCCGCGGGTGCCGTCCCGCGCCAACTCTGGGTTGGGCCGGCGGCGTCACCTGCACCCCAGGGCCAGGCTCTGGACCTGACACAGTGGCTGTGGGGCGAGGTACGCAGCGGCATCGCTACGCTGTCGGCACCGGTGGTAGAGGCTTTTGTGCCGCAAATGCTGAACTACGAGTCGGTAGGTGGGGTCAATTTCAAGAAGGGTTGCTACCCCGGCCAGGAAGTCGTCGCACGCAGCCAGTTTCGCGGAACCCTGAAGCGCCGGGCCTTTGTGGCCCATGTGGATGCGCCCGTGGCTGCCGGGGATGCCCTGTTTTCTGCGGATGACGACAGCCAACCAGCCGGCACCGTGGTTCAGGCAGCGCCCGCGCCACAGGGGGGCTTTGACGCCATTGTTTCCGCCCAATTGGCAGCGGTGGAAAAAGGAAGCTTGCACCTGGGCACCAGCACGGGGCAGACGTTGCAGATTCTGCCCCTGCCCTACGCATTACTGGACGACATTTGATGCCAGTGTCACGCAAACCGGCAAATTGAAGGTAAATTGCGGGTGTGGCTGATTGGCCTTTCACAATTGCACCAAATTCAAACAAAATGTCCAGAAGGGATTGGTTTCAAAGATGACTAGACCGATAAGCAAAGAAGATGCGTTTGCACGCCTGGGCGCCATCACCCGGGAAATGCATGAGGCGTTCAGTGTGCTGGGCGGTGGCACCGAGTTGCATGACGTCGTGGAGGAATTTCCCAATGCGCGCGAGCGTTTGGCCCATGTCGGCAAAATGACCGAGAACGCGGCCAATACGGTACTGAACCTGGTCGACGCCGCCAAGCCGGAATGCGATGACCTCGTCAAGCGCGGCGAGGAGCTGGGGCAGTCCTTGAACCGCATGGCAGCATCGCCGGACTTGACCGTCGAACGCGCCCGAGCGCTGATGGGGGTTTGCGGCAAGTTTGCGGAACGCACGGCGGAGTTCGCCGGCAAGCAGGGGGCCATCCTCAGCGACATCATGATGGCCCAGGATTTCCAGGACCTGTCGGGGCAAGTCATCAAGAAGGTCATTGACATCATCAACCGCACCGAACTGGAGTTGGTGCAGTTGCTGGTCGATAGTGCGCCCAATCAACTGCCCAAGGAAGCCGTGGCATTCACCGGAGAAACCCACCAGCTGCAGGGCCCCCAGGCCACCGACGTTGCCCTGGCGCAAGGCGACGTGGACGACCTTCTGGCCTCACTGGGCTTCTGATACCAGGGGCAGCACCATTTCGATGTGCTGCACCCCTGCCTCCTCGAATACCGGCCCACGCACGGCAAAGCCTAGCCGCCGGTAAAAACCCTCGGCGCTGGTTTGGGCATGCAGCATGACCTCGGTGTCACCGCGCAGGCGTGCGGCTTCTATCAATGCCACCAACACCTCCCGCCCCAGTTGCGAGCCACGCAAGCCGCGGTTGACCGCCATGCGCCCTATGCGTGCCACGCCTGGCCCGTGCTGCAGCAGCCGCCCAGTGGCAATGGGCTGGCCCAGGCGGTTGCACACCACGGCATGGACCGCCCCGGCGTCGGCATCGTCCCAGACCATGTGCGCGCCTATGCCCTGCTCCTGCACGAACACATCCTGACGTAGCGCCGACGCCTGCTTGCCCAAAACGGCCCAGTCACCAACCGTCAAGGCGGTAAGGGTTTGCCCGCCCTCAAACGCCTCGAAAATCGCGCGCAGCGCGGGCGGCACCGGTTGCGACAACTGCGTGGTGGGGTCGACATACACGTAGACCAGCTCGGCGGTGACGATGAGCGCGTCACCCCGGAAGATGGCCGCCTCGAACACGATGGACGAGTTGCCGATGCGCCCGCAGCGCAGCCCCACCTCGAGCTGGTCGTCGTAGCGGGCTGAAGCGTGGTACTCCACGCTGGCCTTCTTGACGAAGATGTCGCCGCCCAGCAGGTGCATGGCGGACTCGTAGGGCAGCGCCAGGGCGCGCCAGTAGTCGGCCATCGCGGTGTCGATGTACATCAGGTAGTGGGCATTGAAGACAACTTTCTGCATATCTATCTCGGCCCAGCGCACGCGCAGGCGGTGCCAGCAGCGGAAATCAGATCGTTGGGTACTGCTCATCAATTCTTCTCCTGAAATGCGTGTTTGAGGGCGCGGGCGGCGTCGGCGTGGCACATGGCCGCCTCGGGAATGGCGCGGCCCATCTTGATGAATTCGTGCACCACACCCCGGTAGATTTCCAGGTCCACCGCCACACCCGCCATGCGCAGCCGGTCAGCATACTGCACGCCTTCGTCGACCAGCGGGTCGCACTCCGCCAAACCGAACCACGCTGGCGCCACGCCGCCCACATCCACCTGGTGGCCGGAGGCGTCCGCACCATCCAGCGGCGCAAAACGCCAATCTTCCCGGTCGGCCGGGGTGCGGATATAGTGGTTAAAAAAGAAGGTGATGTGCGGCTCTTCCAGCACAAAGCCATGGGCAAATCTGCGGTGGGATTGCGCGTTCTGGTGCGCCGCCGTACCCGGATAGAACAGCAGCTGCAGGGCCAGCCGGATATTGGCGTCACGGGCCAGAATGGCACACACCGCAGCCAGCGTCCCGCCGGCACTGTCGCCACCGACGGCCAGCTGACCGCTGGACAGGTTTCGGGTGCCGCCCAGCTGGACGACCCACTGCACCACATCCCAGGCGTCTTCCACCGCGGTCGGGAATTTGTGTTCCGGCGCCAACCTGTAGTCTACGGACAGTACCGCGCAGTGGGCATGGTGTGCCAGTTGCCGGCAAAGCCCGTCGTGCGTGGCGATGCCGCCGATGGTGAAACCACCGCCGTGGAAGTAGACCAGCACCGGCAAGCGCCCGGCGTCGGGCGCCACCAGGCGCACCGGTATGGCAAAGCCGTCCCGCGCCGGGATATGAAAATCCTCGACCCTTGCCATGGGGTGCAGCGGCAGTTCCAGTACGTCGGCGCCGGCGGCGTAGGCTGCTCGGGCTTGCACGGGCGTCAGCGCATGCAGGGGCATGTGACCGGCACGCGCCATGCGTTCCAGCACGCCATGCATGGCCGGTGTCAGCAGGGCTTTCGGGTTACGGTGGTGACTCATGGTGGCAATTGATCTTGGTACAGTGGCATTTTTCCATCCTAACCGCAGCACACCATGGCACTCATCTACTACGTGACACAGATCCAGTTTGAATTTGGGGCCGTGCGCCTGCTCAAGCAAGAGTGCGAGCGCGTCGGCATGAAGCGCCCGTTGATCGTCACCGATCCGGGCGTCAAGGCGGCCGGTGTGCTGCAGAAGGCGCTGGACGCCCTCTCGGGCTTGCCGGTGGCCGTGTTCGACCAGACGCCGTCCAACCCCACCGAGGCCGCCGTGCGCGCCGCGGTGGCCGCATACCACGCCAACCAGTGCGATGGCCTGATCGCCGTGGGCGGCGGCTCGGCCATTGACTGCGCCAAGGGTGTGGCGATTGCTGCCACGCACGAAGGCCCCCTCACCCACTACGCCACCATCGAAGGCGGCTCGCCCCGTATCACCGAACGCGTGGCCCCCATCATCGCCGTGCCCACCACCAGCGGCACCGGCAGCGAAGTGGCGCGCGGCGCCATCATCATCGTGGACGACCACCGCAAGCTGGGTTTCCATTCCTGGCACCTGGTCCCCAAAACCGCCATCTGCGACCCGGAGCTGACCTTTGGCCTGCCACCCAAACTGACGGCCGCCACCGGCATGGACGCCATTGCCCATTGCATGGAAACCTTTATGGCACCGGCCTTCAATCCTCCTGCCGACGGCATTGCGCTCGATGGTTTGGAGCGGGGTTGGGCAGCTATTGAAAAGGCCACCCGGGACGGCCTGGACCGCGAGGCACGCCTGAACATGATGAGCGCCTCAATGCAGGGTGCCATGGCATTTCAGAAGGGCCTGGGCTGCGTGCATTCGCTGAGCCACAGCCTGGGTGGCGTGGACCCGCGGCTGCACCATGGCACGCTGAACGCGATGTTCCTGCCCGCCGTGATCGCCTTCAATGCCACCGCAGATTCGATTACCAAGGAGAACCGTCTGGGGCGCATGGCCCATGCCATGGGCCTGGCTTCTGCCAGCGACATTGGTCCTGCCATCCAGGACATGAACGCCCGATTGGGCCTGCCCCGTGGTTTGGCCGAAATGGGTGTGCAGGCGTCGCAGTTTGACCAGATCATTTGCGGAGCCCTGGCCGACCACTGCCACAAGACAGGACCACGCCTGGCCACGGCCGATGACTACCGCGCCATGCTGGCCCAATCGATGTAGGCCGTAGACGCTTGCCGGTAGGCCCACTATTGGCCTATAGTTTGAACTCCACTCAGAGGGAGATCAGATGACACCCATGCCCTTCTCGCGCGGCCATTTGTGTGCAGCCATCCTGCTCATGCTCGCCAGCGCCGCCCCCGCGCAAACCACGCAGCAGATCGTGCGACCGCCCAAAGTCATGCTCTGGATGGATGTGTCAACCGGTGGAATGGCGGGTATGCCCGAGATGGACATGCCTGGCATGGGGGGGCTGATGGCAGGTCTTGGCGGCATGGGCCGCGGCGGCCCGGGTACAAAAAGCACTGGCCGCGAGTACTACGGGTCGGCCCGCGGCTTCCATGTCATGCCCCCACGCATACTGGACATTGCACTGTGGAACGGATTGAAGCCTGGCGTGGAAGCAGCGCAGCGCGTTCCGGCCGGGCTGAAGCTGGGTGAAAAACTGCCCCTTCTGCCGGTAATTCCGGACCGGGTCACCGAAGAGAAAGGCGGCCAGGAAAGCCCCGCCGACTACGAAAAACCCAAGGGCAGAATCCTCTTCTACTGGGGGTGCAGCCCCACAGTGCGCTCAGGTCAGCCCCGCGTTCTCGACCTGAGCAAGTTGTCCGCTGACTCTGCCGCTGCCTTTGGCAGCGCCTTCAGCGGCCGCTTCGCGCCGGACCGTGGTGCCAAGGTTCGTGCAGGCTATGACGTGTTTCCCAACGAACGCGACCAGCGCAGTGTTCCGCGCGATGGATCGCTCATCGGTGAACACCAGGTGCAGGGCGACTCGGTGCCTGATTCCTTCCTGTTCAACCTGGGGCCAGCCCATGACATCATGCCCGCCATCGAACTGCAAAGCCAGGGTGGCCTCAGCGACAGCGTGGCGCTGAGCTGGGCTCCGGTCACCAATGCCAAGGCCTACTTCCTGCACGCCATGGGTGCCCAGGGCGATGACATGATCTTCTGGTCCAGCAGCGAGGTTCCCGATACCGGCTTTGGGCTGTTTGATTACCTCTCCAACAGCACCATCGACAAATGGACGAACGAAAAGGTGCTGCTGGGCGCCGGAGTGACCCAGTGCGCCGTGCCCAAAGGCATCATGGCCGGGGGTGGCGGCAGTTCGCGACGGGGCGGTGACAACTCTGGCGCCATGCTGCGCATGATTGCCTATGGTGGCGAGCACGGATTCGTCCACCCACCCCGGCCAACCGACCCCAAAGTGCCATGGGACCAGGAATGGTCGGTGCGTTTGCGGGTGAAGTCACAAACCATGGCGATGCTGGGCGAAGAGATTGAGCCGCAGCACAATGCCCGCAGCACAGAGAGCCCGGCGAGGTCACGCAAAGTACAACCGCCCAACAACAACGAGGCACCTCCGGACGCTTCGGATGAAGCACCGCCAAAGGGTTTGTCGTTCCCCAACCCTGCCAATGTGCTGAAAGGGCTGTTTGGCCGTTAGGCGGGCTCCCGTGGGGGCTTACTCGCTTTGCAGGTAAACCCAGCGTTTGAAAAACGCCTGCAGGTCCAGGCCGCTGGCTGACTCCATGGCGCGCTGGAAGTCAGCCGTCTCCACCGATTGCCCCCAGTGCGTGCGGGTGTAGTGGCGCAGGCCCTTCCAGAAGAGTTCCTCCCCCATCTGCGTACGCAGTTCGTGCACCACCAGGGCGCCCTTGTCGTAGACCAGTGAACGGTCGGCGGCCGTCGGCGCGTCCCAGTCGGGAAACGCCAGCGAGCGGTCCATCCCGGCTTCCTTCAGGGCCGTGTATTTGGTGCGCGCCGCCGCGATCTGGTCCCGGTATTCCTCGGCACCGAAGCGGTGCTCCAGGTAGGCCGCCGTCATGAAGGTGGCGATGCCTTCGTTGAGCCAGAAGTGCCGCCAGGACCGGTTGGTCACACCATTGCCCCACCACTGGTGCGCCGCTTCGTGTGCACCCAGCCAGATGGCCTGCGGGTTGGCCAGCACGCGCGTGCCGTAGCGCGCGCCCATCACCGAAAAACCCGCCATTTCCTGCGCCGCGGGGCCCGTCAGTAGAACCTGGCGGTAGGCGGGGAATGGATACGCCATGCCTGCCTTGTCGGCATAGAACGCCAGCATGTCGGCCGTGTCGGCAAAGATCTGGGGCAGCGATTGTGGGGTGAACGGCGCTGGCCCGAAGAACTCCAGCGTCGTCGCCCCCGCCATCTGCCTGGCCCGCATAAACCGGCCGGCGGCAAAGCCATACAGGTAGCTGGGCATGGGGGTATCGAGACGCCACGCATGTCGCATCAGGACCCCCATGTGGGTGGGCTCGTCGACTCTCTCGCCATTGCCAACGCTGAGCATACCGTCCGGCAGATTCAGGGTCAGTGCAAAGCTGGCCCGCACTGCGGGATCGTCCAGACAGGGCATCCACAGACTGGTGGAAAAAGCGGTGGCTACCTGTTGGGTATCGGCATCGAACCGCAAGCCGCTACTGGCCTTTCCCTCGTACACGATTCTGAGTTGCAGTGGATTGCCGGTCGCCAAGCCCTTGGGTAAGAGCACGCGCAACTGCCTGGCATGCCTTTCGAACACCAGGGCTGCGGTGCCCAATTGAACGCCGGCCACTTGTAGATCCCCGGCGTCCAGGTCCAGGTGCTGCAGCGTAGCGTCCTGCACCGTGAAGTCCATGGCCAACGCACCGGTAAAGCTGCGGGTCTCGAAGTGCGGCTCCAGCTGCAGCGCAAAGTGCTGGACGCGCCAGCCAGTCTGCGCCATGGCCTGGGGCGCAATGCACACCGCCCAAGCCACAAGGACGGCCATCAGCCAGCGCGTCATAGGGGTTGAACCAGCTGGGGGTCGGGTCGTTCCAACCAGGCCGCAAACTCATCCACCAGTTGCGCACTGGCACTGCACGCTGTGTCCCAGGCCTTGACCCTCCCGGCCAGGTCATTGCCGTAGTGGGTGAAATCGGTGCGGTCAGGCAGCTTGCCATTGGGCAGGGTCTTGACCCACTCGGGGTTGGGCGCCAGCAGCACCATGGTGTCGAGATGGTGGGTGGCACGGTGGCGCCACTTCAGGCTCTTGTCCAGCCAGCCCGGCACCACGGCCTTCTGGAAATGCGGGTACAGCACCAAACCTTGTTGGTCATTTTGGCCTCTAGCCCTCGAATCCATTGGATCTTTTGCTATTGAATTCGTAGTATTGCGAACGGCCGCCGGGTAGTTCAAATGCAGGTGGTAGTCGGTGATGCCGCCATCCCAATAGGCGCCCGGTGGAGCGCCCGGGATGTTGTGGACCGCCTGGAGCACAAAGGGGATGGAGCAGCTCGCCTGCAGCGCCGGATTGAAATTGCGCTCGCTCAATGCTACCTGGCGCGTGCGGTAGTCCTGCGTACCGAATGGAAGTGGTGCACAAGTGCAACCTGCCGCAGGGCCGCCCCAAGGCAGGTTAGCCCCCTCCGGGGGCAGCGACCCGCGTAGCGGCGGAGCGTGGGGGTCACACACGGGGCTTGAAAACACCACGCGCTCCAGCCAGGCCCCCATGCTTTTGCGACGCACCACATTCGTCAGGTAGGCGCCGAAGTAGCCCAGGGGTGTGCGCAAACCGTGTTCGGTGTTCAGCAGGTGGCGTCCGCGCGAGGTGACGATGTGCAGGCGAAAGCGGGGATGCGACAGAATCTCATCCACCCGACCGGCGTAGAAAGCCTGCAGGTTTTTGCCAAACAGCTCGCTGATCTGTGCCGCGGCCAGCCGCTTTTGACCGGGCGGCACGGCGTAGTCCTGGTGGATGTAGTCATGTTCCAGACGAGCGAAGGCGGCGACAGGCTGGTTCAGACAGGCGGTGGACATGCGCCAGGCGCCAATCGAGGCGCCAACCAGGTCAATCGGCTGAGTGGAGCGGGGCAGCCAGTCACCAAATATGAACCGGTCCAGGGCACCCAGCAGCAGCCCCTTGGGGCCGCCCGCCGCTGCCGGAATGGTGCGGATGTCGCCTGGCTGCAAACCGTTTTTGGCGATGGCCTCGCGGGCCATTGGCCCGGCGTAAATATGGAGCGCGGGGGTCACGTATGCGCGGCCCAGTCAAACGGGTCTTGCTGCAGCACGGCGTCGATGTCCAGGTCAAGCGCAATTCCCACCGGATCGGGAAAAGAGACAGCCAGCGCGCGTTCACTCAGACCCGCCTCCTTGCCCCGGGCCCGCCACGATGCCAGGTGGATGACACCGGCCAGTGGCTCGTACACATTGTTCTCAAACGGGGCGTACTGGTGCTCCAGGGCATCCACCATGGGCTGCGGAAATTGCCACATGCGCGCATAGCCCGCGCCGACCGAGGCATAGCAGTAGCCAAACTCGCGGCGCTCGGCGCGCGCTCGTCGCATATCCAGGGGCGGCACGTCCTTGTCCAGCGGGACCATCACCTCGGGCATGGCCAGGTGCATGGCCAGCTCACCAATGGCGTGTATCAGCCCGCAGGTAAAGGCGGCCTGCTGGTTTTGCCGCACCAGACCGGCCAGCGCGCGCGACACCCGCGCAGTGTTCAGGCTGTACTCCCAAAACCGTGCCAGGTTGATGCCCGGAACCGCCTTGGGCGACGTGCTGCTGGCAGCCGCTTGGGCCATGGTTTTCACATGGGCCAGATCGAGCACCGCCAGCGCTTCGGAGACGCTGCTGATCTTGCCCGACAGCTTGAAGAAAGAGGAGTTGGCCAGCTGCAGCAGGCGCGTGGTGAGTGCCGGGTCGGTGCTGATGAGCTGGGTGATTTTTCGCAGGTCGACTTCGGGGCGATCCAGCTCCGACAGCAGCAGCGCCACGACCTTGGGGATGCTGGGCAAATTGAACTGCAGTTCCAGCAACGCACTGAGTTTCATGATAGGGAGGTCCTCATAGGTATTTCATTATGGCCCGGTTGCGAAGGGCTCTGCATCGGGTACAGTGCCATGACAAAGTACCGAGGTACGCCCACCATGAAGCGCTTGTTCCCCTTG
>Ga0208514_100573_pt1 | contig 17535 bp, 14 predicted proteins | sample LakWasMet70_HOW9_2_FD_183900 | JGI IMG/M metagenome (GOLD analysis project Ga0208514, IMG submission 183900) | Freshwater sediment methanotrophic microbial communities from Lake Washington under simulated oxygen tension - Sediment Metagenome... | ecosystem: Environmental > Aquatic > Freshwater >...
GGACCAGTTGTCCTGCCAGCACTGCCTCGTTGTGCAACATGCGCCGGTATTTTGCGGCTTGCGCACGATCGACCAGCAAATGCGGGTGAATCATCTTGATGGCGACCGGCTCGTCACGAAAACTGTCATGTGCCAGGTACACAGTGCCCGATGCACCGCGTCCCAGCTCACGCTCCACCCGATACTTGCCAATGGAGGCTGGAATGTTGTTCATGGGAAGAGCTGGTGTTCAATGATGTAGAAGACCGCACCCCCCGCATAGCCCATCAGGGCCAGGCCGCTGATCTTGCGCATGTACCAGATGAAGTCAATTTTTTCCAGCCCCATGGCGGCCACGCCGGCCGCCGAACCGATGATCAGGATGGAGCCGCCGGTGCCAGCGCAATAGGCAATGAATTCCCACAGGAAACTGTCTGGCGGGTACTGCTGCATGTTGTACATGCCCATGCTGGCTGCCACCAGCGGCACGTTGTCCACCACGGCACTGACCAGCCCGATGAGGATCACAATAATGTCCTGGCGGCCCACGGTTTTGTCCAGCCACTGCGCAATGCCCGAGAGGATGTGGGTGTGCTCCAGTACCGCCACCGACAGCAGGATGCCGATGAAGAACACGACCGAACTCATGTCGATGCGCGTGAGCGCGCGCACCAGGGTCAGGCGCTGCTTGCGCAGGTCCACTTCTTTTTTGTGCAGCAGATCGCCCACCAGCCAGATCAGGCCCAGCCCGAACAGGATGCCCATGAAGGGCGGCAGATGGGTCACCGTCTTGAACACGGGCACCATCACGAGGACGCCCAGGCCCAGAAAAAACATCAGGTTGCGCTCAAAGGCGGAGGTCTCGAAAGGAATCTCGTCAATGCTGCGGTGGGGTGCGATGACCGGTCGGTCACCCAGCACCCGGCTGGTCACTGCCAGTGGCACCAGGAGGTTGATCATCGACGGAATGAACAGCCCCTTCATGATCGCTAGGGCCGTGATTTGACCGCCGATCCAGAGCATGGTGGTGGTGACGTCGCCAATGGGTGTCCAGGCGCCACCGGCGTTGGCCGCAATGACAATGATGCCGGCAAAGAACAGGCGGTCCTCGCGCTGCTCCAGCAGTTTTTTCATCAGCGACACCATGACGATGGTGGTGGTCAGGTTGTCCAGGATGGCGCTGAGAAAGAACGACACAAAACCCACCATCCACATCAGCGAAGACAGCTTGGTAGTCTTGATGCGCGAGGTGATCACCTCAAAGCCGTTGTGCGCATCAACCACCTCCACAATGGTCATGGCACCCATCAAAAAGAAGACGATTTGGGCGGTGCCCATCAGGGATGAACCCAGCTGCGCATCGAGTATCCCCGGGTCAACCGGGCCCAGGGCATACACCGTCCACAGCAGGCCCGCACCCATCAGCGCCGTGGCGGACTTGTTGACCTTGAGTGGATGCTCCAGCGCGATGGCCGCGTAGACCAGCACAAAGATGATGATGAGCGCGGTTTGCACGGTGTTGTTCCTCAATTTGTAGTAGATGGCGCGGAGTCGTTCAGTCCGAACCACCCCGCATCCGTTGCAGCAGGCTGCGTGGACGGATATGTATCGCGCGCACACTGGCTGCCGTGGCGCGCCACACAGGGGAGCCTTTCACCCGGGTGATGAGCGCATCTTTCCACGGTTTCCAGCGGCCGTACAGTGTGGCGAGCAGGCGTTTCAGAAAGGACATGGGTGGTTTTGGCAGTGTGTCATACAGCGAAAAACCGCTCTAGCCCTCGTGAAATGGTCTTAAGAAGCTATTGAAAAGATAGCAAGTGTTGAACGCTCCAAATGCCCGCCACCGTCAGCAGCAGCGAGCCCACCAGGTGCAGCCCGGCCGTACCCAGCGCCAGCGCATACCGCTGGTGCATCAGCAGGTTGACGACTTCGGCGCTGAAGCTGGAGAAGGTGGTGAGTGCGCCCAGAAAGCCGGTGACCAGGGCCAGGCGCCACACGGGGTCAATCTGCGGCAGGGCCTGGAACACGGCCACGCACACACCCACAAGGTAGCCGCCAATCAGATTGGCGGCCAGCGTGCCCCAGGGAATGACGCCACCCGGGCTGAGCCACAGGCCCAGACCCCAGCGCGCCAGTGCACCCATACTGGCGCCCACACAGATAGCAACAACAGGCCACATGGTTTTAGTTTGCCATCTTTTGCGGCAGCCAGGTCACGATGCCGGGGAAGAGATAGATCAGGGCCACGGCCACGCACATCAGGAAAAACATGGGCATGGTGACCTTGGCAATCCACGTGAGCTGGCGCCCCGTCATGCCCTGCAGCACAAACAGGTTGAAGCCCACCGGCGGCGTGATTTGCGCCATCTCCACCACCAGCACGACGAAGATGCCAAACCAGATGGGGTCAATGCCGGCGGCGTTGACGGTAGGCATCAGTACGCCCATGGTCAGCACCACCATGGAGATGCCGTCCAGGAAGCAGCCGAGGATGATGAAGAAGATGGACAGCGCCACAATCAATTGCCACTTGCTAAGGCCCAGTGTGGCAATCCACTCCGCCAGGTGGCGCGGCAGGCCGATGTAGCCCATGGCCAGCGTCAGGAAGGCGGCCCCGGCCAGGATCAGCGCGATCATGCAGTACAGACGCGTGGCGCCCATAATGGCGTCGCGAAACGACACCCAGTTCAACGACCCCTGCACGCCAGACAGCACCAGTGAACCGACCACGCCCACGGCGGCGGCCTCGGTGGCGGTGGCAACACCGGAGTAGATGGAACCCAGCACGGCGCTGATCAGCAACACCACGGGAATCAGGCTGCGCGAGGCGGCGAGCTTTTGCACGAACGTGGTCTGCTCGTCCGACGCCGGCACCTGGTCCGGGTGGCGCAGTGCCCAGAACATGATGTAGCCCGAGAACAGCCCGGCCAGCAGCAGGCCAGGCAACACACCGGCAATGAACAGCTTGGAGATGGACACTTCGGCCGCCACGCCGTAGACGATCATGATGATGGACGGCGGTATCAGCAGGCCCAGTGTGGCCGCGCCGGCCAGTGTGCCGATGACCATGTGGTCCGGGTAGCCCCGGCGTGTGAGTTCTGGCAGCGTCATCTTGCCGATGGTGGCGCAGGTGGCGGCGCTGGACCCCGACACCGCCGCGAAGATGGTGCAGCCAATCACATTGGTGTGCAGGAGTCGCCCCGGCAGGCCCTGCACCCAGGGCGCCAGGCCCTTGAACATGTCCTGGCTCAGCCGGGTGCGAAACAGGATCTCGCCCATCCACACAAACAGCGGCAGGGCCGTCAGCGTCCAGCTGCTGCTGGAGCCCCACACCGTGACGGCCATGGCATCGCCGCCGGAACGCGATGAGAACAGCGCCATGGCCATCCATGCCACGCCGGTGAGCGTGAGGCCGACCCAGACGCCGCTTCCCAGGATCAGGAACAGGGACACCAGCAGGCCGGCGGTAATCGCGAGATCATTCATACATTACTCATTGCGCAGTGGCTCGTCACTGCCCGGGAACACGCGTTGGCCGCGAATCTCCAGTATCAGTTCATCGACAAAGGCAATCGCCAGAATGACGGTGCCCACGGCCATGCCGATCTGGGGAATCCACAGCGGCGTGGCGTCACTGCCGGTGGAAATGTCGTTGAACATGCGGGACTGCCATGACAGGCGGCAGCAGTAAAAGGCGAACAGCGTGGACAGAACCGACGCGAACGCCAGCGCCCAGACCTCCAGGCCTTTCTTCCAGCGTCCGGACAGCGCGGACAGAATCAGCGTCACGCGGATGTGCTCGCCGCGTTTGAGCGTGTGCGCCAGTGCCAGAAAACCGCTGGCCGCCATCAGGTAGCCGGCATAGGCGTCGGTGCCTGGCACATAGAAACTGAACTGGCGCCCGGTGATGGACAGCAGCACCATGACCAGCAGTCCGAACAGGAACAGCGCGGCAACAGCGGCCGCGCCGTCATACAGGGCATTGAGTGCCTTGCGCATGTCAATGGGCGTCTGGGTGTGATCAGGGCTTGGCAAAGGCGTCAACCACCGCCTTGCCTTCCGCGCCCGACTTGTCCAGCCATTCCTTGACCATGGTGTCGCCCACCTTCTTCATGTCGGCTTTGAGTTGGGCGGAGGGCACGACGATGCTCATGCCGTTGGCCTTGAGCTTCTCGATGGATTCCACGTTGACGCGCTTGCTGGCAGCCAGGCCACGGGCCTCGGCGTCGGCGGCGGCCTTCAGCACCACGGCTTGCGTGGGCTTGTCCAGCGCGTCAAAGGCGGCCTTGTTGACGATGACGGCGTTCTTGGGCAACCAGGCCTGCATGTCGTAGTAGTACTTCAGGTTCTCGTACAGCTTGCTGTCCACGCCGCTGGCGCCGGATGTCATGGTGGCTTCGACCACACCGGTGGCAAAAGCCTGGGACAGTTCAGCCGCTTGCACGGTCACCGGTTGCGCACCCACCAATTCGGCGATGCGGCTGGTGGCCGGGCTGTAGGCGCGCCACTTGATGCCCTTCAGATCGGCGGCTGAGGCCAGCGGCTTCTTGCTGTAGATGCCCTGGGGCGGCCAGGCCACGGCGTACAGCAGATTGATGCCCTGTTCGCCCAGTTTTTTCTCCAGCGCGGGCTTTTGCGCCTTGTAGAGCTTGTTGGATTCGTCATAGCTGTCGGCCAGGAAGGGCAGGCCATCGGTGCCAAAAATCTGCCATTCATTCTGGAAATTGACCAGCAAAATCTCTCCGGCCTGGGCCTGGCCGCCTTGCACGGCGCGCTTGATCTCGGGTGCCTTGAACAGGGCCGCGTTGGCGTGCACCGTGATTTTGAGCTTGCCGCCACTGGCCTTGTCCACATCGTTGGCGAACTGCTGCAGGTTCTCGGTGTGGAAATTGGTGGCCGGGTAGGCGGCAGCCAGGTCCCACTTGGTCTGGGCAAAGCCTGCGGAACCTGCGACCAGTAGTGCCATTGTCAGTGCATGTTTGATTTTCATCGGGGCTCCAGAATGTGAAGGGTTGAAAGTGTCGATAGGATACGAGCAAATACTACGCCAAGCCCATCGCTGTCCGGGCCTTGGCCCAAAGATCATATTCCGCCATGAACCTGCGTTTCGTTGAAGCTTTCTACTGGGTTGCCTCGCTCAAGAGTATCTCGCGCGCGGCCGACAAACTGTTTCTCACCCAGTCCGCCATGTCCAGCCGCATCGCAACGCTGGAGGACGAACTGGGCGTGCTGCTGCTGGACCGGCGCGACAAGCAGTTCAAGCTCACCGCGGCGGGCGCCCGCTTCCTGGTCTATGCCCAGAAGCTGCTGGAGCTGCAGCGGGAGGTCAAGGCCGAGATGGGTTCAGGCGCGCCGCTGGCGGTGTCCATGCGCATCGGGGCCATTGAGTCGGTGCTGCACTCCTGGCTGATCCCGTGGCTGGAGAAGCTGCGCCAGGACCAGCCCGGGCTGGAGCTGGAGCTGACGGTGGAGACCACGCCCATTTTGATGGACCACATCCAGCGCGGCACGGTGGACCTGGTGTTCGCCGTGTTGCCCGCCTCGGCCGATGGGGTGCGCAACCGCGCGCTGCCGTCCATGGAAATGGCCTTCGTGGGAAATCCCGCACTGCATAAGAAAAGAAAATACCGGCTCGATGAGTTGGCCGAGATGGAGTTGTTGACCTTCCAGAAGGGCTCGCAACCCCATGTCACGCTGCTGGACTTGTTTCGCCAGCACCAGCTGGAGCCCAAAAGGGTGCACGCCATCTCGTCCATTTCCGCGATGCTGCAATTGGTGCAGGGCGGCTTTGGCGTGGCCTTGTTGCCGCGCGTGGCGGTGCAGCGCCTGGCCGGTGTTGCCAGCCTGAAGCTGCTCTCCTGCGATGCCAAATTGCAGGCCTTGCCCATCCATGCCAGCTACCGCACGGACCCCACTTCACAGGCCGTGGAGCGGGTGGTCAAGTCCGCGCTGGCCTTCGTGGAGGGTGCGCCCCACGCACCAAAACGGGCAGCGAAACAAGTAGTAAAGGGTAAACCCTGAAAATCGAAAAAATCGATGCTGGTAGCGAAATATTTTGAATTTGCACATCACTACTTGAGCTTCCACAATCCGCCCATCGCCATCCACATGGCATGCAATTGGGGAATTTCTGGTGAGCATTTCGTCGCAATCGATACCGGCGGTTTTCAGTCCTGAAGACAGCCGCAACGCGCAGCAGGTGCGCAAGCTGATTCGCCAGGGCGTCTGGCATTCCCACACCAGCGGCCTGGCCAGCGACCATGTGCAGGGCAACGTGGTGATTCTTCCCGAAGCCCAGGCCACGGACTTCCTGCGCTACTGCCAGCGCAACCCCAAGCCCTGCCCGCTGCTGGTAGTGTCCGAGCCCGGCCAGGCCCAGCTGCCCAGTCTGGGCGCGGACATCGACATCTGCACCGACCTGCCGCGTTACCGCGTGTGGCGCGACGGCGCGGTGGTCGATGAACCGACCGACATTTCGGCCCTGTGGCGGGACGACCTGGTGACCTTTGTTCTGGGTTGTTCCTTCTCGTTCGAGCAGGCCTTGCTGGAAGCCGGCCTGCCGCTACGCCATATTGAGCAGGGCAAGAACGTGGCCATGTACCGCAGCAATATCCAGACCGAGCGCGCTGGCATCTTCCACGGCCCCATGGTGGTGTCCATGCGCCCCATGACGGCGGCGGCCGCCATTCGCGCCGTGCAGGTCACGTCGCGCTTTCCCAATGTGCATGGTGCGCCCGTGCATCTGGGCGACCCGGTCGCCATCGGCATCACCGATCTGGCCGCGCCGGATTACGGCGACGCGGTCGAAGTGATGGATGGCGAGATTCCGGTGTTCTGGGCCTGCGGCGTTACGCCCCAAGCGGCCCTGGTCCAGGCCCGCCCCGCGTTCTGCATCACCCACGCGCCGGGGGCGATGCTGATCACCGACCTGCTGAACCAACAACTCGCATCCTTCTAATCGGCCCACTTTCTCCACCCACCTTTCACCACCCACCAAGGACTGACATGAAAAAATTCGCCCTGATCCTGAGCTGCGCCACCACGCTGGCGTCCCCTTTGGCCTTCGCGCAAACCAAGTGGGACTTGCCCACCGGTTACGCCACCAACACCTTCCAGACCGAGAACGTGCAGCAGTTTGCCGACGACGTGGCCAAGGCCACCGGCGGCAAGCTCAAGATCACGGTGCATGCCGGGGCCTCGCTGTACAAGATGCCCGAGATCAAACGCGCCGTGCAAAGCGGCCAGACCCAGGCCGGTGAATTCATTCTGTCGGCCTATGCCAATGAGAACCCGCTGTTTGGTGTGGATTCCATTCCCTTCCTGGCCACCAGCTATGGCGCGGCGCAGAAGCTCTACACGGCGTCGAAGCCGGCCACCGAAAAGCTGCTGGCGGACCAGGGCCTGAAGCTGCTGTTCTCCGTGCCATGGCCCGGCCAATCGCTGTATTCCATCAAGCCCATGAAGACCCTGGACGACTTCAAGGGCACCAAGATGCGCGCCTACAACCCGGCGACCACCCGCATCGCGCAACTGGTCAAGGCGCAGCCCGTCACCATCCAGTTGGCCGAGCTGGGCCAGGCCCTGGCCACCGGCGCGGTGGACAACTTCCTGACCTCCAGCGCCAGCGGCGTGGACAGCAAGTTGTACGAGCAGACCAAGTTCTTCTACATCGTCAATGCCTGGTTGCCACGCAACGCCACTGTTGTTAACAAGAAGGCTTTTGATGCGCTGGACAAGGCCACCCAGGATGCCGTGATTGCAGCTGGCAAGGCGGCCGAGGAGCGTGGTTGGGCGACCAGCCGTGCCAAGGATATGGCCTACATCAAGGACCTGACCAAGAACGGCATGACCACTGGTCTGGCCAGCGACGAGGTTCGCGACGGCCTGAACAAGATTGGCGAGACCATGACCGAAGACTGGATAAAGTCTGCCGGCCCCGACGGCAAGGCCATCATCGACGCCTACCGCAAGCTGTAAGCCACCCGTAGGTCCCGGCGCCGCCCATGCGGCGTGCCGGGACCTGACCCACCCGCTGCAGTCCGCGCCGGGCCCTTTCTTCTCCCCCGGTATTTCAGACCGCTCTCCAGGAGCACGCCATGAACACGCTCGTCAAAAATTTCTACAAACTGCTGCTGGCCCTGTCCGGCGTGGCAATGGTGGCCTCGTTCGGAGTCATCATGCTGGGCGTCGCGGCCCGTGAGTTCCTGTGGGACATCCCCGGGCTGGACGCCTATGCGGGCTATTGCATCGCCGCCACGCTGTTCCTGGCGCTGCCGGCATCGCTGCGCCACGGCGACCACATCCGCGTCAGCATGGTGCTGCAAAAACTGTCGCCCCGCGTGCTCAATATTTTTGAGTACTGGTGCCTGGCTGCTGCGTCGGCCCTGAGCATCTTCTTTGCCTGGTATGCGAGCCGCATGGTCTGGCAGTCCTATGTCTACCACGATGTATCGCCCGCAGCGGACGTGACGCCATTGTGGATTCCGCAACTCTTCATGCTGCTGGGCTGCATAGGCTTTGCGGTGGCCTTTGTCGACGCGCTGGTCAGTCGCATCCAGGGCCGTGCCTTCTTTGAAGATGTCGACGGCGAATCCGCCCGTGCCGAATAAACCCTTGCCTCAACACTTAGCGAGAACACCATGGATATCTTGATTGCCGGGGCATTGATTGTGATGCTCTTTATCGTGTTGGGCTCCGGCCTGTGGATTGGTCTGTCGCTGTTGGGCGTGGCGGTCATCGCCATGGAGCTGTTCACGCAGCGCCCGGTGGGTGACGCGATGCTGCTCACCATCTGGGGCTCCACGTCGAGCTGGACGCTGTCAGCGTTGCCGCTGTTTTTGTGGATGGGTGAGATCCTGTTCCGCAGCAAGCTTTCGGAAGGCCTGTTCAAGGGCCTGGCACCGTGGTTGGGCTGGCTGCCCGGTCGGCTGCTGCACGTGAATGTGATTGGCAGCACCATCTTCGCCGCGGTGTCGGGCTCCAGCGCCGCCACCTGCGCCACCATTGGCAAGATTTCGCTGCCCGAGTTGAAGAAGCGCGGCTACCCGGAGGACATCTCCATTGGCACCCTGGCCGGAGCCAGCACGCTGGGCCTGTTGATACCGCCGTCCATCATCATGATCGTCTACGGCGTGGCAGCCAATGTGTCGATTGCCAAGCTGTTCATCGCCGGGGTGATTCCGGGGCTGGTGCTGGCGGCGCTGTTCAGCGGCTACATCATCGTGTGGGCGCTGTTCAACAAGGACAAGGTGCCGCCCGCCGATGCGACCATGGGCTTCCTGCAAAAGATATACGAGGGGCGCAACCTGATCCCTGTGGTGTCGCTGATTGCGCTGGTGCTGGGCTCCATCTACTCGGGTATTGCCACCGCCACCGAGGCCGCCGCACTGGGCGTGGCCGGGTCGCTGCTGCTGTCTGGCATTGAGCGCACGCTAACCTGGTCCACCTTCAAGGCCGGCCTGATGGCTGCTTGCCGCGTCTACTGCATGATTGGCCTGATCCTGGCCGGAGCCGCCTTCCTGACGCTGGCCATGGGCTTCATCGGCCTGCCGCGCCATCTGGCGGAGTTCATTGGTGGTCTGAATCTGTCGCCGCTGATGCTGATCGTGTTGCTGATCGGCTTCTTCGTGGTACTGGGCTGCTTTCTGGACGGCATCTCCATGGTGGTGCTGACCATGTCGGTGCTGCTACCCACGGTGGAGAAGGCGGGCTTCGATCTGATCTGGTTTGGCATCTTCATCGTGCTGGTGGTCGAGATGGCGCAGATCACGCCCCCGGTGGGCTTCAACCTCTTCGTGTTGCAGGGCCTGACCAAGAAGCAGCTGATGTACCTGGCCCGGGTGGCCGCCCCCTTCTTTGTGGTGATGGTGGTCATGGTGTTCCTGACCTACTTCATCCCCGATCTGGTGCTGTGGATGCCGCGCAATATGGCCTGACCCCGCGCCGTGCAGGCGTCTCCCGTCCCGATTCCCAACCCCAGGAGTTGTTCCATGAAGCTGATTCTGATCGCCGCGCTGTGCGCGGCAACGGTGGCGCACGCCCAGACCACGTGGAAAATCGCCACAGGCTACCGCGCCGATTCGTTTCACACCGAGAACATCGCCCAGTTCGGGCGTGACGTGGAGACTGCAACCAAAGGGCAGCTGCGGATCGAAATGGCGCCCAACGGCAGCCTGTTCAAGCTGGGTGACATCCGCCAGGCGGTGGAAGACGGCAAGGTGCAGGGCGGCGAGACCATCATGACCAGCCTGGTCAAGGAGATGCCGATTGCCGGTGCCGACTCCATTCCCTTTGTCGTGGGTTCCTACACTAAGGCTCAAAAGCTGTGGCAGTTGCAGCGCCCCGGCATTGAACAGGCTTTCGCCCAGCGCGGCCTGCAAGTGCTGTATGCCGTACCTTGGCCACCCCAGGGCCTGTACGCCACCCGGTCCATCAAAACGCTGGCCGACTTCAAGAACCTGAAGATGCGCACCTACAACCAAACCACCGTCCGCATTGCCGAGATGCTGGGCGCCGAGCCGGTGGACGTGGCCATGGGCGATGTCGGGCGGGCCTTGGGTGAAGGGCGGTTGGAGACCATGATCACGTCGGCCGTGACCGGCGTGGAGAACAAGGTCTGGGGCCCCATCCAGTACTACTACGAGATCAACGCCTGGTTTCCGAAAAACATCGTGTTTGTCAACGCCAAGAGCTTTGCGCAACTGGCGCCGGAGACCCGCGCGCACGTGCTGAAGGCCGCCGCCGAGGCCCAGCGCCGGGGCTGGGAAGCCAGCGAGACCGTGGCCCAGAACTCGACCCGGGAGCTGCAGCGCAACGGCATCAGGATCGAGCGCCTGTCGCCGGACCTGGAGCGCGAAATAAAGCACATGGGCGAGCGCTTCTCCCGCGAGTGGGTGCGCTCCGTTGGCAACGAAGCCAATGCGATTTTTGTTCCTTTTTACCTCCATTAACCCCAAACGTCTGACGCAAGAATAGACTCAATACCATGCACAACAGCAACACCCCCCTGGACCGCAAGCTCTGGCAATTCTGGATCGACCGTGGTGGCACCTTCACCGACGTGGTCGGCAAGCGTCCGGACGGCAGCCTGGTCACGCACAAGCTGCTCAGCGAAAACCCCGAGCAGTACCGCGACGCCGCTGTGGCGGGCATCCGCCACCTGCTGGGCCTGCAAGCCGGTGAACCGGTCACGCCCGACCTGGTGGAGTGCGTGAAGATGGGTACCACCGTGGCCACCAACGCGCTGCTGGAGCGCAAGGGCGAGCCCACGCTCCTGGTCACCACGCGCGGCTTTCGCGATGCGCTGCGCATTGCCTACCAAAACCGCCCGCGCATTTTTGACCGCAACATCCAGCTGCCCGAGCTGCTGTACAGCGCCGTGGTGGAGGCCCAGGAGCGCATGGGCGCGCATGGCGAGGTGGTCAAAGCACTGGACGAGGTGCTATTGAAACAGGAGCTACTTAATCAATACGGACGAGGGCTACGCAGTGTTTCTATTGTGTTCATGCACGGCTACCGCTATACCGCCCATGAAAAGGCGGCGGCCCGGCTGGCACGCGAGGTGGGCTTCACCCAGGTCAGCACCTCGCATGAAACCAGCCCGATGATGAAGTTCGTCAGCCGCGGTGACACCACGGTGGTGGATGCCTACCTGTCGCCCATCCTGCGCCGCTATGTGGAGCAGGTGGCTGGCGAGATGCCGGGCGTCAAACTCTTCTTCATGCAGTCCAGCGGCGGTCTGACCGATGCCCATGCTTTCCAGGGCAAAGATGCGATCCTGAGCGGTCCGGCCGGTGGCATTGTGGGCATGGCACGCACGGCGGCCATTGCCGGCATCGAGAAGATCATTGGCTTTGACATGGGCGGCACGTCCACCGACGTGAGCCACTACGCCGGCGAGTTTGAGCGCGAGTTTGAAACCCAAGTGGCCGGCGTGCGCATGCGCGCGCCCATGATGAGCATCCATACCGTGGCGGCCGGTGGCGGCTCGCTGCTGGCGTTTGATGGCGCGCGTTTTCGCGTGGGGCCGCAAAGCGCGGGCGCCAACCCCGGCCCGGCCAGCTACCGGCGCGGTGGCACGCTGGCGGTGACGGACGCCAATGTGATGCTGGGCAAGATACAGCCCCGCTACTTCCCCAAGGTGTTCGGACCGCATGCGGACGAAGCCTTGAGCCTGGAGGCGGTGCAAACCCAGTTTGCCGAACTGGCCGAGAAGACCCGGCGCCCGGCAGAGGAAGTTGCCGAAGGTTTCATCAGCATCGCCGTGCAGCAGATGGCCAACGCCATCAAGAAGATTTCCGTGGCCCGCGGCTACGACGTGACCGGCTACACCCTGCAGTGTTTTGGTGGCGCCGGGGGCCAGCACGCCTGCCTGGTGGCCGACGCGCTGGGCATGACGCGCGTGTTCGTGCACCCGCTGGCCGGTGTGCTCAGCGCCTATGGCATGGGCCTGGCCGACCAGACCGTGATCAAGGAACAAGCGGTGGAGGTGAAGCTGCAGGTGGACGCGCTGCCCGCCATCGTCACCCAGCTGGATGCTCTGGCGACACAAGCCCAAGGCGAACTGCTGCGCCAACAGGTCAACCAGGGCGTCATCACCGTGCACCGCCGCGTGCATGTGCGCTACGAGGGCAGCGATTCGGCCCTGGTCGTGGCCTACCCGCAGGCGGCCAGCGCAGAGGCCACGGTGGCCTTGGTCGCGTCCGGTTTTGAAGCTGCCTACCGCCAGCGCTTTGCCTTCCTGATGCAGGGCAAGGGGCTGATCGTCGAGGCGGTATCGGTGGAGGCTGTGATTGCCGGTGACGCGCCCGAGGAGCCTCGCCATGCCCTGCACCCGGCGCGCGATCTGCACGCTTGCGGCGCGGTGCGCGAGACAGTGCGCATGTACTCGGGTGGCGCGTGGGTGCAAGCGGCCCTGGTGGTGCGCGAAGACCTGCGTCCCGGCGACGTGATCCCCGGCCCGGCCATCATCGCCGAGAAGAACGCCACCACCGTGGTGGAGCCCGGTTGGGCCGCGACCCTTACGGAATTTGACCACCTTGCCCTCGTCAGGACTGAAGAGCGCGCTATCAAATTCGCAGCAGGCACGACCGTGGACCCGGTGCTGCTGGAGGTCTTCAACAACCTCTTCATGAACATCGCCGAGCAGATGGGCCTGCAACTGCAAAACACCGCCTACTCGGTCAACATCAAGGAGCGGCTGGACTTCAGCTGCGCGCTGTTTGATGCCACCGGCAACCTGATCGCCAACGCACCCCACATGCCGGTGCACCTGGGGAGCATGGGCGAGAGCATCAAGACTGTCGTCCGGGAGAACGCTGACACCATGCAGCCCGGCGATGTGTATGTGCTGAACGACCCCTACCATGGCGGCACGCACCTGCCAGACATCACTGTCATCACGCCGGTCTATCTGGATGGCAAGCCGACGTTTTATGTGGGTAGCCGGGGCCACCACGCCGATGTTGGCGGCACGACGCCTGGCTCCATGCCGCCGTTCTCGACCCGCATTGAAGAAGAGGGCGTGCAGATCAACAACTTCAAGTTGGTCGACCGCGGCGTGCTGCGCGAGGCCGAGATGGTGGCGCTGCTCAGCAGTGGCGAATACCCGTCACGCAACACCCAGCAAAACATGGCCGACCTGAACGCACAAATCGCCGCCAACGAGAAAGGCGTGCAGGAGCTGCGCAAGATGGTGGACCATTTTGGCCTGGACGTGGTGCAAGCCTATATGCGCCACGTGCAGGACAACGCCGAGGAGTCGGTGCGCCGTGTGATCACACGCCTGAAGGATGGGCAGTTCACGCTGCCGCTGGACAACGGCGCGCAGATCCAGGTGGCGATCCGCGTCAACGCAAAAGAGCGCAGCGCGGTCATCGATTTCACCGGCACATCCGAGCAGCAGCTCAACAACTTCAACGCGCCCACGGCAGTGTGCATGGCCGCCGTGCTGTATGTGTTCCGCACCCTGGTGGACGATGACATCCCGCTGAACGCGGGTTGCTTGAAGCCGCTGCAGGTCATCATCCCCAGCGGCTCCATGCTCAACCCGAATCCACCGGCCTCCGTCGTGGCCGGCAATGTGGAGACGTCGAGCTGCATCACCAATGCGCTGTATGGGGCGCTGGGCGTGATGGCGGCCAGCCAGTGCACGATGAACAACTTCACCTTTGGCAATGCGCAGTACCAGTACTACGAGACCATTTCAGGTGGCTCGGGCGCCGGCGCCATGACCAACGCGGCGGGCGACGTGGTCGGTGGTTTCCACGGCACCAGCGTGGTCCAGACCCACATGACCAACTCGCGGCTGACCGACCCCGAGATCTTTGAGTTCCGCTTCCCGGTGCGCCTGGAGAGCTATGCCATCCGCGAAGGCTCGGGTGGTGCGGGCCGTTGGCACGGTGGCAATGGCGGCGTGCGGCGGGTGCGTTTCCTGGAGGCCATGACGGCCAGCATTCTGTCCAATGGGCGCATCCATGGCGCGTTTGGCATGGCCGGGGGCCAGCCGGGGCAGGTGGGTATCAACCGCGTGGTGCGCGTTGACGGCAGTGCGGAAGAACTGGGTCACATCGGCCAGGCCGAAATGCAAGCCGGTGACATCTTCGAAATCTTGACACCCGGGGGTGGCGGCTACGGCGCCTAGCGCCATCAACTGCAACCATCCGAGGAGCGCTGAGGAGACCCTATGAACGCCAAGCACAGCTTTGACATCGAACGGAGTCTTCCGCTGGCTGAGCGCATGTTCCGCGAACAGCAGATGATTTTCGAACGTGCGGCGACCGGTATCCTGTTTACTAGGGACCGGCACATCCAGCGTTGCAACCCGGCGTTTGAAGCCATTTTCGGTTGGGAGCATGACCACATGCAGGGCCTGTCCACGCGGGTCATGTATGCCAGTGACCAGGCCTGGGCGGAGAACGGCGCGCTGGTCTATCCGGCCCTGTCCGCGCATGGGCGGTTTGATGGCGATCTGTGTTACTGCGACCGCCGGGGTCGGCCCATCTGGTGCAGAGTGACGGCCAGTTGGGTTCATGCCGACAACCCCGACGAGGGTGCGGTGTGGTTGATGGAGGACGTCACGCATGCGCGGGCGGCCAGCATCGCCTTGCAGGAGAGCGAGACGCGTTTTGTTCGGCTGTTTGACCAGTCGCCCATGCCCATGGCGTATTCCAGCAGCAGCGATGGCTTCAGTTCGACCATCTGGAACGACGCCTGGTTTCAAACCTTCGGCTTTGACCGGGCCACGGCACAGGGGCGGTCGGGGCTGGCGCTGGGTGTGTGGGTGAATCCCCAGGAGCGGGCACATAGGTTGGACCGCGCATTGCGTGGCGAGCCCATCGACAACGAGGAAGCCCAACTCCGGCGTGCCAATGGAGACGTCCGCTGGGTGTCGCTGTCCAGCCGGTCATTTGCGGAAGCCAACCGCACGCTGGTGGTGTTCACGTATTTCGATATCACCGAGCGCAGGCTCGCGCAGCAAGAAGTCCTGGAGCTCAACGCCCAACTGGAGGAGCGTGTGGCCCGGCGCACGGCGCAGTTGCTGTCGGTCAACCACGAGCTGACACAGACCTTGGCCACCCTGGAGCGGGCCAGAGACCAGTTAGTGCAATCCGAAAAGCTTGCAGCATTGGGTTCGCTGGTGACGGGGGTGGCGCATGAATTGAACACGCCCATTGGCAATTGCGTCACAGCCGTCAGCGCGTTCGACTACCGTGTCTCGGAATTTGCGGAGCTGGTGGATGTGGGGCTCAAGCGCTCGGATCTGCATCGTTTTTTGGCCGACTCGCGCCAGGCCACCGACCTTTTGACGCGCAACATTACCCGCGCGGCCACGCTGATCAGCGGTTTCAAGCAGGTCGCCGTCGACCAGACCAGTTCGCAGCGCCGACACTTTTCTTTGGCCACCGCGATTTCGGAGATTTTGGTAGCGCTCAAACCCATTGTTGCCAAGTCCGCATGCTCGCTCACGCACGAGATCCAGCAAGACGCGCAACTCGACAGTTTTCCGGGACCGCTGGGCCAGGTGTTGACGCATCTGATCGAAAACGCGATTTTGCACGGCTACGACAAGGGGCAAACTGCGGGTAATATTGCCATTGGAACGTGTTGCGTCGGGTCGGATTGCGTCACCCTGACCGTGCGTGACTTCGGTCGTGGCATCCCCAGGGAACATAGTCACCATTTGTTCGAACCATTCTTCACCACGCGCCTGGGGCAAGGCGGTTCGGGCTTGGGCTTGTACGTTGTACACAACATCACCACCGGTGTGCTGGGCGGCACGGTTGAGGTGGACAGTGTGGAGGGGCAGGGCGCGGCATTCACGATCACCATTCCGTTGATTGCGCCAGCTAGCAAGCGCGCGCTCTACCGGGGCGTTGCGCGGCACAATGGAGTCCATGGAAACCTTTGCGGACAACTACCGCCTTCTGGCGCGCTACAACCAGTGGTTCAATGCGCGCCTGCTCGATGCCTGTGAACCTCTGGGTGATGCCGGGCGCAAGGCCGACCGGGGCGCTTTTTTCGGCTCCATCCACCACACGCTGAACCACCTGCTGGTGGGCGACCAGATGTGGCTGAAGCGCTTTCGCCAATGCACGCTGGACCACGGTTGGGAGGCCGCCAGCCTGGGTGATGCGGTGCTGGACCTGCCACCGGGCACCGCGCTGAACAGCATGCTGTTCAGCGACTGGGCGGCGCTGCGGACCAAGCGTTTGCAGTTGGACACCGCCATCATCCAGTGGACCACCGACATGCCGGACGGTTTTCCACGCTGCACCATGCGTTACGCGAATTCCGCCGGGGTGCAGCGCGTGCACCCGGCCTGGCAGGCCCTGACCCATTTCTTCAACCACCAGACCCACCACCGCGGCCAGGTGACGACGCTGCTGATGCAAGCCGGAGTCGATCCCGGCGTGACGGACCTGATTGCCATGCTGTAGCGCGGCCCGCAGGTTACTTCACGTGCACCACGGGGTTGGCTTTCCATTGGGCAAAGGCCTGGCGAATCAGTTCTTCGAGTACACCGCTCTTTTTGAGCTGTGCCAGACGCTGGTCTATGGCCTCCAGCTTGTCGGTACATTGGCCATTGCGCGTCAACACTACGTAGTTGGGGGTATCGACCAGAAACGGTGACTTGGCGACAAAGCGTTCCTCGTCTCCGCGCTTGAGCATGTAGGCCATGCCGGCGTAATAGCCGGTGATGAAGTAGTCCAGCCGCCCGGCGCCGAGCTTGCTGAAATTGTTCTCCGGGCTGTTGGCGGCCTCGACCTCCAGGTGCAGTTTCATGTAATCGTCGAATCCGTCGCCGAAAACATTGCCACGGGTAATGCCACCCCGCAGGCCAATCAGGTCGGCGCGGGTCCTGAACTCGAAGGGGCGCTCACGCGAGGCAAAGACGGCCACCGGATTGGCCAGCGCCGGTGTCTTGGGATACAGCAAGAAGGCCTCCCGCTCGGGCGTCTTTTTGAGCGTGGCCACCATGTCAATATCGCCGCGCTCGGCGGCGACCATAACCCGCGGGAAGGGGCCGACGTAGCGCACTTCATATGGAATCTTCAG
>Ga0208514_100576_pt1 | contig 17452 bp, 15 predicted proteins | sample LakWasMet70_HOW9_2_FD_183900 | JGI IMG/M metagenome (GOLD analysis project Ga0208514, IMG submission 183900) | Freshwater sediment methanotrophic microbial communities from Lake Washington under simulated oxygen tension - Sediment Metagenome... | ecosystem: Environmental > Aquatic > Freshwater >...
CTCGCTGGTCAGCAACCTGACGGCCACGGTGCAGAGCTTTGTCGGCCTGCGCAGCACCCGCGTGACCCGTTCCAGCGAGCGCAGCGATGGCTCGCGTGCGATCAGTTTCGAGCAGACCGTGACCACGCCCTGGGCCGGCCTGTCCTGGTCGCCCGTGGCCAGCACCATGCTGTACGCCAGCTGGGGTCAGGGTGTGGAACTGGAAGCCGTGCCGAATCGCCCCACCAGGTTCGTCAATGCCGGGCAGGTGCTGCCCGCGCTCAAGAGCGAGCAGACCGAACTGGGCGTGAAGTGGCAGGCGAATGCGCGCCTGCTGGTGTCCGCCGCCGCCTTCAGCATTGACAAGCCGTTTGCTGACGACCAGCCCACGGCCAGCGGCATTCCGCTGCGCGTGGCCGGTGGCAAGACCTCGCGCCACCGCGGCGTGGAGCTGTCGGCCGTGGGCCAGGTGGACACGCAACTGTCGCTGCAAGCCAGTCTGACACTGCTGGATGCCAAATACACCGCCGCCGTGGACCCCAGCCTGGTCGGTCAGCAGGTCACCAACGTCCCCAAGACCAAGGCCTCGCTGTTTGCCGACTACAAGATTGCGGCAGTATCCGGCTTGTCCATCAGCGGCCTGTTGACCTCCGAGAGCGGCAAGACCGTGAACGCAGACGGTTCTGTGGCCCTGCCCGCCGCCTGGCAACTGGATGCTGGCCTGCGCTACCAGAACCGCCTTATGGCTAAGGCCACGCAGTGGAGCCTGAACGTGGAAAACCTGACGGACCGCAACTACTGGCGCGAGGCCCCCACGCAGTACTGGGGCGGCACCTACCTGTTCCCCTCTACTCCGCGCACCGTGCGGGCACGGGTGACGATTGAGTTCTGATCCCCGTCTCATCTGTCTGATCGGCGCAGAGTGCACCGGCAAGACCACGCTGGCCCAGGCGCTGGCCGCGCAGCTGGGCGGGCTGTGGGTGCCGGAGTACCTGCGCGCGTTCACCGCAGAGCACGGCCGCACACCGGATCGCACGGAACAGTTGCACATCCTGCAGCAGCAGGTGCACCTGGAAACGGCGGCGTTGGCGGCGGCCCGCCAGCAGCGGCGCCATTGGGTGGTGTGCGACACCGCCCCCCTGCTCACAGCCGTCTACAGCGACTGTGTGTTTTCCGATGTATCGCTGTACCCGCAAGCCCATGGTCTGCACGCGCGCTACGCGCTGACGCTGCTGCTGGAGCCCGACCTTCCCTGGGTGGCGGACGGTCTGCAGCGTGACGGCACAGCGGTTCGCGCTGCCGTGCAGGCGCGCATCGAAGGCGCATTGCGGGACGGGGCCTGGCCCTTTGTGCGCATTGCGGGTACCGGCGAAGCGCGGGTGCAGGCGGCACTGGACGCTGTGCTGTCGGTGACGCACTGAGGGGTGCCTGCCCTGGCCACTGGCCCGGGCTGCGGTTAGACTGGTTCTTTCGATTTTTTGCGGGACCAACACCATGAGCGAACTCGTCACTTACAGCCTGGAAGACGGCATTGCCACCCTGACCCTGAACAACGGCAAGGTGAACGCTTTTTCACACGAACTGATTGCCGATTTCAACCGCGGCCTGGACCAGGCCGAAGCCGCCGGCGCGGTGGTCATCGTCACCGGCCAGCCCGGCATCCTGAGTGGCGGCTATGACCTGAAGGTCATGATGTCCGGACCGCAGAACGCCATCAACCTGGTGGCCGAGGGCTCGACGCTGGCGCGGCGTATGCTGGCGCATCCGCAACCTATCATCGTCGCATGCTCGGGTCATGCCGTGGCCAAAGGCGCTTTTGTGCTGCTGTCGGCCGACTACCGCATTGGCGTCGAAGGACCATTCACCATCGGCCTCAACGAAGTCAAGATTGGCATGACCATGCACCACGTGGGCATCGCCATCGCGCGTGATCGCCTGACCCCACCGGCCTTCCAGCGCGCGGTCATCAATGCCGAGATGTTCACGCCCCAGGGCGCGCTCGCGGCGGGGTTTTTGGATCAGGTGGTGGCGCCAGAGCACTTGCTCTCCGCCGCCGCCGAGATGGCCCAGCAGCTGAAGAAGCTCAACATGACGGCGCATAAAAACACAAAGCGCAAGCTGCGCAAGCCACTGCTGGATGCGCTGGACGCCGCCATTTCGCTGGACAAGACCATCAGCCTGATGTGATTGGGGAGTTGCGGCAGGTCAAGTCGGCCGTGGGGCTGCGCCCTAGAATGGACGCTCCACTACGCCCGAAGATCGCCGCATGTCCGCCACCCTGATCCGCCGTCTGTTGCTTGCCTTGCTCGTCGTCTGCCTGCTGGGCGGTGGGGTTTGGTGGGCCAAGCGCCCCAAGCCCATCGCCGTGCTGGTTGCCACCATTGACCAGGGCAAGGTCGAGTCCAGCATTGCCAACACCCGTGCCGGCACGGTCGAGGCCTGCATGCGCACCAAGCTGTCGGCCACCATGGGCGGGCGCATCGAGGTGCTGGCGGTCAAGGAAGGCGACAAGGTCCAGAAGGGCCAGTTGCTGATGAAGCTGTGGAACGACGACCAGCAGGCCCAAAGCGCACTGGCCCTGACGCAGGTGGAGACGGCCCGCAAACGTGTGGTGGAAGCCTGCACGGTGGCCGCGAATGCCGATCGCGAAGCCGAGCGCCAGAACTCGCTGTTCAAGCAGGGCTTTGTGTCCGGCTCGCGCGATGAGCAGGCCCGCTCCGACGCCCAGGCTCGTCAGGCCGGCTGTGACGCCGCCAAAGCCGATGTGGCCCAAACGCAGGCACGGGTCAACGCCACGCGCGTGGAGCAAAAGCGCACCGTGCTGTATGCGCCGTTTGCCGGCACCGTGGCCAAGATTGTGGGCGAGGTCGGCGAGTACTCCACGCCTTCGCCACCCGGCGTGCCCACCCCCCCGGCCATTGATCTGATCGACGACACCTGCCTCTATGTGCGCGCGCCCATGGACGAGGTGGATGCGCCCAAGATCAGCGCCGGGCAGGTCGTGCGCATCAGCTTTGACGCGCTGCCCAAGCAGTCGTTCGCCGGCAAGGTCAAACGCGTGGCGCCCTATGTGTCGGCCGTCGAGAAGCAGGCCCGCACCGTGGACATTGAAGCCACGCTGGACGCCGACAAATCGCCACCGCACCTGCTGGTCGGCTACAGCGCCGACGTGGAGGTGGTGCTGGCCGTGCGGGACGGCGTGGTGCGGGTGCCGACCTCGGCGTTGCAGGAGGGCGGCCGCGTGCTGGTGGCCGGTGCCGACGGCACGCTGCAAGAGCGCAAGATCAAGACCGGGCTGGCCAACTGGGAGTTCACCGAGGTGCAGGAAGGCCTGGCCGCGGGCGACAAGGTGGTGACTTCGCTGGAGCGCGAAGGCGTCAAGCCGGGCGCCGCCTACGTGGTTGACGACAAAGCCAAGAAATGAATTCCACCAGCCCCGCGCAAATCGAGCTGGCCGGCATCGAGCGGGTGTTCCACCTGGGCGACTCCGAGGTGCATGCGCTGCGCAACCTGAACCTGTCCATCGCCGCGGGCGAGTATGTGGCAGTGATGGGGCCGTCGGGCTCGGGCAAGTCGACGTTGCTGAATTTGCTGGGCCTGCTGGACCGACCGAATACGGGCCTGTACCGCCTGGAAGGCCGCGACGTGACGACCTTGTCGCCCGATGAGCAGGCACGGGTGCGCAGCGAGCGCATTGGCTTTGTGTTTCAAAGCTTCCATTTGGTGCCACGCCTGACGGCGGCGGAGAACATTGCCCTGCCCATGGTGCTGGCGGGCCTGGCTCCGGCACAGCGTGCCGTGCGCGTCCAGCAGGCGCTCAAGGACTACGGCCTGGAGAACCGCGCCGACCACCGGCCCGATGAACTCTCGGGCGGTCAGCGCCAGCGCGTGGCCATTGCCCGCGCCACCATCATGCAGCCCGCGATGATTCTGGCGGACGAGCCTACCGGCAACTTGGACCGCGCCACCGGTGAGGAAGTGATCCGCCTGCTGGAGGCGCTGAATGCCAAAGGTGTGACGCTGATCATGGTCACCCACGACAGCGCGTTGGGCGCGCGCGCGCACCGCCAGCTGCTGATGGAAGACGGTGCGGTCAAGCAGGATCTGCGATGCGTGGCGCCGACCTGATCCGTTTCGCCCGGGATGCCGCCACCGGCAACCCGCTGCGTGCCTCGCTGTTAGTACTGGCCATGGCCATTGGCGTGGCGGCCGTGGTGGTGCTGACGGCGTTGGGGGATGGTGCGCGGCGCTACGTGATGAACGAGTTCTCCAGCTTGGGCAGCAACCTGGTCATCGTCTTGCCGGGGCGCTCGCAGACTGGCGGCTTCAGCCCCGGCAACGCCATCACCAACACCACGCGAGACCTGACCATCGATGATGCGCTGGCCCTGCAACGGGCCGGTGCTGTCGCCAAGGTGGCGCCATTGGCGGTGGGCACGTCGGAGATCAGTGCCGGCGGCAAACTGCGCGAAGTGATGATTGCCGGCACGGTGTCGCAGTACCTGGACATTCGCCACATGGTGATGGCCCAGGGGCGCTTCCTGGCGCCCGGAGACTGGAGCCGTGGTGCCAGCGAGGCCGTGATCGGCGCCAAGGTGCGCGACGAGATCTTTGGCAGCGAACCCGCACTGGGCCAGCTGGTGCGCATTGGCGACCGGCGCTTTCGCATTGTGGGGGTGCTGGCGGTCAGCGGACAGGGCCTGAGCATGAACACCGATGAGATGGTGTTTGTGCCGGTGTCCCTGGCGCAGGCCATGTTCAACAGCAACACCCTGTTTCGTATCCTGGTCGAGGCCAATGGCCGCGACGCCATTGAGGCTGCCAAGGCGCAGGTGGCCGACATCATCAAGCTGCGCCACGAGGGCGAGCAGGACGTGACCGTCATCACGCAGGACGCGGTGCTGGCCACCTTTGACCGCTTGCTGGGCGCGCTGACGCTGGGCGTGGCCGGCATCGCCGCCATCAGCCTGGCCGTGGCCGGCATTCTGGTGATGAATGTGATGCTGGTCTCGGTCAGCCAGCGCACGGCCGAGATTGGCCTGCTCAAGGCCCTGGGTGCCACGGGCGGAGGCATTCGCCTAGTGTTTTTGACCGAGGCCACCATGCTGTCGCTGGCCGGGGCCGTGGTGGGCTATGTGCTGGGGCAACTGGCGGCCGCGCTGATTCGCCAGCTGTACCCGACGTTTCCGGCCTATCCCCCGGACTGGGCGGTTTTTGCCGGCCTGGCCACTGCACTAGTGACGGGCATATTGTTTGGCGTGCTGCCTGCGCGTCGCGCGGCGCAGTTGGACCCGGTTCAGGCCTTGTCCAAGCGATAAACCATGTTATTGCCCGACGCCATCCGCCTGGCCCTGCGCGCCGTCACCGCGCAGCGGCTGCGCAGCTTCCTGACGCTGCTGGGCATTGCCGTGGGTATTGCGTCGGTGATTTTGTTGACCTCCATCGGCGAGGGCATCCACCGCTTTGTGCTGGCCGAGTTCACGCAGTTCGGCACCAATATCGCCAGCATTTCGCCGGGCAAGGTCAAGACTTCGGGTCCGGCGCCCACTGGCATTCCGTCCTCCGTGCGCCCGCTCACGCTGGACGACGCGCGGGTTCTGCGTGGCCTGCCCTACGTGACCGGCATGACGGCCACCGTGTGGGGCAATACCGAAGTGGGCGGCAACGGCCGCATCCGCCGCACCACCGTCAATGGGGTGGGTGCCGACATGCTCAAGGTCTACAGCATCAAGGTCAAGACCGGGCAGTTCCTGCCGGACGAATCGCTGGAAAACGCCCGCGCCTTTGTGGTGCTGGGCTCCAAGCTGAAGTCGGAACTGTTTGGAAGCGCCAACCCGCTGGGCGCGCGCGTGCGCGTGGGCAACCTGCAGTTTCGTGTGATCGGGGTGCTGGAGGCCAAGGGCCAGTTCCTGGGCGTGGACCTGGACGACGCGGCCTACATTCCAACCGCACGTGCGCTGGAGCTGTACAACCGCGACGGCATGATGAAGATTGACCTGGCATATGAAGAGGGTGTGCCCGCCGCGACCATTGTTGCGGCCATCAAGAGCAGTCTGCTGGCCCGCCACGGACGGGAAGACTTCACGATCACCACGCAGGAGGACATGCTGCGCACGCTGTCGAATATCCTGAATATATTGACGATGGCCGTGGGGGCACTGGGTGGCATCTCGCTGCTGGTCGGAGGCGTGGGCATCGTCACCATCATGACCATTGCCGTGAGTGAGCGCACCGGAGAGATCGGCCTGATGGTGGCACTGGGCGCACCGCGGCGCACCATCCTGGGCCTGTTCCTGGGCGAAGCAGTCACCCTGTCCGCCATTGGCGGTGTGATGGGCCTGGCGCTGGGTTTTGGGCTGGCCCAGATCATCCACCTGGCGGTACCGGCGCTGCCGGTGCACACACCCATCACCTTCGTGCTGCTGGCCGAAGGTATTGCCATTGCCATTGGCTTGGCTGCAGGTGTGCTGCCGGCCCGCAGCGCCGCGCGGCTGGACCCGGTCGAGGCGTTGCGGTCGGAGTGAGCATGCGACACTGGGCCTTGGGAATATGCATTTTGCAAACCATGGAGAACACCATCCAATGAATCGACTACACACGGCATTGCGCGGGGCGGCGGCCCTGGGGTTGGCCATTGCGGCTATCGGGGTATATGCCCAGACACCCCCGGCCGCGGTGGGCTATGTGAAGACCGTCACCGGTGAAGCCTGGGTCACGACTGCCGGACAGCGGGTTCGGGCCGAGCCGGGCACTGCGGTATTGATGGGCAGCCAGCTGAAAACCTTGTCTCAGGCGTCACTGGGCGTTACCTTCCAGGACAACACCGTCATGTCCTTCGGCCCGGATACCGTGGCCACCGTGGACGAGTACCTGTACGCACCCGCGCAGGGGCAGCTTCAACTGGGCGCCAGCCTGCTCAAGGGCACGCTGAACTATGTGTCCGGTGTCATCGCCAAACTCAAGCCCGAGGCGGTTCAGGTCAAGACGCCGACCGGCATCATTGGGGTGCGCGGCACGCAGTTCGTCGCCAAAGTGGAGGACTCGCAATGATCGCGTTCAACACACCATCGCGCCGCGTAAAGCCGCTGCTGCCCCTGGCACTGGCCGTATCCTTTTTGGTCGGCTGCGCGGGGCCGCAGTCTTATGTAGCGTTGCTAACCAGCCCGGACGGCAGCCTGGGCAAAGTCGTAGTGCAAGGCCAGCGTGGCGAGCAGCTGCTGACCCGTGCCCAGCAGGGCGCCCTACTGGACGGCAGCAAGCCGCCCTTTGACGTCAGCGACGAACAGTTGCAGCGCGACTTCGGTGCGGCCATGCGGGCCCGTCCCGCCTTGCCGGAGCAATTCCTGCTGTACTTTGAAACCGGCGGGGCCGAGCTGACCCCCGAATCGCAAGCCCTGTTGCAGCGCATCGTGGAGCGTGCCAAGGCCCGTCCCACGGTGGACATGTCGGTGATTGGACACTCCGATACCCAGGGCGCAGCCGATGCCAATGAGGCCTTGGCCTTGACTCGTGCCAATGCCATCGCCGGGCAGCTGCGCACCCTTGGCCTGGGCAATGCCCTGGTGGCCATTGAGTCGCATGGCGAACGCAACCTGCTGGTACCCACGCCCGACGAGACCGCAGAGCCGCGCAACCGGCGGGTGGAAGTTACTTTGCGTTGAGATCCTGTACCACGCGCCTGGCCGACGCCGTGGAGTTGCGGGACTTTGAGTGAAGCGTAAGGCATGCACGTTGTTTGGATGCGGTCAGTAGATTAAAACTACAGAAGTTCAACGCAGCCATCTTCTTTGAAGTAGAAAATGTTTTCGTGTTTGAAGCCCCAACGTCCGCCAATCTCTCTCACGTGCGGCTCAAAAGTGAAGAAGGGAACTTCCTCAAGTCGGCGCAAGTTCTTGGCTTCAATGTATTGACGTTCTTCGCGGCGCGTGGCGATGCTATGGCCCACGTTGCCAAGGAAGTCGAGGTTCTCAAAACCGCTGGATTTGATACGCTCATTTGCCCAGTCGTAAAGCTCCTTGAACTTCATTCCAGGAGTGGCTGTTGTTTGCATCTCGGTGTGCAAAGCTTGAAGAAAACGGTTCCCACACGTCAACTCCGGCGCAACGGGTTCAGACACAATGCACCCGTCCTCCATGAAGAATGATCGGGCGCAATCTCCCCAACGACCATTGCGCATCGGACTCAAATCGACAGTAACAACATTGAACTGACCAATCGCCTCGGAATTCGGAACGTAGTCACGGCCAGAAATTGACATGCAACTACGCGAGCCAGAAAGAACGAAAGCGGGACATTGGTAGTACCAAGTTTCGGGGAAACCAAGCGCGCACAGCTCCCGATAGGCGGTTTCGGCGATAGAGCTTTCTGTGTCGTGCACGGAAATCTTGGAAGCGAGGCCCGCCAAAACAGACTTGGCCGCGCTTTGGACTACGCGATGCTCAGAGATCAATGAATCGGGCGGCATAGCATTTAAAACTGCTCATCGAAATTCTCCAGAAAATGGCTTCCTGCCCTGCTGTCGCCGCATTCACATCATGTCAAACAGATATCGCCATTCTGACAGACCCCTCGTGCAGCAAGCTTGGCAACCGCCCCGATCACCCACCCGTACCGCCGCGCGGTGGGCGTCTGCATCGGCTTGCTGGAGCTGATTCGCGGTTGCCCACCAGGTGGCGTGCCGTCACTTCGTTGATGCAACAACCGAGGCCTGCCAAACGCAGTCGCCTGCGAGTGCGCAAGCAAGACGGTGCGGATGCCCACTGCGCCTGCCAGCCCCAAGGCGCTACAAAATACATAGCTGTACACGTATATTTGACGAGGGCTAGAAGGGAATTTTACTATTTTTCACCCATGACCATGACGTCATTGCTGGCCCCGTCGCGCAGCCGCCGCAGATGCAAGGCCACCAGCGGGTCCTGCGGGAAGCGCAGCGCCAAAGCCTCAAACTGCGCCAGGGCCGCTGCTGCGTCATGGGCAGTGCCGTCTTGCAGCAGACGCAGCGCGGCGGCGTAGTCGGGTGCGGGTGCGCAGGCGCTGGCGTCTAGCGTGGCCTCTGGGGTGGACACCTGCAACGCCTGGCGCTTGCCCTTGAGCACCACGCGCCCCACGGCGCGCACGGGCACACCGGTGCAGCCGTCCAACAGGTCTTGCGACACACACATGCGCGTGCCCAGGTGCTTGTTGACGCTCTCCAGGCGGGCCGCGGTGTTGATGGGGTCACCGAGGGCGCGGTAGTCAAACAGGGTCTTGCCACCGAAGTTTCCGACAATGACTTCGCCACAGTGCACGCCGATACGGGTCAGGCCCCAGCGAATGCCGGTTCCCTGCAAGCGCTTCGCATACGCTGTGGCAAACGCATCCATCTCCAGCGCGCAGTCCAGGGCGCGCTGCCGGTGGTCGGCCTGTGCGACGGGGGCCGAGAACAGCACCACCATGGCATCGCCGACAAAGCGGTCCAGCGTGCCTTCATGCTTGAAGGCGATGGTCAACATGGACTCCAGGTAGTCGTTGAGCTTGCCCACCAGCTGCGCCGGGTCGCTGGCTTCCAGCATCGGTGTGAAACCCACCAGATCGGTAAACACAAAACTGCAGACCTGGCGCTTGCCGCCCAGGTGGAGCTGCTCCGGGTGGGCCACCAGGTGCGTAACGCGGTTGGGGGATACATAGCGGGAGAACGCGGTGCGCAGCCAGCGCTGCTGGCGCTCACTGACCAGGTGGTGCACGCCACTGGCCAGACCAAAAGTCAGTAATATGGCCGCTGCCGGATTGGTGGCATCGAGCAGCAGATGTTCGAACGCAAACGCAAACCAGGCCGCTCCGCCGAGGGTGCCCAGCACCACGCCCAGTGCGACGGCGGACCACCGCGCCGGTGCGCCCAGGGCCGCCAGCCCAACCAGGAGTGTCCCCAACAGGAGCGCCAATGCTTCAACGGCGGTTGCCCAGGCCGGACGCTGCAGGTGTTGACCTGACAGCATCTGTTCCAGCGCCAGCGCGTGGGCCTGCACGCCAGGCATTTGTTGTCCAAACGGATTGGTGCGCAGGTCCATCAGTCCGGCGGCCGAACTGCCCACCAGCACAATCTGGCCGCGGAGTTGGACGGGTGGCGTAGTCCCGTCCAGTACGCTGGCGGCCGATACAAAGCGTTCCGGCCGGTTCTCGGTGTAGTGCAGCCAGATTTCTCCGCGCGCATTGGTCGGCACCGTGATGCCGCCCATGCGCACGTCCTGGATCCCGCCCGCATGGCTGCGCACAAAATAGTTGGGTGCGCCCTGTGCTACCCGCAGGGCTTCGGCGCTGAGGCTTGGCACAACGTCTGCCCCGACGCGCAACAGCAGGGGTACCCGGCGCACGACGCCATCGCTGTCGGGCGCTGCGTTCAGGGCGCCCACGCCACGCGCACTGGCCATGAGGTTTGGCAGCGGCCAGGCGGCTGCGTCGAAGTCCTGTAGCCAGGTGGTCGCTTTGCCGTCGCCACTGCTGATGATGCGGTAGGGCGGCTGTATCCCGGGTGCGGGAGCGCCGTCGGTACCAGCGGGCGCGGCGCCACGCAACAGGTTGCTGCCCAGCACCGTGGGGCGGTTCGCCAGGCTGCGAGCCAGCGCCGTATCCGGGTCGGGCAGGTGCGCCAATACCGCGGTGGTTCGCGGGTCGTTCCAGAGCCGAGCCATGGCGCCGGGCGCGGTACGGTCGGGTTCAGTCAGCAGGACATCGAATGCGATGGCGGCGGCGCCGGCACCGTGTAGCCGCTCCACCAATTCCGCCAGACGGCTGCGCGGCCACGGCCATTGGCCGTAGGCCTTGAGCGAGGCTTCGTCAATGTCGACGACCCGCACGGCCCCTGGCAGGTAGGGGCGTGGATGCCACCGCTGGAACTGGTCAAACTGCGCCAGACGCAGCGACTGAATCGCAATTGGGTCCAGCAGTTGAAGGGCCAGCGAACCCAGTATGAGCAGGAGTACCATGCACACTGCCCAGGCCCGGGACAAGGCGCCGGGCAGGTTGCGGTTCGTACGGGATAGCAAGGAGGGGACCATCGTGGCAATGTCAACCATCAATCGCTTTATTTTCCTGTTTGACACGGCGTTTCAGGCCCTGCCGGTGAAGGTCAGCATGGTCGAAACGGAACGCCTTGCCAAGCTGGTTCATTATGCGATGGAGTCCAAGACCCGGGCCTACCACACGTCAGAGCATGTCTTTGGATTGTGTGAGGGCATGCAGCCGCTGCAGGTGCTGGCGGCCCTGTTCCATGATCTGGTGTACTACCAGCTCGACGGAGGCTTTCCTGCGCACACGGCCAACTTGCTGGAGGACGTGATTCGCAGCGAAGAGGGAGCGCTGACTTTGCAGACTATCCACCCGGAAGACGCCGTGCTGGCCCTGTGCGCCGACCTCTTCGGCTTTGAGCCGGGGCAGGTCCTGCCGTTGTATGGTGGACTCAATGAATTCCTCAGTGCCGTGGTGGCGGCCCGTCTGCTGCAGGCGCACCTGAGCGCGGCCGACCTGATGGCCGTGGTGGCCTGCATCGAATCCACCATCCCGTTTCGCAAACCCGACGGCCAGGGTCGAACCGCCGCCGACCGTTTGGCGCAGCGGGTTCAGGTACACACCCGCGGCCTGCCAGGCAATCGCGAACCGGACGCCGCGCAGGCCATGGTCCACCGCGTGGTGCGGGACGCCATCACGCTGGCCAACCGGGACGTCGACAGTTTTTCGGCACAGGACCCGGGGTTGTTTCTGTCCAGCACCTGGCTGTTGATCGAAGAGTCCAATGCGCCACTGGCGGTGGCGGGCCAGTACACGCTGCAGGAGTACCGGCATGGGCTGTCGCGCATGGATGCCTTTTTGCGCAACCTTGACCCGGGCGATATTTTTCAGTACTACCAGGGCTATCCGTCGCCGCGGGAGGTGGATGGCTTGTGCACCGCAGCGGATCGCAATATTGCATTTGCCTGTGATTTTCTGGGGGCCAAGATAGCCTCGCTGGCCATCATCGAGGCCCTGGCCCTGTGCACGGGGACGGATGGCCCCGTCTCCATGTTTCTGGGGGACATTCGCAGTGCGGATGGGCGCCCGGAGCGGATCGAAGACTTTTTGCCGCCGGTGACACCCACTGCGCACTTCAACCCCGATCTGTTGCGGGTGTTCGAAAAGGGTCGCACCCAGGAATCGACCAACGACCTCACCACATCCCCGATTACCGCGTTTGTCTACCGGTACACCGGACACGCAGGCACGGCGTACACACTGGCGCAGGCCAGGAAGATGTTTGATGGTGTGCTGACACCACAGGCTTTTGTGCATTCGCTGGATCGCGGTATGGTGCGTGCTATCGCCAGAGCATGCTCGCACATTGCACTGTCGCGCCGTGCGGCGTTGCTGGAGCTGGCGCGCAACCTGTAGACTGCCGCATGCAAAAATTCGACCACTACACACCGTGGGCCCTCGGCCTGGTCTTTTCCGTGTTGCTGCAGGCCTGCAGCCTGAGCTCGCATCCCGTGGGGCCACCGGCCGGCGGCAAGCCGGTCAGCAGTGCCGAGATGGAGCGCCTGCAGGAGCAACCAGGGCCTATCCAGTTGCAGACCATCAACAGCGCCGACTGGTCGGTTCCGCTGTCGGGCTTGCTCAACCTGAAAAGCCCGGCGGCCATGCAGGCCGGTCTGGTCGACCGTGAGGAGCCGATTCAGGTCTATGCGCACGTGATCAGGCATCCGCAGCGGGGCAACTATCTGGTCGATACCGGTGTGTCGCAGCAGCTGGTCGATGACCCGGGCAAGGTCGGCCTGAACTGGCTGATACGCAAGGGCATGGGCATGGAGAAGATGAAGCTGCAAAAGAGCACGGCCAGCATTCTGCAGGAGATGGGGGGCAAGTTGTCTGGCGTGTTCTTTACCCATCTGCACATTGACCATGTTTCCGGCATGCCCGACATTCCCAACGACGTGCCGCTGTACGTCGGGCCCACCGAATCGACGGAGAAGAACTTCATCAACCTGTTTGTGCATGGGTCGACCAACCAGCTGCTGCAGGACAAGCAGCGGCTGCAGGAATGGGGTTTTCAGGGCGATGCCCAAAACCAGTTTGAAGGCATTGTGGATATTTTTGAAGACGGTTCCATATATGCGATCAGCGTGCCCGGGCATACGTCGGGCAGTGTGGCCTACCTGGTGCGCACGACCCGGGGTCCGGTGTTGCTTACCGGGGATACCAGCCATACCCGCTGGGGCTGGGACCACGCGGTCGAGCCCGGCGATTTCACCCGCAACAACGCGCGCAACCTGCAGAATCTCCAGCGGCTCAAGGCGCTGGTGGCACGCCACCCGCAGATGGCCGTGCGCCTGGGGCACCAGCCCTAGCCGCAGGCTACATGACAGGAATGTAATGGAGCCGTCATCCGGGCGGCGGCTTCGGCGGACTAGACTGCTTCACAGTACACAGCAACCGAGGACACCGACCATGACATTCTCCAAGACCCTTTCAGCCCTGTTGGCGTTGGGACTCAGTGCCGTGCTGGCGGGCGGCGCGTGGGCGCAATCCACCACGCCCCTGACCGACGGCGAAGTCAAGAAGTTGGATTCCAAGGCGCAGACCATCACGCTGGCGCACGGCCCCATCCAAAATCTCAACATGCCGGCCATGACCATGGTGTTCAAGGCCAGCACGCCGGCGTTGCTGGGTACAGTCAAGGTCGGCGACAAGGTTAAGTTCCGGGCCGAAATGCCCAATGGCACCTTGACAGTGACGGCCATTGCGTTAGCAAAATGACACCCCGCTTCCATGTTGTTCTGCTGGCAGCCAGCCTGGCCGTGACCGCTGCGGCCATGGCGCAGACTCCAGCTGAAACCGTGCCGGGCGGCACATTGGACAGCCTGTTGACCCTTGCCCGGGAGCGCAACCCCGAATTCAGCGCCATGCGCCACGAGGCCCAGGCAGCGACCGAGCGCGTGCTGCCGGCCAGTGCCCTGATGGACCCGCGGCTCAAGGTGGAGCTGCAGGACATCACCAAGGGCGGCGAGCAGGGGGCAACGGTTCTGCCAAGCGATGTGGGTGCCACCGCCTATACGCTGACGCAGGACCTGCCCTGGTCCGGCAAGCGTGCGCTCAAGCGTGACATCGCCACACTGGAGGCCGACGGCGCGCAGGGGCGGGCCCGGCAAACCTGGTCAGAGTTGGCCGCGCGCATCAAGGCGGTGTTTGCCCAGCGCTATCTCATCCAGGGCAGCCAGCGCCTGGTCGGTGAATCGTTGGACCTGATGCTGCAACTGGAGAAAGTGTTGCAGGTGCGCTATGCCACAGGACTCTCGGCCCAGCAGGACATCACCCGCATCCACGTGGAGCACACCGCCATGCGGGGCGAACTGGTAGCCCTGGCGAACGAGTGGCGGCAAACCCAGTCGCGCTTGAACTTGCTGCTGGGGCGCCCGGCGGATGCGGCCCTGGCCGTGCCCCAGGGTTTGCGGGCTGTGCCGGCGCCGTCTCAACTGCAGTTTGCTGCGTTATCGGATCGGCTTCGCAGTGCCAACCCCCAACTCTTTGTGGAGTCTGCGCGGGTCCGGTCTGCCGAGAAATCCCGTGACCTGGCCTACAAGAGCCGCTATCCGGACTTCACGCTGGGTGTCAGCGCCATGCAGCGCCAGAACGCGGTCAAGGAGTGGGGCCTGATGCTGGAGGTGAACCTACCGATCCGCGACAGTGCCTTGCAGTCGCAGGAGCGCGAGTCCGAGGCCATGCTGGCGGCCGCCCGCGCGCGCCAGGAGGCTGCGGCCAACCAGGCATTAGCCGAGCTGGCCGACAACCTCAGCGCGCTGGAGGCTGCCCGGCAGACCGAGCATTTGGCGGTCTACAGCCTGTTGCCGCAAACCGATCTGACCTGGCGCGCTGCCCTGGCAGGCTATGAGAACGGCAAGGGCGATTTCGCCGCGCTGCTGGATGCGCAGCGCCAGATCCGCCAGGCCAAGCTGAATCAGCTCAAGGCGCAAGTCGACGCACAGATGCGACTCGCGGACATAGAACGGCTACTAGGGGAAGACTTATGAAATCCGGTGCAGCCATCGCTGTGGGGGCGCTTGCCCTGGCAGCTGCCGTGGGGGGTGGGTATTGGCTGGGGCAATCCGGCAAGGGCGCGCCAGCGCCGGTGGCGGCCATGCCCGCTACGGGCACCGCCGAGCCGGCCAAAAAAGCGCCGAAGCTGCTGTACTACCGCAACCCCATGGGCCTGGCGGATACGTCGCCGGTGCCCAAAAAAGACTCCATGGGCATGGATTACATTGCCGTGTTTGACGCCGAGCCTGGCGATGAACCAGCCATCGGCAACCAGATCAAGATCAGTACCGACAAAGTGCAAAAGCTCGGTGTGCGCACCGAGGCTGTCCAACTGCGCAGCATGGACCGCACGATCCGCGCGGCAGGGCGCGTGGAGCCCGATGAGCGGCGCATCTACATGATCGCACCCAAGTTTGAAGGCTATGTGGAGCGCCTGCATGTCAACGTGACCGGGCAGCCGGTCGCCAAGGGACAGCCGCTGTTTGAGGTCTATAGCCCGGAGCTGGTGTCGGTGCAGCGCGAGTATGCGATTGCGGCGCAGGGCGTGGCATCGCTGAAGGGCTTGGACAGTCCGGCCCAGCTGGGCATGGCGCGGCTGGTCGAGTCCAGCCTGCAGCGGCTGAAGAACTGGGACATTTCCGAGGAACAGGTCAAGGCTCTGGTGGCCTCGGGCGAGAGCAAACGCACGATGACGTTTCGCTCGCCGGTGTCCGGCATCGTGACCGAGAAGAAGGCCGTGCAGGGCATGCGTTTCATGCCCGGCGAGGCGCTGTACCAGGTGTCCGACCTGTCGGCCGTATGGGTGGTGGCGGATGTGGCCGAGCAGGACATCGGTCTGGTCAAGAATGGCAGCAAGGCCAGCATCCGAATCAACGCCTACCCCGACAAACTGTTTGAGGGCAAGGTCACCTACGTCTACCCGACGCTGAAGATGGAGACCCGTACCGTGCCGGTGCGCGTGGAGCTGGCCAACCCGGGTCTGCTGCTCAAGCCGTCGATGTTCGCGCAGGTGGAGTTGCCGGTATCGGCCAAGGGACCGGTGCTGACGGTACCGGTATCGGCGGTGATCGACAGCGGCACGCGGCAGATTGTGCTGGTGCAGCTCGCCGCCGGGCGCTTTGAGCCCCGCCCTGTCTCGCTGGGTGAGCGCAGCGACGACCATGTGGTGGTGCGCGAAGGGGTGAAGGAAGGCGAGCTGGTGGTGACATCCGCCAACTTCCTGATCGATGCCGAGAGCAACCTCAAGGCGGCGCTTGCCGGCTTTGGTTCTGCATCAAATACGGCTCCAGCCCTCGTCGAACCTGCCCAAGCAGCTACCAAATCAATAGCATCCATCAGCCATCGTGCCGACGGTACGGTGGACAGCATAGATGCCAAGGGCAACGCCGTCACCCTGAGCCATGGCGCCGTGGCCAGCCTCAAATGGCCGGCCATGACCATGGAATTCAAGCTGGCCCATGCTGCGCTGCTGAAAGACCTGCAGCCCGGCGCCAAGGTTGCGGTTGAGTTCGTGGAACGCCAGCCCGGTGAATGGGTCATCACCAGCCTCAAGAAGTAGCCATGCTCGCGAACATCATCGACTGGTCGGGCCGCAACCGCTTTCTGGTGCTGCTGGCCACATTGTTCATCGTGATGGCGGGTGTCTTCGCGGTGTTGCGCACGCCGATTGACGCGCTGCCGGATTTGTCCGACGTGCAGGTCATCGTCTACACCGAGGTGCCGGGCCAGGCGCCGCAGGTAGTGGAAGACCAGGTGACCTATCCGCTGACGACGGCCATGCTGTCGGTGCCCAAATCTAAGGTGGTGCGCGGCTTCTCGTTCTTTGGCGCGTCCTTTGTCTACATCATCTTTGAAGATGGTACCGACATCTACTGGGCCCGCTCGCGGGTGCTGGAGTACCTGAACTTTGCTTCCGGGCGCATGCCCAAGGGCGTGACACCACAGATCGGGCCGGACGCCACTGGCGTGGGCTGGGTCTACCAGTACGCCTTGATCGGCAAGGACAAGACGCTGGCGGAGCTGCGCAGCGTGCAGGACTGGTTCCTGCGCTACCAGCTGACCAAGGCCCAGGGGGTGGCCGAGGTGGCCTCGGTGGGCGGCTTTGTACAGACCTACCAGGTGACGGTGGACCCGGGCAAGTTGCGCTCCTACGGCATCCCGCTGATGAAGGTGGCGCAGGTGATTCGCGACTCGAATCGCGACGTCGGTGGCCGCGCGGTGGAGATGGCCGAGACCGAGTACATGGTGCGGGGCAAGGGCTATTTGCGCGGCAAGGCCGACATTGAAATGCTGGTCGTCAAGAGCGACAAGGGCACGCCGGTGCTGGTGCGCGACATTGGCCGCGTGGAGCTGGTGCCCGATGAGCGCCGCGGCGTGGCCGAACTCAATGGCGAAGGCGAAGTGGTGGGCGGTATTGTGATGGCGCGCTATGGCC
>Ga0208514_100581_pt1 | contig 17011 bp, 14 predicted proteins | sample LakWasMet70_HOW9_2_FD_183900 | JGI IMG/M metagenome (GOLD analysis project Ga0208514, IMG submission 183900) | Freshwater sediment methanotrophic microbial communities from Lake Washington under simulated oxygen tension - Sediment Metagenome... | ecosystem: Environmental > Aquatic > Freshwater >...
CCTGGGCATTGCCAATCTTGACCGGGCGCGGGCCGGGTTTGCCGTCGGCACCCACCACCAGCACGGTGTCGCCCTGGTTGGTGCGGGTCACGGCCTGTTGGGGCAGCAGCATGCCCGAGGGCAACTCGGCCTGCGACAGGCGCACGCGCACGTACTGGCCGGGTAGCAGCAGGCCGTCGGGGTTGGGCACCTCGGCGCGCAACGTGATCTGGCCGGAGGTGGCGTCCACCGTCAGGTCGGTGAACAGCAGTTTGCCGGGCTTGGGCAGTTCGGTGCCGTCTTCCAGCACCACACGCACGGGGACCGAGCCGTCACCGGACGCGCGCAATTGCTTGGTGGCCAGGGCCTTGCGCAGGCGCAGCACGTCGGTGCTGCTTTGGGTGAAGTTCACATACATGGTGCCGGTCTGCTGGATGACGGCCAGCTGTGTGGCCTCGGCCGCGCTGACCAGCGCGCCTTCGGTCACCAGGGCCTGGCCAATGCGACCGGAAATCGGTGCTTTGACAGAGGCGTAATCCAGGTTGATCTGGGCGGTCTGCACGGCGGCCTTGGCGGTGGCCACGTCGGCCTGCGCCTGCTTCTCGGCTGTCACCAGCGTGGTGAATTCCTGTTTGCTGATGGCATTGGCTTCGACCAGCGGCTTGTAGCGTTCCACTTGGGCTGCTGCCTGCGCCAGATTGGCCTGGCCCTTGGCAAGGCTGGCCTGGGCGCTGTCCAGCGCGGCCTTGTAGGGGGCGGGGTCGATCTGGTACAGGGCTTGCCCGGCTTTGACCTCGCTGCCTTCGCGGAACAGGCGCTTCTGCACCACGCCATTCACGCGGGCGCGCACCTGGGCCACGCGCACGGCGCTGACGCGGCCGGGCAGCTCGGTCTGCAAGGCCACGGCCTCATTGGCGACAGTGACCACGCCCACGGTGGCAGGGGGCGGGCCGCCTGCTCCACCACCAGCACCACCTGCGCCGGGTGCTGCATCCTTGGCACCGCAGGCGGCGAGGAGGAGGGCCAGTGGTGTGAGCACCAGAGCCATGCGGCGCAGGGAAACGCCAGGAGTCGGCTGATGGGCAAAAGCGCGCAATGAGGACATGAAAAATCCTTTTTTCTTGGAGATGTCTGGCAGGTGCCAGAGGGAGATGGGTGTTGAGCCAGCGCAAACTGGCATCAACCAAGGGTGGCATTTCTAGGAATTTGAATTAGTATACATACATCGATGAATGTATATTGTGAACGTTCTGTAAAAAACCCTGATTGCAATAAAGATATGGCCAGACGCACCAAAGAAGACGCCCTAGTGACCCGCGACGTGATCCTGGACGCGGCCGAGCGCGTGTTCCAGCGCCGGGGGGTTTCGCGCACCTCGCTGCAGGAGATAGCGCAAGAGGCGGGGTTGACGCGCGGCGCCATTTACTGGCATTTTGACAACAAGGCCGACGTGTTTGACGCCATGCTGCGGCGCGTGACGCTGCCCATGACCACCCGGTTCAACGACCAATCCGCAGACGAGGCTGCCGAGCCCCTGGAGCATCTGCGCCGCAATGTGGCATCCGCCTTCCACCAGACCGTGCACGACCAGCAGGTGCAAAGGGTGTTTGAGATCGCCTCGCACAAGGTCGAGTACGTGGACGAGTTGCTGACTCTGCGTGAGCGCCACATTGCCGAGCGCGACCAGTGCATGGGCGACCTGCAACGCCAGGTGTCGCTGGCCGTGGACTGCGGGCAATTGCCCAAGGGCATATCCGTGCGCCCGGCGGCCATTGCACTGCACGCACTGATTGATGGCCTGATGCACAACTGGTTGCTGCACCCCGAGTCGTTTGATCTGGAGGTGGTGGGCAACCAGGCGCTGGATGCCTACCTGGCCGGGCTAGGCGGTCCTGCCGCCTGATTGCTATACAAACAATAGCGGCTTAGCCAATACACACGAGGGCTAGAGGCTGATTTTTCTCAAAGCTTCGGCGCTGGCCATCAGGCCACCGGGTGATGCGCGTAAGTGCCACATTCTTGACTTTCGACAATCGAAGCTGCAATAGGGCGTGTCACACTGCGTCGCACAGGGATTGACTTGCTGTGTGTTTTGGGAGTGCTGTCGTGCCATATCGCGTGCAAGGTGTAGAGGGTCAAGACACCGCGCCGACCAACACTGTTTCCATGAAAAACTACCTGTTTGCCCTTGCGGCCGTGGTGGTGGCGTCCCTCATTGGCATGCTGGGCTTTACGCTCTATTCCGATTTCAACAATGCCGTGGACCAGGAGAGGGGGCGGCTGCGGACCCTGAGCACCCTGATTGCCAACAACACCGAAGTTCTGCTGGAGCGCAACCGGGAGCGCATGATGGGCGTCAACCGGCGAGCGGAGGTTCAGGCCATGGACCCGGCCCAGTGCGGCACCCTGTTTGCGGATTTGCGCGCCATGTTTCCCGAATTTGCCAATGTGGCAACCGTGGATTTGAATGGCACAGTCCCGTGCTCCGCCGTCCCCCAGCCAGGAGGCAAGCCGGTGTCGGTGGCGAAGACCGAGTGGTTCCAACGGGCCCTGGCGGAGAAGCGCTTCGTGGTTGGCAAGCCCTTCATCGGCCCTATCACGGGCAAGCTGGTATCGGTACTGGTGGAGCCGGTGTGGGGCGAGAACAACGAGCTGCGCGGCTTTCTGGGCCTGCCACTGGACCTGGAGCGTTTCAACCCGCGCATTCCCACCGTCTCCCTGCCCGAAGGCACGCGTTTTGGCTTCATTTCCGCTGATGGCATCATGGTCTGGCGCAATGCCGACCAGGAGCAACTTGTCGGCAAGTACGTGGGGGACCAGGCGGGACCCAAGCTGGCACTTGAAATCCGGGATGGCGACGCCGAGACCATTGGCACGGACGGTGTGGCCCGCCATTACGCCTTTGTCTCCATCCCCGAAGCCAACTGGATTGCGTTCTCGGGGGTTCCTACAAAATCCATTACCAGCAGAGTCCTGGCAGCCGCCATGCGCAACACCCTGGTGGGCGTGATAGGGCTCTCCCTGATCGGGATACTGCTGTGGTTCCTGATGCGCCGCATGGACCGGGCGGATCGGGATCTGCGCGCCGCGCTGGAGGCCGCCGAGGCCGCCAACCGCGCCAAGAGCGTCTTCCTCTCCAACATGTCCCACGAGTTGCGCACGCCGCTCAACGCCATCCTCGGCTTTGCGGAATTGATGGCACATGACGACAACATTCCCCAGGCCCAAAAACGCAATCTCAACACCATCAACCGCAGCGGGCGCCATTTGCTGACGCTGATCAACGACATCCTCGATCTCTCCAAGATCGAGGCCGGACGGCTGACCACGCAGATTCAGGTCTGCGACTTGCATGAGCTGATGGAAGCCATCGTCGAGGCCATGGAACTGAGGGCGCGCCAGAAAGGGCTGGAGCTTAATGTGCATGTGGGCGACGACGTGCCCAAGTACGTCAGCACCGACCCCGGCAAGCTGCGCCAGATACTGATCAATCTGTTGTCCAACGCGGTCAAGTTCACGGTCCATGGCGGAATCGATTTCGACGTGAGCGTATCGGATTGGGACGGCCAATCGACCCGGCTGAGACTGGACTTCGTCGTGCGCGACACGGGTATCGGCATTGCGCAGGAAGAGCTCGATCGGATCTTCCAGCCGTTCTACCAGACCGAGCAGGGCATTCTCGCGGGTGAGGGAACCGGGCTGGGCCTGACCATCGCGCGGCAGTTCGCGCAACTCCTGGGCGGCGAATTGGCGGTGGGGAGCGTGGTGGACCAGGGTTCTGCCTTTACGCTGCGCCTGCCGGTCGATGTGGCCGATACGATGGCTGCCTTGCCGCCACACCGTCGCGTGGTCGCTTTGGCCGAGGGACAGGTGTCCAAGCGGATACTGGTGGTCGAAGACCAGGAGGACAACCAGCTCTTGCTGACGCAATTGCTGGAGCAGGCCGGACTGGAAACCCGCATCGCCGCCAACGGCCAGGAGGCGTTGGAAGCCTTTGAGGCCTGGCAGCCGCACTTCATATGGATGGATATGCGCATGCCGGTCATGGATGGTTACGAAGCCACCCGCCGCATCCGCGCATTGCCGGGTGGCCTGGAGGTAAAGATTGTTGCCCTCACCGCCAGCGCGTTCCGCGAGGATCGCGGCGCCATCCTCGGGGCCGGTTGTGACGATGTGCTGTCCAAACCGATCAATGAAGAACAATTGTTCTCTGCCATGGAGCGGTTGCTGGGGTTGCGCTACCGCTATGCAGAGCCATCCCAGGCGAGCACTTCCGCCTTGGGCAGCGGGGTGGATCTGGCTGGTTTGCCGGCAGACCTGCGCGAAGAACTCTGTCGTGCGGCGGGAATCCTGGACGAGGAGGCCACCCAGCGCGCCATTGATCGCATCCGTGCAACAGACTCCCGCCTGGCCAGTGAACTCGAAGAATGGGTTCGGGCCTATCGCTATGATCAAATCGTCGCCCTGTGCGCAAGCCCGAAAGGTTCGCCATGAGTAACAACAACAGCCAAGGCGGCATTGTTATCGTCGATGACAATCCGAACAACCTGCAGGTGCTCAGCGGCATTCTGCAGCATGCCGGGTTCAAGGTGCGCCAGGCTTTGAGCGGTGAAATTGCGCTGCGTGCCATTGCCGCCAGTGCGCCAGATCTGATCCTGCTGGACATCCGCATGCCCGGCATGGACGGCTACGAGACCTGCCGGCGCCTCAAGGCCGACGCGCTAACCCGCGACATCCCGGTGATCTTCATCAGTGCCTTGACGGAAACCGCCGACAAGCTGGCGGCATTTCGCGCGGGCGGCGTGGACTATGTGTCCAAGCCCTTTCAAGCCGAGGAAGTCCTGGCCCGGGTGCGGACCCACCTGCAGCTTCACCACATGCAACGCCAGCTGGAAAGCCAGGTGGCAGATCGCACCGCCGAACTGCGCGTCACCTGTGATGCCCTGCGGGAGAGCCAGGGCCAATACCGGCGCATGCTGGAGCAGACCATCCAGGCCATCGCCATCACCATCGAGAAGCGCGACCCCTACACCGCCGGACACCAGGCACGTGTCTCAAGACTGGCCGTCACTATTTCGCAGAAACTGGGCCTGCCGCCGGATCAGATCGACGGCATACGGCTGGGCGGCATGATCCATGACTTGGGCAAAATCAGCGTGCCTGCGGAGATTTTGACCCGCCCTGGCCGTCTCACGGACGTAGAGTTCCTGTTGGTGAAGAGCCATCCCGAGGTCGCAGGGGACATCCTGCGCCAGGTGGAATTTCCCTGGCCGGTGATGGACATGATCCTCCAACACCACGAGCGCATGGATGGCAGTGGTTACCCCAAGGGACTGCGCGGTGACGAAATCCTGCTGGAGGCCCGCATAATCGCCGTGGCCGATGTGGTGGAGGCCATGGCCACGCACCGCCCCTATCGCGCGGCACTGGGCATAGACAGGGCCCTGGACGAGATTCGCCACGGCGCGGGCCGCCTCTACGACCCTGACGTGTGCGGTGTGTGCCTGCATTTGTTCGAAGTGGACGGGTATCTGCTGTCACCTTCACTCGGCGGTTGACTTCATTCTGAACATCGCTGGTTTGCTACTTTTTTAGTAGCTTTCAAGATATATTCCACGAGGGCTAGCGGGCGATTTGCCTTGCGAGTACTCTCTGGCTCCCGAAGCCTCATGTTGAAAGCGCCACCATGCACCACTCCGCAACCGCTGCCCCATCGGATGACGGACCCGTCACATCGCGGCGGCGTCCATCCCCGTTCTCTTTGGCAGCCTGGAAGCAATTCGTCCATGTGGCCAAGCCTTACTGGTTGGGCGACCAGAAGAAAGCCGCATGGACATTGCTGGCGCTGCTGATCGTCCTGATGCTGGCCGAGACGAAATTTGCCGTGATGCTCAACGACCAGAGCGGTGAAATGGCGTCTGCACTCGCGGGCAGGGAGGCGGATCGTTTCTGGAATTCGGTCTACGCGTGCCTGGGCATCCTGGCATTTGCGGTGCCGATCTACGCCTTCTACTACTACATGCGCGACGCGTTTGCCAACCAGTGGCGGCGCTGGCTCACCGGCCGCTTTCTGGATGGTTACCTGCGCGACCGCAAGTACTATGCGCTGGGCTCCGAGGGCGAGATCGACAACCCGGACCAACGCATCAGCGAAGACATCAACACCTTCACCGGCAGGTCCATCCACTTCCTGCTGATATTCCTGGGCTCGCTGATGCAGTTGGTGGCCTTCAGCACGGTGCTGTGGTCGATCTCGCACCTGCTGGTCGCGGTGCTGGCGGTGTACGCGCTGGTGGGCACTTTCGTGGCGCTTTACTTTTTCGGCAAGCCGCTGATCCAGTTGAACTTCTGGCAGCTGCGCCGCGAAGCGGATTTTCGATTCGGTTTGATGCGCCTGCGCGAAAACGCGGAGTCCATCGCGTTCTACCGCGGCGAGGCGCAAGAGCGCGCACAGATCGACAGCAAATTCGGCAAGGTGTTCACCAATTTTGCGAGACTCATCAAGCAACAGCGCGCGCTCAATATCTTTCAGCGTGGCTTCAACCAGCTCACCATCGTATTGCCCAGCGTGATACTGGCCAATGCGGTGTTGTCGGGCGAGATGGAAGTCGGCCGGGCGGTGCAGGCGACCGGCGCGTTTGTCGCGGTGCTCGGTGCGGTGGCCCTGATTGTCGACAACTTCGAGAGCCTGAGCCGGTTCGTGGCAGGCATAGACCGGCTGCAGGCCTTGTCGAAACTGGTGTTGACCGACCCCACGTCGCAACCCGAAGCACCCAACGACCAGCATCCACTCATTCAGACCGAAGTGGGCGATCATCTCGCGCTGGATGCGGTCACGCTGTATACGCCCCAATACGAACGCATGCTGGTGAAGGAACTGACGCTGGCATTGAAGCCGGGGGATGGGCTGCTGATCACCGGTGACAGCGGCTGTGGCAAAAGTTCGTTGCTGCGCGCCATCGCGGGTTTGTGGCGCTCTGGCACGGGGGTGATCCGCCAGCCACCGATTGAAGACGTCTTCTTCCTGCCGCAGCAGCCGTATATGCAGCTGGGCAGTTTGCGCAGCCAACTCATTTACCCCAGCCTGGAGACCAGCCTGGGTGACGAGCGTTTGCTCGCAATACTGGACGAGGTGCACATGGAAGAGTTGGCCGAACGCGTGGGCGGGCTGGATGCCGTGCAGGACTGGGAGAAGCTGCTGTCAGTCGGGGAGCAGCAGCGCCTGGCCTTTGGGCGCGTGCTGGTGCGCCAACCCAGCATCGTCATCCTGGACGAAGCCACCAGCGCACTGGACAGCAGCAACGAGAACGCGCTGTACGAACGCCTGCGCAGCGCCGGCACCACCGTCATCAGCATCGCCCACCGCCCTGCGGTGCTGCGCCACCATACGCATGTGCTGCGGTTGGTGGGGGCTGGCGCATGGGAGTTGCACCCGGCGCAGGGCTATCAGTTTGACAGGCCACTGTTGGTTGACCCAGCGCAAACAACGTAACCACCATCACCCGCAGGGTTTGGGTCCGGGGCCCGCACCTCATAGTGTCAAATGCCCACAAATCGGCGCGGACCCCGGACCCAAACCCTGCTACCACGGAGATTGCAGTGCCAGCGCCGCCTGCATCGTGATCGCCACGCCACCCAGCACCGCATTGCCTGACAGCGGATCACGTAACTGGTCGTCTAGCAGGACCGAGTAACCTGCTTGCGCGCCGGCCGCGTTTAAGGTTAGTATTACACATGTAATAACACATTGGAGCCGGGCCATGCATGTACTCAAACTCACTCAAATCGGTAATTCGGTGGGGGTCATCCTACCCAAAGAGGCGTTGTCCAGGCTGAAGCTTGCCAAGGGGGAATCCGTGTTCCTGACCGAAACCCAAGAGGGCTACGTGCTGACCCCCTACGACCCCGCATTGGAGGAAGAGATTGCTGCCGGGAGGGCGTTTATGCGTGAGTACCGCGACACCTTTCACCAGCTTGCCAAATGAGCTGGCGTTGGATCAGCAAGCAGGCCTTGTTGCTCTTGCACGACGAGAGCTTGGCCGAGCACGGCGGTGGGTCGGGGCTGCGCGACGAAGGTCTGCTGGATTCAGCCCTTGCGCGTCCGGTCAATTTGGCGGCGTATGGCGAGCCCGACGTGGCGGCGTTGGCGGCCAGCTATGGCGTGGGTGTTGCCAAGAACCACCCCTTTGTCGATGGCAATAAACGTGCCGCGCTGCTGGCTGCAGGTTTGTTCCTGTATTTGAACGGATGGCGCCTACAGGCTACACAGGCAGAAACCACGCTCACCGTGCTCGGCGTAGCCGCAGGCGAAGTCAGCGAAGAAGCATTTGCCGCCTGGCTGCGCAGCCACGTCGTCGTGCGTGAAAAGCCCTGAGCCGGGGCCGGATGCAACCCGAAACACCCCAATGCCCGTCGTTTGACGGGATCGTCCTGCAAACCGAGCGGCTGAGGCTGCGGCCATTCCAGGAGCGCGATGCGCAGTCCATCCTCGCGCTGTTCACGGACAAAGGCTTCATGGAATACGCGTCAGCCCCCATGTTCCAGTCGATAGAGGAGGCGAACGCAGTGGTTGCCAGGGACGCCGCCAAACGGGCTGCCGGAGAGCGACTGCGGCTGGGCATTGAGCGCCTTGAAGATGGCGCAATCATCGGGTACTGCGACCTTTTCAACATCGACCGAGACTGCCTGAAGGGTGAAATCGGGTATGGGCTTCTCACGAAAGAATGCGGATTGGGTTTCATGCACGAGGCTTTGTCGGCGTTCCTGCATTGCGCATTGCACGTGTTGCAGCTGAACCGCGTCATGGCGGAAATAGACCCAGCAAACACGAATTCTGAAAAGACCGTGCAGCGGCTTGGCTTCACCAAGGAAGGGCACTTCCGTGAAAACTGCATCGTCAACGGAGTTGTGTCTGACAGTGTCTTCTACGGGCTACTCAGGCGTGATTGGGAAAGTCGCGAAATCCGCTATCGCCACCCGCAGAGTTTGGGTCCGGGGCCCGCACCTCATAGTGTCAAATGCCCACAAATCGGCGCGGACCCCGGACCCAAACCCTGCTACCACGGAGATTGCAGTGTGCTACGGTTTTAGTAGCGAATGAGGCAATACCGACGAGGGCTATAGGCCTATTTGATTCATAGCCTTTCCGCTGGAGGTCAGGCCACAACCGCCTGCATCGTGATCGCCACGCCCCCCAGCACCGCATTGCCTGACAACGGGTCGCGCAGCTGATCATCGAGCAGGGCGTTGATGTTGGCGCCGGGTCGCTCAGCCGCCACGCGCAGTTGCGCACCGGGGGCGTCGTGCCCCCAGCCGTGCGGCAGGCTGACCACGCCGGGCATCATCTCCGCGCTGACATGGACCTGGGCCTGCACGCTGCGCGGGCCGCTGTGGATGACCGCCTGTGCGCCGTCGGTCAATCCCAGCCGTGTCGCGTCCATTGGGTGGACCAGCGCGGTACAGCGGAACGGACCCTTGGCCAGCACCGGCAGGTTGTGCATCCAGCTGTTGTTGGTGCGTACGTCGCGCCGGCCGATGATGACCAAATCGGGCGCTAGCCCTCGTAGATCCTCAACAGCGCGCTTCAAATCTTGTAGCAAGGACGGAGGCGCCAACTCCACCTTGCCGCTGGGTGTGCGCAGCATCTCGGGGATGCGGGGCTGCAACGCGCCCAGGTCTATGCCGCCGCTGGCATTGGATGCCTGCACCTTGGCCAGCGTCAGGCCGTCGGGCTTGCGGCCGAACTGGTCGCCATAGGGGCCGCTGCGCAACGCCACTTCCAGCGTGCGTTGCGGGCCTTTCAAACCCTGGGTCGCCGCGATGACGGCAGCGGCATGATCGCCAAACAGGCGCTGGGCGTCTTCGGCAAACTGGGCGTCGTCCAGTGCGTTGGCGTCGATGTCGGCGCCTTTGCCTTGGGCGATGGCCGCCAGCTTCAACAGCGTCTGCCATTCCTCGGGCTGGCCGGGCGCGGCCGGCAGCACCGGCGGGCTGTAGCGCGCATGGTTGCGCCAGGAGAGTTGGGGGAAGGCCACGTCGTAATGGAAGTCTTCCAGCGGCGACACGCCGGGCAGGATAACGTCCGCATGGCGCGTGGTCTCGTTCAGGTAGATGTCCATGCTGACCATGAAGTCCAGCGTGTCGAGCGCTTTCGCCAGGCGCGGGCCGTTGGGGCTGGACAGCACGGGGTTGGTGGCCACGGTGAACAGGGCGCGGATCTGGCCCTCGCCGGGTGTCTCGATCTCTTCGGCCATGCAGGTGATAGGCAGTTCGCCATACACCTCGGGCGCGCCGCTGACGCGGGCGTGGTGGCGGCCGGTGGTGACGCCCTTGCCGGTGCCGGGCTTGCCGGCAGTGTTGGACGCAAACGCGGCTGATTTGGCGAACAGCGCGCCGCCTTCACGGTCCAGGTTGCCGGTCAGCGTGTTCAGCACATCGACCAGCCAGCTGGCCAACGTGCCGTACTCCTGTGTGCAGGTGCCGATGCGGGCGTAGACGGCGGCGCGCGGGGCGGCTGCCAGCTCGCGGGTCAGGGCGCGGATGGTGTCGGCGCTGATGCCGCAGCGCGCAGCGACCGCCTCGGGCGTGAAGGGACTTATGGCCTGTTGCACGGCATCCACACCGACTACCCAGTCGGCCACGTTGCCAAGCTTGACCAGGCCTTCGGCAAACAGCGTGTGGACCATGGCGGCCAGCAAAAACACGTCGGAGTTCGGGCGGATGAAGTGGTGGGCGTCGGCCACGGTAGCGGTCTCGGTGCGGCGCGGGTCGATGACGACTAGCCTGCCACCACGCGCCTGCAGCGCCTTGGCCTTGCCGCGAAAGTCGGGCACGGTCCACATGCTGCCGTTGCTGACCAGGGGATTGGCGCCCAACACCAGCAGATAGTCGGTGCGGGCGATATCGGGCAGGGCCACGGACAGCCAGTGGCCGAACATCAGGCCGCTGGAGAGTTGCTTGGGCATCTGGTCCAGCGTGGAGGCGGAGAACACATTCTTGGTGCCCAGCGCGCGGGCCAGTTTGCCGAAGTAGGTCAGCAGACCAATTTTGTGGGCCGACGGGTTGCCCACCACCACGGCCGTGGCGTTGCGGCCGTGCTGCGCCATCAGCGGCGGCAGGCGGCGTGCGATTTCGGCATAGGCCTCGTCCCAGGTCGCTTCTTCAAACACGCCGTTGCGCTTGATCAGTGGTGTGCGCAGGCGGTCCGGGTCTTCGTGCAGGTCTTTCAGCGCCACACCCTTGGGGCAGATGTAGCCGGCGCTGAAGACATCGGCCTCGTGGCCGCGGATGCTGATGACCTTGCCAGCCTGGACCTTGATCTCCAGCCCGCAACAGGCTTCGCACAGGGGGCAAATGCGGTGGTGGGTGGTGGTGTCTGTCATGGGCTCCTCATGGGTCGTAACGGTTGAGGTGTGCATTGACGCATGTCAACCAAGTCTTGTCCAGAACACAGGTGACTCGCGTTTGCGCTGCACAATGCGGTGGATTGCTGCCGTTCTTTTGGCCGCAAGCATTTCGCATGACACCCCCTATCCGTTTCCGCTGTCCGGCCTGTGGATTCACTGTCTTCAACAGGCGCCTGGCGACTTGTGAATCCTGCCACGCGAGCTTGCCCGTCGCGCTGCGCTTCACCGCAGCCGAACTGGCGCGTCTGGCCGAGGATGAGGCGCGCAATGCCGAGACCCGCAAAGAGCTCGCCCGCCAGGTTGAGGAGTTGGAGCGGCAGAGACAGAAACGCAAAGGCGATGGTGGCTAAGCGCGAGCGCCTGCACCCCGACATCCTCAAGCTCGGTCTGGTCAGCTTTCTGACCGACCTGAGTTCGGAGATGGTGTTCTCGGTGTTTGCGATCTTCTTCACCACGGTGGCCGGTGCTTCGGCGTCTTTGTTGGGGCTGATCGAGGGTCTGGCGGATTTCTCGGCCTCGTCGCTGAATTACCTGGCCGGCTGGCTGTCGGACCGCGGTGGCAAGCGCAAGATTTTTGTGTTTCTGGGTTATGGCTTTTCCACGCTGGCCAAGACGATTCTGCTGGTCAGCACCTCCATCGTGGGCCTGAGCCTGTTTCGGGTGATTGAGCGCCTGGGCAAGGGGTTTCGTGGGCCGCCGCGCGATGCCTGGCTGTCGTCCATTGCGCCCCAAAAAACGCGCGGCTATGCCTTTGGCGTGCACAAGGCGCTGGACAAGGCCGGCGCAGTGCTCGGTCCGCTGGTGGCCTATGCGCTGCTGGCGTGGCTGGGTGAAACGCCCGAAGGCTACCGCATGCTGTTCTGGGTGGCGTTCGTGCCGGCCGTGCTGGCGGTGGTGGTGCTGGGCTTTATCCAGGACAAGCCCGGCATCAGCCGCGAACATGAAAGCGTGGGCGAGAACTGGAAGTTGCTGAGCCCGCAGTTCAAGCGCTTCCTGCTGCCAGCCGGCATCTTTGCACTGGGCTATTTCAGCCTGGGCTTTTTGCTGCTCAAGGCGCATGCGGCGGGCTTCAGTGCCAGCCAGATCGTGCTGCTGTATGCGCTGTTCAATGCCACCTGTGTGGTGGTCGCGCCGCTGGCGGGCAAGCTGGGGGACGCAGTGGGGCGCAGCCGCGTGGTGCTGCTGGGCTATGCGCTGTACGGCTCCATCAACCTGGCACTGGTGTTTGCCAGCAGCCAGTGGGAAATCATTGCCGTGTTTGCGTGCTACGGCCTGTTCTATGCCGTGGAAGACTCGCAGAGCAAGGCCCTGATTGCCGACCTGGAGCATGACCGCCGCGCTACCGCCATGGGGGTCTACAACTTTGTGACGGGCTTGATCTACCTGCCCGCGTCGCTGATCGCCGGTGCGCTGTGGACGGTGGCGCCCGAGCTGGCGTTTGGCCTGGCGGCGCTGCTGTCGCTGGTGGCGATGGGCGCGTTTGCCGTGCTGCGACCAGCCGGCATCAGTCCGCGGTAACGCGGATCTGCAGCAGGCGGCGCGCGTCGGATGTACCGCTGCTGCTGTAGCTGCCCGCACGGGTGGAGCGGCCGCTGGTGGCTATCGTGACCCACTGGTTCAACGGCGCACTCACCGTGGTGCTGTAGCGCTGGCGCGCCGTGGCCGGCAGGTCGGAACTGGTGCGCTCGTCAACCGCCGACGACTGCACTTCAATCTCCAGCTTGACTGCCCGCTTGCCACCCGGCCAGTGCGGCGTGACAGTGAAGCTCTGGCCGGACTCCATCCAGGTAACGGCCTGCGTCACGCCACCGGACTGGCTGCTGGCCGAGGTGCCGGCCGCACTGAGGGTGGCGCTTTGCGATTCGATCTTTTGCACCCACTGCATGGGCATGGACTGGTTGATCTGCAGGCTGGCTTTTTCGCCGCTGCGCACCCGTACCTGCTGGGGCACAAAGTCCACCGCCCGATTGGCGGTGCCCACGGTGTACGCGCCGGACGATGCGTTCGGGTTGTCCTGCTCGCCGTCCTTCACCTGGCGCAGCTCGACGGTCAGGTCGTGCACGACTGCGCGCACCGTAACGGGCTTGGAGGCCTGGGCCCAGGCGGCCGGGGGTGCCAGGCACGCCACGGCGGTGGCGGCCATCAATGCCTTGACAAAAGCGCTTCGCATGGTGGTGCCCTTTGCTGCAGGTCAAACGGAATGGGATCTGGGGCCTATTTCAGCACGACTCTCGCCAATTGGTTTTATCATGGCTGTAACAGGAGAAAACCATGCGTAGCCAAGTCAGCGTCACTTTCAAAAACACCGCACCCGTTCGCATCGAACTCAGCCCCGAGCAGGCGCTGGACCGTGATGCCGCCCGCAAGTGGCTGGACGATCAGTTCACGGCGATGGAGTGCGAACCCCTGCGCGCCACCGGCAAGCTGCTGATGGCCGACCGCGTGGTGGTGGTGGCCCAGGCTGCTGGGCCCGCCAAGTTTGCTGACGCCGCATGGGCCCTGGCATTTGCCCAAGCGGCCAGCGCGGTGCTGGGCAAGCCGGTGATCAATGTGGATGCCGATGCGCTGAGCATCACCTACTGAACAAACCGCGCAGCGGTGGCCGTTAACGGTAGAAGGCTTCCACCCGGCCTTTGAGCTTGATCATCAGCGGCTGGCCCTTGCGGTCCACCGTCTTGCCGGCGGGAACCTTCACCCAGCCTTCGCTGATGCAGTATTCAGCGACGTCCGTGCGCTCCTTGTCATTCAGGCGGATGCCGATTTCATGCTCAAAAACGGCGGCGTTGAAATGTGGGCTGCGCGCATCGGTGGACAGGTGGTCAGGCAAGGGTGGACGGGAATCGACTGGGTTCATGGGTGGTTTCTAAAGCGGGACAAAACCCTGATTCTCGCCCATGCCGCAGGCTCGACGTACGGCAGCGCGCTCTAGGGGTGGGTAGTTGTCGTTTTGTTGGCACTGGACCAAGCCGGCTCGTCGAACTCCACGAGGTTCACATCCACCGGCAGGTCAATCAGCTCGAGTTCGGGCCCGGGGTCCGGGTCCGGGTCGGGAGTGACCTCGGCCTTGGGGAAGGGCACTTGACGGGGTGGTGGTGTAGCAAATTGCTCGTTGACCGGTGCCTTGCGCAGGAACTGGGCCTCGTAGGGCTCGGGCTCACTGTCGGGTTCAAAGGGCGGACCCTCGTTCCAGACTTGCGGCGCACGGCGACGGTGCCAGAGCATGACCATGACAATGGCGCACAGCATCACCAGCGCCACCAAGCCATAGAACCACTCCGTCGATACCCGTTGGGTCTCCGCGCGTTCCAGTTGTTTTTGCAGGATGAGCAGGGTGGCTCCGTTCCTGGCGGTTTGCTCCCGCAGGCTTTGAAGATCGCTCTCGAGCTTTTGCAGGCGCTCGGAGTCCTTGCTCACGGTCTCCACGGGTGCTGGTGTGGCGGCAGCGGCCTCCAGCGTCTGGATGCGCTCCAGCAGAATGTCCACGGAGTCCAGTTGGAGGCGGGAGCGCGGAGGTCCCGTTGGTTTCCTGGCCGCAGGGGCGGATGGTTTGACCTTCGTGAGGGTCGTGCCCGGTGTGGCGGAACGCCCTGCCACCGATTGCCGATGGGTGGGACGCGCTGCAGAGGCCACCTGGGCCTGGAGTGCGGGCACTTCAGTTGCGCCGGTATTCGTCCCCTCACGCGCAGGGCTGACGGACGGTGCTTGCGCTGCGGACGGTTCCGTGTCGGACGGCGTTGCCAGGGCTGTTGCCACTTCTGGGAGCTCTCGCTCGGACGGAATTTCAGTCGCCGTCGGAAAGTCTGCCAGCAACACAAAGCGCCTTAGGGATTTGTCCTCGCAGCCGACGCGCAGGTTGACCGACACCACCGGCTCATCAATCGCGGAGCTGGACCGCACCCGCAGGCGCACCGTATCGGCCTGGTCGGTGGGCTCCTGCTGAACGTGAACACGAGATGCGTCTTGCCGGGTTTCTCCGTAGTAGACGTCCGCATGGACACAGAGTGCAGCGGTGCCGGACAGCGTGTCATGAACCACCGGAATGCTCAATTCCAATGGCCGCCCAATCCAGGCAGCTCCCCGCGTCGGGCCAATGGTCAGCGATGCACATTGCATTGCCACACTGGCCAACAACAAACCGATCGAGACCTTCTTAGTATTCATATCAGTCTCTCGTGATATGTTTACATCTTGTCACAAACGGCTTGGTGCAACAACCCTTAGTTGAGGGTTTTGCTGCGGAACTCGGCGGGGTATGCGCCGTGTGTCAGACGGTTATGCGCCGCGCCAGCAACGCGCCCGCATAGCGCGCCTCCAGCGGAATGCGCACCTGCAGCGGGCTGCCCGGTGCCACGGTGATGGCATCGCCGTCCAGATTGCGCATCTGCTCCAGCGTGACGGTGTGGTTGCCGCTGGGGTGAATCACCTCGATCTGGTCGCCGACCAGAAACTTGTTTTTGACCTCCACCTCGGCCCAACCGTCAGACACGGTGCGCACTTCGCCGACGAAATGGCTGTGGCCGATGTCGGAGTGGCCGGTCTCGTAGTTCTGGTATTCCTGCGACGGGCGGCGCTCCAGGAAGCCGCTGGTGAAGCCTCGGTTGGCCAGGCCTTCCAGTTCTGTGATGAGTGTGGGGTTGAATGGGCGGCCGGCCACGGCATCGTCAATGGCGCGGCGGTAGGTCTGCGCGGTGCGGGCCACGTAGTACAGACTCTTGGTGCGGCCCTCGATCTTCAACGAGTCCACGCCAATCTTGACCAGGCGCTCCACATGCTCCACGGCGCGCAGGTCCTTGCTGTTCATGATGTAGGTGCCGTGCTCGTCTTCCATGATGGGCATCAACTGGCCGGGGCGGCCGGCTTCTTCCAGCAGGTAGACGTTGTCGGCTGCGGGATGGCGGGCGCTGCCACCGCAGGCGGCGAAGGATTGTTCAGCTTCCTCTTGCGCTTCGTTGAAATTGAAGCCGGCCTCCATCTTGACGGCGATGGCTTCGCCGGTGTTGGGGTCCACGGCACTGTCCTGGGTGCTGTAATTCCAGCGGCAGGCATTGGTGCAGGTGCCCTGGTTGGGGTCACGCCGGTTGAAGTAGCCCGACAGCAGGCAGCGGCCTGAATAGGCAATGCACAGCGCGCCGTGCACAAACACCTCCAGCTCCATGTCCGGACACTCCTGGCGGATCTTTTCAATCTCGTCCAGGCTCAGTTCGCGTGACAGGATGATGCGGGCCACGCCGACCTTTTGCCAGAACTTCACAGCCGCGTAGTTGACCGTATTGGCTTGCACCGACAGATGGATCGGCACGTCGGCAAAGTTGCCCTTGTCCATGCCTTCGCGCACCATCATGATCAGGCCCGGGTCGGCCATGATCAGCGCGTCGGGCTTGAGCGCAATGACGGGTTCGATGTCGCGCAAATAGGTGCGCACCTTGTCGTTGTGCGGCAGCAGGTTGCTGGTGACAAAAAACTTCTTGCCGCGGGCGTGGGCTTCTTCGATGCCAATCTGGATCTGCTCCAGCTTGAATTCGTTGTTGCGGGCACGCAGGCTGTAGCGGGGCTGGCCGGCGTAGATGGCGTCGGCGCCGAAATCAAAGGCGGCGCGCATTTTTTCCAGCGATCCGGCCGGCAGTAAC
>Ga0208514_100587_pt1 | contig 16829 bp, 12 predicted proteins | sample LakWasMet70_HOW9_2_FD_183900 | JGI IMG/M metagenome (GOLD analysis project Ga0208514, IMG submission 183900) | Freshwater sediment methanotrophic microbial communities from Lake Washington under simulated oxygen tension - Sediment Metagenome... | ecosystem: Environmental > Aquatic > Freshwater >...
CTTCAGTTGAACTGCCTGCTCGCCGCCGGGTTGGCGGATCGCGGCAGCCACGCGTTCGATGGCTCCGGCATTGGCTTCGGCGACTGCCAGAATGGCGGCGGCCTGGCCTTGCGCGTTGTTGATGGCTGCCTGTTTTTCGCCCTCTGAGCGTGCAATATAGGCTTCGCGCTCGCCGGTTGCAATATTGATTTGCTCCTGGCGGCGGCCTTCCGATGCGGCGATCAGCGCGCGTTTCTCGCGCTCCGCGGTAATCTGTTGTTGCATGGCGTGCAAGATTTCCTTGGGCGGCGTCAGGTCCTTGATTTCATAGCGCAGCACCTTAACACCCCAATTCAACGCCGCTTCGTCAATGGCCTGCACCACCTGGGCGTTGATGATGTCGCGCTCCTCGAAGGTCTTGTCCAGTTCGAGCTTGCCAATCACCGAACGCAATGAGGTCTGTGCCAATTGCGAGATTGCCACCACATAGTTGCTGGAGCCATAGCTGGCGCGCATCGCGTCGGTCACCTGGAAATACAGGATGCCGTCAACCTGCAATTGCGTGTTGTCGCGCGTGATGCAGACCTGACTGGGAATGTCCAGTGGGACTTCCTTCAGCAGGTGTTTGTAGGCGACACGGTCAACGAAGGGCATCAGGAAACTCAAGCCCGGCGTCAGCGTACCGTTGTACTTGCCCAGGCGCTCGACCACCCAAGCGTGCTGCTGGGGCACGACCTTGATGGATTTGGTGATGAAGATCACCGCTATGACCAGCAAAATAAGTCCGATTTCCATCATGTTTCCTTTAGTTCAGAGTTTTCGCACTACCAGGCGACTGCCCACTACTTCGACAACAACGTGTGCCCCAGGCGCCAGCGGACCGCTGGACGCGCTGGACACCGTCCACTTGCTGCCCCGGTATTTCACGCTGGCGGTGCCATCAGGGTTCCAGGCCTCCACCTGCACGGTTTCGCCAATGTCCAGGTTGACATCTCGGTTGGCACCGGCCGGCGCCGCCGAGGGTTGGGCTTGTTTGTAACTGCGCCAGGCCAGCACCGTGCCGGCACCGACCAGCGCTGCCACCATGACTTGCTGGGTAGCGTTCACTCCCAGGTGGGCCGCCACCGCCCCAGCGGCGAGGCCAATAGCCAGCATCAGAAGGTAAAAGGTTCCGGTCACCAGCTCCAGGCCGACAGCAGTACCGGCGAGCAGCCACCAGATCGTGGATTCGGCCATAGTGTCCCTGTATGTGTTGCGATCACCACATTTTGGGGCAAAAGGCCGGCGGCGCAAGGTCTTGGACACAATAAGTCCTTACACTTCGCGCCTGTTTTCTTTTATTTCCTTCGATTGCGCCTGGAGCCGTTCATGAAATTTCGCTTTCCTATCGTCATCATTGATGAGGATTTCCGCTCTGAGAACACCTCGGGACTGGGTATTCGCGCACTGGCCCAGGCCATTGAAACGGAAGGATTTGAGGTGTTGGGCGTTACCAGTTACGGCGATCTGAGCCAGTTTGCGCAGCAGCAGAGCCGCGCCAGTGCGTTCATTCTGTCGATCGACGACGAGGAGTTCACGCCCGGCCCGGATCTGGACCCTGCGGTTCTCAATTTGCGCCACTTCATCGAGGAAGTGCGCCGCAAGAATCTGGATGTTCCTATCTATGTGTACGGGGAGACCAAGACCTCGCGCCACATCCCGAACGACATCCTGCGTGAATTGCACGGATTCATCCATATGTTTGAGGACACCCCCGAGTTTGTGGCGCGCCACATTCTGCGTGAGGCCAAGAGCTATCTGGAAGGCGTGCAGCCGCCGTTCTTCAAGGCCTTGCTGGATTACGCGGAAGATGGATCCTATTCGTGGCATTGCCCGGGGCACTCTGGTGGAGTCGCGTTTCTGAAGAGCCCTGTAGGGCAAATGTTCCACCAGTTTTTTGGCGAAAACATGCTGCGGGCCGACGTCTGCAATGCGGTGGAGGAACTGGGGCAACTGCTGGACCATGACGGTCCGGTGGGCGCTTCCGAGCGCAATGCGGCGCGCATTTTCAACGCGGACCATTGCTTCTTTGTGACCAACGGCACCAGCACCAGCAACAAGATGGTCTGGCACCACACGGTGGCGCCGGGCGATGTGGTGGTCGTGGACCGCAACTGCCACAAGTCCATCCTGCACTCCATCATCATGACCGGCTCCATTCCGGTCTTTTTGAAGCCTACGCGCAACCACTTTGGCATCATCGGACCGATTCCAAAAGAGGAGTTTGAACCCGCGGCCATTCAGGCCAAAATCCGCGCGAACCCCTTGCTCCAGGGCGTGGATGCCAAAACCGTCAAGCCGCGCGTGCTGACCATCACGCAGTCGACCTATGACGGGGTGTTGTACAACACCGAGACCATCAAGAAAATGCTGGACGGCTACGTCGAGAACCTGCACTTTGACGAGGCCTGGCTACCGCACGCCGCCTTCCATCCGTTTTATGGCTCCTACCACGCCATGGGCAAACGGCGCACGCGGCCCAAGCATGCCATGGTGTACGCCACGCATTCGATTCATAAACTGCTGGCTGGCATCAGTCAGGCCAGCCAGGTACTGGTGCAGGACTCCCAAACGGTGAAGCTCGATAAGCACCTGTTCAACGAAGCCTATCTGATGCACACCTCAACCTCGCCGCAGTACAGCATCATTGCCAGCTGCGACGTGGCCGCCGCCATGATGGAGCCACCCGGTGGCACCGCCCTGGTCGAGGAGAGCATTGCTGAAGCGCTGGACTTCCGCCGTGCCATGCGCAAGGTCGACGAGGAATATGGCAAGGACTGGTGGTTCAAGGTTTGGGGCCCGGACAAACTGGCCGACGAAGGCATAGGCCGCTCCGACGACTGGATCATCAAGGGTGAATCCAAGAATGCCAAGGCCGGGGTGAACTGGCATGGCTTTGGCAAGATGGCAACCGGTTTCAACATGCTGGACCCGATCAAGTCCACGGTGGTCACGCCCGGCATGGATTTGAATGGTAAGTTTGCCAAGACCGGTATTCCGGCCAGCATCGTGACCAAGTTCTTGGCCGAACACGGGGTGGTGGTGGAGAAGACCGGCCTATACAGCTTCTTCATCATGTTCACGATTGGTATTACCAAGGGCCGCTGGAACAGCATGTTGACGGCCCTGCAGCAATTCAAGGACGACTACGACAAGAACCAGCCAATGTGGCGCATCCTGCCCGAGTTCTGTCAGAAGTATCCCAAGTATGAGCAGATGGGCTTGGCCGACCTCTGCCAGTTTGTGCACGCCCTGTACGCCAAGTACGATATCGCGCGGTTGACCACGGACATGTACCTGAGCGATTTGACGCCCGCCATGAAGCCCAGTGATGCCTATGCACACATCGCCTTGCGCCAGACGGAACGGGTGGAGATAGACCAGCTGGAAGGGCGCATTACCGTGGGTCTGGTCACGCCGTACCCACCCGGAATTCCCTTGCTGATTCCCGGAGAGGTGTTCAACAAGAAGATCGTGGATTACCTCAAATTTTCACGCGAGTTCAATACCAAATGCCCGGGGTTTGAAACCGATATCCACGGACTGGTCGAGGAAACGGGACCCGATGGCGTCAAGCGTTATTACGCCGACTGTGTGAAGGCGTAATCGGCGGATCGAAGTTACTCCAAGGGAAAGCCGCAGTGCTCAGGGGTGCAGCAGATTCAGCTGACGGGCGATGATGTCGTGATTGAGCCACAGCACCGGCCCTGTCGGTGCTGACGACTCCCGGAACATCAGCGGACCGGTGGCCTCGATCACCAACGCACTCAGCAGGTCCGTAACGAGCGCCTTGCTGTCCCTGTGCATTTTTTGAACCTCATCCGAGGTGCCAATGGTCAGGTCTGCCTGTGCTTGGCTATTGGGCATTGGCCAGGCCGGAAAATTGCGGAATGGCCGCATGACGTCGCTGGTCTGAAAATCCAGAACTTTTTTAAGGACGTTCTCCAGTGTGACTCCATCCGCCAGGAGCGCTCGGCAGGCCTGCCATTGCGCTTCGGCCCAGGCGCCGCCATTCTCTTTCTTGAGCGCATTGAGCAGGGGAATCAGGGGTAATTCAACGCCAGCAAAAATGTCGGATGAATTCGTCCTGATTTCCGGGCAGTTGTAGACAGTTGCCTTGATACCCTTGCTCCACGCCGCTTCGGCAATGCGTTCGAGTCGCATCTTTGCCATGCCCTGTGTGTAATTGGTGTAGGTCTGCCATACATATTCCTCGCCAATGAGGATTTCGGTGCCGTGGTAGCCATAAGCCGAGTACCGCACCTGGCCGCCGCCGGCTTCCACACGGGCTCTGATGGACGCACTGGCGTTGATGAGGTGCTCGAACGTGTTGGCGGACACTTCATCAAAATTCTTCAGGATCAGTTTTCCCAGATCGCTGTCGAGCAAGGTTTGCGATGACATGTAGCGCTCTCCACGCCCCTTGTAGACGCGGTTGGCAATAGCCAGGAAGACCTTTGCCTTGGGAATTCCCCCCGCCATGGTGTGGGCGAAGAAAACATTGCGGCCTGTCGGGATCATTCCGTCTAGTGCGGTCATCACTTGCGCCAGGGAACTCGCGAATCGCGCAATGCCAATTTGCTGGCATTTTTCAATGTGTGCCCAGTCGAGCTTGTCTTCGGTCCAGGACTTCAGCGTCAGGCTGGAAAGCAAGTCGGTGGGAGTCGGCTCACCCGCCGGCGAATCCATGTCAAAACCCGCCATGAGCGGAATGTTGATGATTTTGCCGCCAAGGTTCTGTTCTGCGGCCGCCAGTTCCTCGGCGTTCAAGGGGCGAAGAGCGTTGTTGGCGTCACGGCGGCCTACGGTGATTCCAACGATGTGCATTCCGGCTTGGCGGGCTTCATTGACCAGGCCATTGGCATAGCCCCGTCCAAAGAGTTCGCCGAACAATACGAATACATCGCCGGCGCGAAAAATAGTTTTCTGGGGAAGTTGTTGCAAAGGGATCGGTGTTTTCATATTCATATTATTACTTTTCGGCGAGCGCAAAATCACTTCAGTTCGTCGCCGATGCGAGGAGCAAGAAAAAACGCCCCTGAGGGCGCACTTCTGGAGCACGAAACGTCAGGCCATATTAGTCCGATGGTACTGCTCCCATGGTCTTGCTGTGTCCGCCATCGACATGGGTGACTTCGGCGGTAATGCCGCTGGCCAGGTCACTCAGCATGAATGCAGCAACATTGCCAACCTCATCAATCGTCACGTTGCGCCGAGTTGGGGCTGCCGCTGCGACACAGTTCAGAAGTTTGCCAAAGTCCTTGATTCCGCTGGCTGCCAGTGTTTTGATGGGGCCAGCGCTGATGCCATTGACGCGGATGCTGCGGCCATCCGGCATATGACCGACAGCTTCAGCGAGATAGCGCACAGAAGCTTCCAGTGAGGCTTTGGCCAAACCCATGGTGTTGTAGTTGGGAATAATGCGTTCTGCACCTAGATACGTCAGTGTCAAAAGCGCCGACTTGTCGTTCAAATAGGGCAGAGCGGCCTTTGCCATTGCGGGAAAGCTGTAGGCGCTGATGTCGTGCGCAATGCGGTAATTCTCGCGGCTCAAACCATCCATGAAATTTCCCGCAATGGCCTCTCGGGGGGCGAAACCGATGCTGTGTACAAAGCCGTCGAATTGGGGCCAGTAGGTGGCAAGATCGGTAAACAGCTTGATGATCTGTTCGTCGCTGCCGACGTCACAGTCAAAAATCAAGTCGGAGTTGAAGCCGGCCGCAAATTCCGTGATGCGCTCCTTGAAGCGTTCCCCGACATAGCTAAATGCCAGTTCGGCCCCTTGTGCGTGGCAAGCTTTTGCAATGCCATAAGCGATGGAACGATTCGACAAAACGCCAGTTATCAATAATCTCTTGCCTGCTAAAAAACCCATTGCGTATGTGTGTAAATAGCCCTTGCTTTGGGCAGAATTGTCGCATGCGAAAGTCACTGCGGCGGACATCGACAGACGAAGCTGTCCTCAAAGAAAGTGCTAACGCCGGGTCATTTGTTGACATTTGGTCAATAACTCCTTACGAATCAAGGCACTTAGCACGTTTTTGAGGTATAATTCGGGCTCACGACCAAACGGGCGGGTAATTACCGCCCGTTTTTTTTGGGCGATTGTTTTTGAATGGGCAAATGAGACGTGGCATTGCAGGACATTGTTGAACAAACCGTAAGCGGTCTGGGATATGACCTGGTGGAGATTGAGCGCTCCGCCGGTGGCCTGTTGCGCATCACAATCGATCTGCCATGGATGCAGCCCGCAGAGGGTGCGGTGGCGACAGAGCAGTTCATCAATGTCGAGGATTGCGAAAAGGTCAATCGCCAGTTGCAGTTTGCGCTGGAGGTGGATGGTATTGAGTACAAGCGACTGGAGATTTCTTCGCCTGGCATCGACCGTCCCTTGCGGCACGCGAAAGATTTCGAACGTTTTGTCGGTCGCGTGATCGACATCACGCTCAAAGCCCCGATGGGGGCTGCCGCGGATGGGCAGGTGCATGCCAGTCGCAAGAAATTCAGGGGCACGCTGGAAAAGGTCTTGGCTGCCGACGGGGCGGTGGGTTGGCAAATTGTCTGGAGCGATGCGCCGCCGGTCAAGCCGGGCCAAAAGGTTAGCAAGAAGCGTGTTCCACCGCCGTTGCAGGCCTTGGGTTTTACGTTGGATGAGCTGCGCGAATCGCGGCTGGCGCCGATTGTGAGTTTCAAGGGCCGCGGGTTGGCTGGCGACGTGGGCGGTGACACAGAATAAGTGAGTAGTGGCAGATCTTCCATGGTCTGTATCTGTGGATTTCAAATTTTGTATTGGTTAAATCGAGTGTTCAGGAGAGTCATGGCATGAATCGCGAACTGTTGATGCTGGTAGAGGCAATCTCACGTGAGAAGAACGTGGAGCGTGATGTGGTGTTGGGAGCCGTAGAGGCAGCCCTGGCCCAAGCGACCAAGAAGCTGTATCCCGGCGACGTGGATATCCGCGTCGCCCTGGACCGCGATAGTGGCAACTACGAAACCTTCCGCCGCTGGCATGTTGTCCCCGATGAGGCGGGCCTGCAATTGCCGGATCAGGAAATTCTGCTGTTTGAAGCCAAAGAGCAGATTCCCGACATCGAGGTGGACGAGCACATCGAAGAGTCCGTGCCCTCCGTGCCGATTGGCCGTATTGGTGCCATGGCGGCCAAGCAGGTCATCTTGCAAAAGATCCGTGACGCCGAGCGTGAAATGCTGCTCAACGATTTCATGTCGCGCGGCGAGAAAATCTTTGTCGGCACCGTCAAGCGCATGGACAAGGGTGATCTGATTGTGGAGAGTGGCCGCGTCGAAGGCCGCCTGCGCCGCAGTGAGATGATCCCCAAGGAAAACTTGCGCACTGGTGACCGTGTCCGCGCCATGATCATGGAAGTGGACCTGACGCTGCGTGGCGCACCCATCGTGTTGTCCCGCTCGGCGCCCGAATTCATGATCGAGCTGTTTCGCCAGGAAGTGCCCGAAATCGAACAAGGCCTGCTGGAGATCAAGTCCTGCGCCCGTGACCCCGGTTCGCGCGCCAAGATCGCCGTGCTGTCGCACGACAAGCGCGTCGATCCTATTGGCACCTGCGTTGGCGTGCGTGGTACCCGTGTCAATGGTGTGACCAATGAGCTGGCCGGCGAACGTGTCGACATCGTTCTGTGGAGCGAAGACCCTGCCCAGTTTGTGATTGGCGCTTTGGCCCCGGCCAATGTGTCCAGCATCGTGGTCGACGAAGAGCGCCATGCGATGGACGTGGTGGTTGACGAAGAAAACCTCGCCATCGCGATTGGCCGTGGCGGCCAGAACGTGCGTCTGGCGTCCGAGCTGACCGGCTGGCGCATTAACATTCTGGATGCTGCGGAGTCTGCACAGAAGCAGGCCAGCGAAACTGACCAGGGCCGCAAGCTGTTCATGGAAAAGCTCGATGTGGACGAAGAAATCGCCGATATCCTGATTTCCGAGGGCTTCACCAGCCTGGAAGAAGTGGCCTATGTGCCGTTGCAGGAAATGCTGGAGATCGAGGCCTTTGACGAGGAGACGGTTACCGAGCTGCGCACCCGTGCCAAGAACGCCTTGCTGACGATGGAAATTGCGCACGAAGAGAGCGTGGAAGAAGTCTCGCAGGATTTACGTGACCTGGAAGGCCTGACGCCTGAACTGATCGGCAAGTTGGCCGACGGTGGCGTGCACACGCTCGACGACCTGGCCGATCTGGCCGTCGATGAGCTCACCGATATTACTGGCCAGTCCGAAGACGAAGCCAAGACCCTGATCATGAAAGCGCGCGAACATTGGTTTACCGATGAAGCCGCTTCTCAAGAGTAATGGTTATGTAAATAGAATTTCAGTAAAGGCCAACAACTACCCTTGTGGTGGTTGGGCCGACGCCAAAGGTTTCACCACAAATGTCCAGTACGACCGTCGCCGAGTTTGCAAATGAACTCAAAAAATCCACTGACACGCTGCTTGAACAGCTGAAGTCGGCAGGGGTCGCCAAATCGGCGGCCTCCGATGTCCTGACGGACTCCGACAAGCACAGCTTGTTGAACTTTCTGCAGACTGCGCATGGCACCGCCAGCCCTGATCGCAAGAAGATTACGCTGGTCAAGAAGCAGACCACCGAGATCAAACAGGCGGATGCGACGGGCAAGGCGCGCACGATTCAGGTGGAAGTTCGCAAAAAGCGAACTTTTGTTCGGCGCGATGACGATGTTGTGGGCGTTCCAGAGGCTGTTGAGCACGAGGCTGAGGCTCCCGCGCCGGCAGTTCCTCTGATTGACAATGCCGAGCTGGCCCGCCGCGAAGAGGAAGCCCGGCGTCAGGCTGAGTTGATTCGTCGACAGGAAGAAGAGCTGGCGCAGCGTCGCCGGGACCGCGAAGAGCAGGAAACACGCGCCCGTGAAGCGGCGGAAAAGCTGGCTGCCGAAGCGGTGGCCCGCAAGGAATCTGAATCGTCCAAGAAGGCCAGCGGCGAGGTCGCTGCCGAAGTAGCAGCCGCCCAGGTACAGGCTGACGTGGCCGATGCAGCCAGGTCGGCTACCTTGGCGCGCGAAAAGTCTGTGGCCGCCGCCGCCGCGTCCAAGGCCCTGGCGGACGAGGAAGTCGCGAAAGCCGTTGACCTGGGAGATCGCCGTCGCAAGGCGGAGGCCGAGGCCGCCGCTATTCGTTCCATGATGTCGGCCCCAAAACGTGTTCTGGTGGCCCACAAGCCCGAGGCACCCAAAGCCCCGGCAGCGGCCGACGCCAAAGCTGGCATGAAAGGCACGTTGCACAAGCCCGCGGCAGGAAGTGTTGTGGCCAAACCTGCCAAGCCCGCTGCTGGTGGCGCTGTCAATGCCGCGCCGGGTTCGGGCAAAGAAGTCAAGTCCGCCAAGCTCTCAAGCAGCTGGGCGGGTGATCCTGCCAAGAAGAAAGCCATCCCCACACGCGGCGATACCGGCGCAGGTGCGGGTCGTGCCACCAATTGGCGTGCGGGTCCGCGTGGCCGCCGTGGCAGCAACGACCGAGATCGCGACCATCACCAAACTGCTGCAGCGCCCGTCGAGGCGCGCGTGATGGAGGTGCATGTACCCGAAACCATCACCGTGGCAGAACTGGCCCACAAGATGGCGGTCAAGGCATCCGAAGTTATCAAGCATTTGATGAAGCTGGGCCAGATGGTCACCATCAACCAGCCCCTGGACCAGGACACCGCCATGATCGTGGTGGAAGAAATGGGCCACAAGGCCGTTGTGGCGGCGCTGGACGACGCCGAAGCCTTCACCGATGACGAGGTCCAACAACAGCACGCCGAAGCACTGCCGCGCGCACCTGTCGTGACCGTCATGGGCCACGTTGACCACGGTAAAACATCCTTGCTGGATTACATCCGCCGCGCCAAAGTTGCGTCTGGCGAAGCCGGTGGCATTACCCAACACATTGGTGCCTACCATGTGGAAACACCACGCGGCGTGGTGTCCTTCCTGGATACCCCCGGTCACGAGGCTTTCTCGGCCATGCGTGCCCGTGGCGCCAATGCGACCGACATCGTGATTCTGGTGGTGGCTGCGGACGACGGCGTGATGCCGCAAACCAAGGAAGCCATCAAGCACGCCAAGGCGGCTGGTGTTCCCATCGTCGTGGCCATTAACAAGATCGACAAGCCCGACGCCAATCCCGAGCGCGTGAAGAACGAGCTGGTGGTGGAAGAGGTGATTCCTGAAGAATTCGGTGGTAGTTCGCCCTTCGTTTCCGTGTCTGCCAAAACAGGCCAGGGCATTGATGAACTGCTCGAACAAGTGCTGTTGCAGGCCGAAGTGCTGGAGCTCAAGGCGCCCGTCGATGCCATGGCCAAGGGCCTGGTGATTGAAGCCCGCCTGGACAAGGGTCGCGGTCCGGTTGCCACCATTCTGGTGCAGTCCGGCACGCTCAAGACCGGTGACGTGGTGCTGGCTGGCCAGACCTATGGCCGCGTGCGTGCCATGCTGGACGAAAATGGCAAGACGATCAAAACGGCTGGCCCGTCGATTCCCGTGGAGATCCAGGGTCTGACCGAAGTGCCACAGGCTGGTGACGAATTCATGATTCTGGCCGATGAGCGCCGGGCCCGTGAAATCGCCACCTACCGTGCCGGCAAGTTCCGCAACACCAAGCTGGCCAAGCAACAGGCCGCCAAGTTGGAAAACATGTTCACGGACATTTCCGCTGGCGAGGTCAAGATGGTGCCCATCATCGTCAAGGCCGACGTACAGGGTTCGCAGGAAGCATTGGCGCAATCGCTGCTCAAGCTGTCTACCGACGAAGTCAAGGTGCAAATGGTGTACACCGCGGTGGGCGCCATCAGCGAGTCCGATGTCAACCTGGCGATTGCCGCCAAGGCCGTCATCATCGGGTTCAACACCCGAGCCGATGCCGGTGCGCGCAAGCTGGCCGAGAACAACGGCGTGGATATCCGCTACTACGACATCATTTACGACGCCGTGGATGACCTCAAGCTGGCCATGTCGGGCATGCTGACGCCAGACAAGAAGGAAGAAGTCATCGGCACCGCCGAGATCCGCCAGGTGCTCAAGGTGTCCAAGATCGGTTCGATTGCGGGTTGTATGGTTACCTCGGGTGTGGTGCGCCGCACCGCCAAGCTGCGCCTGCTGCGCGGCAACATGGTCATCTACACCGGCGAGCTGGATTCGCTCAAGCGTTTCAAGGACGATGCCAAGGAAGTCAAGGAGAACTTCGAGTGCGGCTTGACCATCAAGAACTACAACGACATCCAGGAAGGTGATGCGCTGGAGTTCTATGAAATCCGCGAAATCGCCCGTACGCTGTAAACCATAGACCCCGATGGCGCGCAAGAAGTCTTCCACACCCCACCGCGGTTTCCGCGTCGCCGATCAGATCCAGCGGGATCTGACCGAGTTGATCGCGCGCGAGTTGAAAGACCCGCGTGTCGGCATGGTGACGATCCAGGCGGTGGAAGTGACGCCGGACTACGCGCACGCCAAGGTGTTTTTCAGTTTGTTGGCCGGGGACCCGGTGGCGTGTGCAGAAGGGTTGAACCAGGCGGCAGGTTTTTTGCGCGCCGGCTTGTTCAAACGCCTGCACATCCATACCGTACCCACGTTGCACTTCCACTTTGACCGTACCACGGAGCGTGCGGCAGACATGAATGCCCTGATCGCGCAGGCCGTAGCCTCGCGTTCCAAGAACGAGCCTACAGAATAGCCATGAGTACCGCCGGGCCGCCCCAAGGTGCGAAGGCCCCCTTGGGGGGCAGCGATTTGTACGCAGTGAAAGAGCGTGGGGGTCAGCGCATTCGGATTGCCAGGCGCCCCGTGCATGGGGTGCTGCTGTTGGACAAGCCATTGGGCTGGTCCAGCAATGACGCACTGCAGAAAGTGAAATGGCTGTTACGCGCGGAGAAGGCAGGTCACACCGGCACGCTGGATCCGCTGGCTACCGGCGTGCTGCCGTTGTGCTTTGGTGCTGCCACCAAGTTCAGCCAGTTGCAGCTCGATGCTGACAAGGAATATGCCGCGACGGCGTTGTTGGGAACAAAGACCAGCACCGGCGACGCGGAAGGTGATGTGATTGCGGTGCGGCCGGTTGCAGTGACCGCTGCAGATATTGACCGGGTGGTTCCGGCGTTTACCGGACCGATTCGGCAAACACCGCCGATGCACAGTGCGTTGAAGAAGGACGGCAAGGCTTTGTACGAATATGCGCGGGCCGGTATCGAGGTCGAGCGTGAAGCGCGCAGCGTAACGATTCATAAGCTGGATGTGGCGCTAGCCCTCGTCGATGCAGGTCAGGCAGCTATCAATATGATAGTAAAATGCAGCAAGGGAACCTATATCCGAACGCTGGGCGAGGATATTGGCGAGGCACTGGGTTGCGGTGCCCACCTCACCCGGCTGCGGCGCACGGCCACCGGGGACTTCACGGTGGCGCAGTGCGTGACATTGGAGGCGCTGGAGGCCATGACAGAAGAACAAAGGCTGGCGTGTCTGTTGCCAGTGGAGGCCTTGTTGCCCAACCACACAACTGTCACGCTGGACAGCGAGAATGCAGGACGCTTTTTAAGCGGCGTGCGGCGTAGAGGAAGTTGGCCTGATCAGGGCATGGTGGCGGTGTATGGCACACAACCCCATGCTTTGCTGGGCACGGCCCATACCACGGCCGGAGAGTTGATACCGGGGCGCTTGCTGAGCCCGCTTGAGATTGCACAGTCTCAAACCCAGCAAGCAGGAAACCAGGAACCCGCTGGCGCGCCCCAGGCGTCTGGCACAACAGATTCAAGAGAGAAAGTGAACCATGAGCAATAACCAAATCCGCAATATCGCGATCATCGCCCACGTCGACCATGGCAAGACCACCATGGTCGACCAATTGTTGCGCCAGTCCGGCACCTTTGCCCAGCACGAAAAAATCGTCGACACCGTGATGGACAACAATGCGATTGAAAAAGAGCGTGGCATCACGATTCTGGCAAAGAACTGCGCCGTGACCTGGGAAGGCACGCACATCAACATCGTCGACACCCCCGGACACGCGGACTTTGGTGGCGAAGTGGAACGTGCCCTGTCCATGGTGGACGGCGTGGTGCTGCTGATCGACGCGCAAGAAGGGCCCATGCCCCAAACCCGCTTTGTGACCAAGAAGGCCCTTGCCCTGGGTCTGAAGCCCATTCTTGTGGTGAACAAGGTGGACAAGCCCGGTGCGCGCCCCGACTACGTGGTCAACGCTGCCTTTGACTTGTTCGACAAGCTGGGTGCCACCGACGAACAGCTCGATTTCCCCGTGGTGTATGCCTCCGGCATCAACGGCTGGTCTTCGCTGGAAGAGGGCGAGCCCAATGAGCAGTGGGGTCCCGACATGTCGGCCCTGTTCAACACGATTCTGAAGCACGTGCCGCACCAACAGGGTGACCCTGCCGCGCCGCTGCAACTGCAAATCTCCGCACTCGACTTTTCGACCTTTGTTGGCCGTATCGGCGTGGGCCGTATCAGCCAGGGCACGATCAAGCCCATGATGGACGTGGTCGTCATGGAAGGTCCGGACGGCAAACCCGTCAAAGGCCGCGTCAACCAGGTTTTGACCTTCCAAGGCTTGGAGCGCGTGCAGGCTACCGAAGCCGGTCCTGGCGAAATCGTGCTGATCAACGGCATTCCCGATATCGGCATTGGCGTCACGATCACCGATCCGGCCAATCCGATGCCGCTGCCGATGCTCAAGGTTGATGAGCCAACCCTGACCATGAACTTCTGCGTCAACACCAGCCCGCTGGCTGGCCGCGAAGGCAAGTACGTGACCAGCCGCCAGATCTGGGACCGTCTGCAAAAGGAGCTGCAACACAACGTGGCGCTTCGCGTCAAGGAAACCGACGAAGAAGGCATCTTTGAAGTCATGGGCCGTGGCGAGCTGCACCTGACCATTTTGCTGGAGAACATGCGCCGCGAAGGCTTCGAGATGGCCGTCAGCAAGCCGCGCGTGGTGATGAAAGAAGTCAACGGCGAAAAGTATGAACCTATCGAATTGGTGACCGCCGATATCGAAGAGCAGCACCAGGGCGGCGTGATGCAGGCGTTGGGTGAACGCAAGGGCGATCTGGTGAATATGGAGCCGGACGGCCGTGGCCGCGTGCGCCTGGAATACCGCATCCCGGCACGGGGATTGATTGGTTTCACCAACGAATTTTTGAATCTGACGCGTGGCTCCGGACTGATCTCGAATATTTTCGACAGCTACGAGCCGCACAAGGGCGACATCGGCGGCCGCAAGAATGGCGTGCTGATCTCCATGGACGCTGGTGAAATCTTCACCTACGCCCTGGGCAAGCTGGACGACCGCGGCCGCATGTTCGTGCGCGCCAACGACCCCGTATACGAAGGCATGATTGTGGGCATCCACAGCCGTGACAACGACCTGGTCGTCAACGCCACGCGTACCAAGCAGCTGACCAACTTCCGCGTCTCCGGCAAGGAAGACACGATCAAGATCACGCCACCGATCGAGCTGACGCTGGAATACGGCGTGGAGTTCATCGAGGACGACGAGCTGGTCGAAATCACGCCCAAGTCGGTACGTTTGCGCAAGCGCCATCTGACCGAGAGCGAGCGCAAGCGCGCTGGGCGCTCGTAAATCGGCTCACCCCCGTGGCGGCTCTGCCGCCTTCCCCTCTGCAGGGGGCGCTACCAGCGGCCCGGCTAAGCCGGTTCCGCGATAGCCCTGAATAGGTACACGCGCTCCGGTGAAATCGCTGTTTTAACAATGAAACTCACACACAACCGCGCGGTTTTCTTAATGGTGGCCGTGGCCTTCATGTGGTCCACCGCGGGCGTGGTCACGCGCCATCTGGATGGCGCGCGCAGTTTTGAAGTCACTTTCTGGCGGGCCTTGTTCACGGCGGTGTCTTTGCTGTTGATCCTGCCGCTGATGCGGGGACGCAGTGTCTTTGCGGACATCCGCCACGCCGGCCGGGCGTTCTGGATCTCGGGCGTGTGCTGGAGCGTGATGTTCACCGCTTACATGGTGGCACTCACGTTGACCAGCGTGGCCAATGTGCTGATCACCATGTCACTGGGTCCGTTGATGACGGCCTTGATTGCCCGCATCTTTATCGGTCACCGCATTGCGCTGCGCACCTGGGTGGCCATCGCCGTGGCCGGGTTCGGGATTGCCTACATGTACGCCCCGCAAATCGCGACTGGCCAGCTTTTAGGCACCCTGGTGGCCCTGTGCGTGCCCATTGCTGGCGCCACCAACTGGACCGTTACCCAAAACGCCCATGCGCAGGGGCACGATGTCGATCTGGTGCCCGCTGTTTTTGTCGGCGCCGTGATCAGTGCGCTGGTTACGTTGCCGCTGGCCTATCCGTTTCAGGCTACCGCACATGATCTGGGTCTGCTGGCCTACCTGGGCGCCTTTCAGCTCGCCATTCCCTGTGTGCTGTCGGTGCTGTGCGCCCGCGTGCTCAAGGCGCCAGAACTGTCGTTGCTGGCTTTGCTGGAAGTGCTATTTGGCATTCTGCTGGTGTGGCTGGGCGCCGGTGAAGCACCGGGTACCACCGTATGGGTGGGTGGAACATTGGTAATGGGCGCCTTGGTGACCAACGAACTGCTGGGCTGGAAACAAAGGAATAGAACATCATGAATCACGACATCGCTGAAGTACACACCACCGTTGCCGGTGGCGTAGGCCTGATTACGCTGAACCGGCCCAAGGCGCTCAACGCCTTGTCCCTGCCCATGGTGCAGGCGCTGTTGGCGACCTTGCGGGCCTGGCGCGACGATCCGGCAGTGTTGGCTGTGGCGATTCGCGGCAGCAACAAGATCGGCCGACCGGGCAGCCCCGAGGCCTTGTTTGGCGGTTTCTGTGCTGGTGGGGACATCCGATTCTTCCACCAGGCTGCGCTGGCGGGGGACGCGGCGCTGGATGACTTTTTCACCGAGGAATACACCCTCAACCACCTGATCCACAACTACCCCAAGCCCTACATCGCCTTCATGGACGGTATCGTGATGGGCGGTGGCATGGGGATCAGCCAGGGTGCGAGCCTGCGCATCGTCACCGAGCGCACCAAGATGGCCATGCCGGAGACCGGCATTGGCCTGTTTCCCGATGTCGGAGGGGGTTATTTCCTGAGCCGCTGTCCCGGTCACGTGGGTGAATACCTGGCCCTGACCGGGGACACCATAGGCGGAGATCAGGCCGTAGCCTGGGGTCTGGCCGACGTATGCGTGCCTTCCGAGGCCTTGCCTGGACTGTGGGCGGACCTGCAGACGCAGGGCTCGCCGGAAAGACTGCAACAGTGGATTGCTACCAATGTTATAGCTAAAAATACAGATTCCACGAGGGCTACAGCCGAGTTTGACGTAGAAGACTACGCGGCGTTCGGCCTTGGGAGTGTGTCATCGATCGTTGCCGCCCTGGAAGCGTCGGGCACCAAACCCGCACGTGCCATGGCCGCGACTTTGCGCCACCGCAGCCCGCTGATGCTGCACGTGGTGCTTGAACAGGTACGCCGTGCTCGCAACATGACGCTGGCCGATGACCTGCGCATGGAGCGTGACTTGGTGCAGCACTGCTTCTACACCGCCCACCTGGAGCGCAGTGGGCACGCCAGCGAGACGGTCGAGGGCATTCGCGCCCTGGCCATCGACAAGGACTACAAGCCCATCTGGAACCCGGCGCGTCTGGACCATGTGACAGCGGCCATGGTGGAGCCGTTCTTTGTCAGCCCCTGGAGCGCCGCTACCCATCCGCTGCGCGATCTGGTCTGATTGACGGGGCAATTTACAACTGCTGGTAAACCGCCTGGGCCAGTTGCATCAGGGCGTCGC
>Ga0208514_100589_pt1 | contig 16762 bp, 16 predicted proteins | sample LakWasMet70_HOW9_2_FD_183900 | JGI IMG/M metagenome (GOLD analysis project Ga0208514, IMG submission 183900) | Freshwater sediment methanotrophic microbial communities from Lake Washington under simulated oxygen tension - Sediment Metagenome... | ecosystem: Environmental > Aquatic > Freshwater >...
TCCGACAGTAGTGTGACGCTGGCATTGTTCTCCTTGGCGACGCGGGAGTACAGCGTTCCAAAATACGACAGACGGATGTCCACACTCACCACGCCCACCGGCTGGTCGGCCGGGCTGTACAGGGTGCGCGCCACGGGAATTACCCATTGGCTGTCATAGGCGCTGGCATAGGGGTGGCCGACTTGGGCCGCATGGTCTTCCGGATGGCTGAGCAGGTACTGGATGTGGCTGCGCTCGGACGCTTGCGTTGCGTGGGTGGGGTAGTCCGGCGAACTGATCCAGCTCATGCCCTGTGGTGTCACGTATTGCAGGGCCTTCAGATGGCGGCTGTGTCCGATGTCATGGCTGGCGACGACTTTGCGAATCTGGTCCGGGTTACTGGTCGGAGTGGCCGCGCGCACGGCGCGCGCCACACGGTCCAGGGTGTGCACGGCGTCCTGCAGGGTTTGGCTGGCATGCTCTTCCAGCAGACGCACGGCGACCAGGCCATTGGTGGTCTCCGATGCCAGGGTCTGTCGTTTGTCCTGTGCGACCGCCCACCAGGTCTGCGCGGCAATGGTGACGCTGGTAGCCACGACAAAGAGCAGCAAGGCCAGGCGCGTGCGCGGCAGCGCGCTTGTGGAGATGCCGGTCTGCGTCATTGCACGCGGCCCTCTTTCCAGGCCTGCAGCAGCCGCTCATAGGCAATCGTTTCCCCCTTGGGTTTCTCGTCTGCTAGTTTTTCCCACGGAGCGCCTTTGCTGGTCAGGCGTTTGGCCGCATCGCGCCGCGGGTTGAGCCTGGGCGTGCAGTGCTGCATGCCAGTACGCTGCAGGTCGGCCAATACCTCATCCATGGCCAGGGCCAGGTTGTCCATCGCAGCCTGCGGGCTTCGCTCTCCATTGATCGCGGTGGCGACGTTGGCCCACCACAGGCGTGCCATGCGCGGGTAGTCTGGAACATTGGTTCCGGTGGGCGTCCAGGCCACGCGCGCCGGGCTGCGGTAGAACTCCACCAGCCCGCCGTAGCGGCTGGCGTTGCGGGTGAAATAGTCGTGCTTGATGTCGGACTCGCGGATAAAGGTCAGGCCCACAATCGATTTGCGCAGGGACACGGTTTTGGACGTGACAAACTGGGCGTACAGCCAGGCAGCGGTCATATTGGCTACAGGCGTGGTCTTCAGGAACGTCCAGGAGCCCACATCCTGGTAACCGTTTTGCATGCCGGTCTTCCAGTAGGGGCCGTGGGGAGATGGCGCCATGCGCCACTTGGGGCTGCTGTCCTTGTTGACGGCGGCCGTGCCGGGTTGGGTCAGGGATGCGGTGAAGGCGGTGTACCAGAAAATCTGTTGCGCGATTTGCCCTTGTGCGGGCACCGGTCCGGCGTCCGAGAACGTCATGTTGACCGCCCCGGGCGGCGCATACCGTTTGAGCCACTGCACGAACTTGCTCAGTGCAAACACGGCGGCTGGCGAGTTGGTCGCGCCGCCGCGCTCCACCGACGCGCCCACCGGCGTGCACTGGTCGGTGGCCACGCGTATGCCCCATTCGTCCACCGGCAGCCCATTGGGGAGCCCGCGGTCGGCGGCACCCGCCATGGACAGCCAGGCATCGGTGAAACGCCAGCCCAGCGACGGGTCACGTTTGCCGTAGTCCATATGCCCGAAGACTTTTTTGCCATCGACCTCCTTGACATCGTTGCTGAAGAAATTGGCAATGTCCTCGTAGGCCGACCAGTTCAGCGGCACGCCCAGCTCGTAGCCGTACCGGGCGCGGAAACGGTCCTTTAGATCCTTGCGCGCGAACCAGTCGGCGCGAAACCAGTAAAGGTTGGCAAACTGCTGGTCGGGCAACTGGTACATCTTGCCATCGGGTGCGGTCGTGAAGGACGTGCCAATGAAGTCCGCCAGGTCCAGGCCGGGGTTGGTGTAGTCCTTGCCGGCGCCCTGCATGAAATCGGACAGCGGCACGACCGAGCCGTAGCGGTAGTGGGTGCCAATCAGGTCGGAGTCGGAGATCCAGCCGTCGTATGCAGACTTGCCGCTCTTGATGGCCGTGTAGAGCTTGTCTACCAGGTCCCCTTCGGGCATGACGTCATGCTGAACCGCGATGCCGGTGATTTCGGTAAATGCCTGGCTGAGCGTGCGGGACTCGTAGTCGTGGGTGTCAATTTTTTCGGACACCACCCGGATGGACTGGATGCCCTGGCGCTTCAAGCGCTCGGCAGCCAGGATGAACCACTGGAGTTCTTGCAGCTGCTGTTCGCGTGTGAGGGTGGAGGGCTGGAACTCCTGGTCAACCCACCGCGCGGCAGAGACGGTATCGGCCATGCAGGCCACCGAAGCCAGTAGCGCCATGGAGACTATCCCGAGCGAAGTACGCATCCTGCATGCCTTTCACGATGAGCCTGCGTCGAACTCACGACCGCTCATCGGACTATACGCGGGAAGCCCCCTTGGTTGAAGTCAAAACGCGTACTGGGAATGTGCCCGAACGCTCACTTGCGGCTGAAGCGCACCAGCCCCGAGGACAGACTGGTCCCCGCCACGATAACCACACCGCACAGCAGCATCCATGGCGTGACCACCTCGCCCAGCAGCAGTACGCCATAGATCAGCGCAAACACCGGTATGGCAAAGGTCACCGACAGCGCGCGCGCCGGGCCGGCCCGCTCGATCAGCCGGAAGTACAGGATGTACGCCACGCCGGTGCACAGCACGCCCAGCGCCATCACGGCCAGCCAGGCATCCAGCGACACGGTGTGGTCGGGCCAAAACCACCAGGCCAGTGGCAGCAGTCCGATAGCGGCCCCCAGCTGGCTGCCGGTGGCCGACACCAGCGAGGGCACGCCGCTGAGGTAGCGCTTGGTGAAGCTGGCGGCAATGCCATAGCACAGCGTCGCCAGCAGGCAGGCCAGCACGGCCCAGCCGCTGGCGTTGCCCGACGCATCGGGCTGGAAACTGGCCTTGTCCCAGGCCAGCAGGGCCACGCCGGCAAAGCCCACCGCCAGGCCCACCATGCGCGAGCCGGTAGGTCGATCATTGAGCCAAAGCCAGGCAATCACCGCACCGAACAGCGGCACCGTGGCGTTCAGGATGGAGGACAGGCCGGTCGAGATCGACAGCAGCGCATAGCTGAAGCAGGCAAAGGGAATGGCCGAGTTCAGAATGCCCACCGCGAAAGTCAGCTTCCAGTGCTGGCGCAGCGCCGCTCCATGCCCGCGCAGCATCAGGATGGGCAGCAAAAACAGCGCGGCAATGCCGACCCGCACACCAGCCGTCGCAAAAGCGCCGAGCTCGCGCGCACCCATACGCATAAACATGAAGGACGCGCCCCAGATCGCCGCCAGCAGCACGAAGTCGACGAGCCATGGCTTGGCCAGCGTATTGGCTTTGGCGTTCACAGGCTGCTCTCCAGTTGCAGCAGCGCGACCTTGCGCGGCAGGCCCCCGGCATACCCCGTCAACGCTCCGTTCTGCCCGACCACCCGGTGGCAGGGGACGATGATGGTGATGGGGTTGCGTCCAACGGCACCGCCCACGGCACGTACGGCGCTGGGGTGGCCTATGGCTTGGCTGACGGCGCCGTAGCTGGTGGTTGCACCGGGCGCGATGTCCAGCAGGCTGCGCCACACTTTTTGCTGGAAGGCGGTGCCGCCACCCAGGTCCAGCGGCACATCGAAATGGCGGCGCTGGCCGACGAAATACTGCTGCAGTTCGTCGCAGGCCAGGCGCAGGATGGGGTGGGTGGGGGCCAGCGCCCAGGCACTGGTGTCCACTTCGTGCTTCTGGCCATCAAAGCCGGCCCAGACCAGGGCGTCATCGTGGGCCGCCAGCGTCATGGGGCCCCAGGGGCTGGAGAGACTGCAACGAACGGTTTTGGGGAAATGTTTCATGATAAATATGGCTCTAGCCCTCGTGAAATATGGATATGCAGCTATCAAAATAATAGCTACTGCGACGCCAGGCTGGCCCAGCCGCGCACCACGGCGTAGCTGCGCCAGGGTTTCCAGCGCTGGGACGCAGCCTCGGCTGCCTGGGCCGCTTGTTTGGGGTTGTTGGCGGCTTGCACGCCCAGGGCCTTTTGCAGGGCTACATCACCGGCGACAAAGGCGTCGGGCCAGCGCAGCGCCCGCATGGCAATGTACTGCGCCGTCCACGGGCCAATGCCGGGCAGGGCCTGCAGCGCGGCCAGTGTGGTGGGGATATCCACGCCGGGTTGCAGCACCACGTCGCCGTTCACCACTGCCTGGGCCAGGGCCTGAATGGCTCGTTGGCGCTGGCGCACGATGCCCAACTGCCCCAGCGCTTCGCCGCTGGCCTGCACCAGCGCCTGTGGCGTCGGGAACAGGCGCGTCAAGCCCGGCGCAGCAAGCGAGCGGTCGGCAGGTTCGGTGAGGTCGCTGCCAAAGCGCTCCACCAGGCGCGCGCCCAGCGTGCAGGCCGCCCGCACCGTGATCTGCTGGCCCAGGATGGCCCGCACGCCCAGCTCAAAACCGTCCAGGCAGCCGGGTACGCGCAGTCCGTCCAGCCCGGGGAAGTCGTCCTGCAGGCAGGGGTTGATGGCCCAGGGCTCGGCGTCCAGATCCAGCAGCGCGCGCGCTCGGGCCAGCACCTGCGGCAGCACCGCGCCCAGGCTGTTGCTGATGTGAAAGACCACGGTGCAGCTGTCCGGCACAAAGCGCGCCTGCAACCAGCCGCTGTGCGTGCGCCCTGCTACCGTGAGTGACAGGGTGCGCGCCAGCGTCCGCTGGTCCAGATCCACTGCTTCAACCCCATGGATCTGGCGCGTGGCAAAAAATCCGAGCATGGCCGCCACGTCGTAAGGCGGGCGGTACGAGCCCTTGAGCACCATACCCGTCTCCTGCGGCAACGCGTCGGTCGGGCCGCGCGTCTGGCGCAGTTGGCGCGGTTGCAGCCGGTAGTGCTCGACAAAGCTGGCGTTGAAACGGCGCACGCTGGAGAAGCCACTTAGCGCCGCCACCTGTGTCACTGGCAATTGCGTGTCGGTCAGCAGCCGCTTGGCCATCAGCAGGCGGCGGGTTTGCAGGTACTGCAGCGGCGACACGCCCCAGTGGGTCTCGAAAATGCGGCGCACATGGCGTTCGCTGACGCCCAGCCGCGCCGCCAGATCGGCCATCGACGGCGCGCCATCGCTCCACAGCGTGGGCTCGTCCAGCAAGCGGGCGGCCTGCTGCGCCAGGATAGCGGCGGCGTCCTGGGTTGACCAGGGCTGTGTTGATCCGGCGGATGAGCCTGTAGGTGCGCCCGGGGTTGGGGTGGCACTCGGCGCAAGCTCTGGCCGGCAGCGCAGGCAGGGGCGGTAGCCGGCCAATTCGGCCTGGGCCGCGAGGGTGAAAAACTGGCAGTTTTCCCGCCGTGGTGTGCGCACGCGGCAGACCGGGCGGCAGTAAATGCCGGTGGAGGTGACGCCGGTGAAAAAGCGTCCGTCAAACCGCGCATCGCGCGCCTTCAGCGCCAGGTAGCAGGCGTCGCTGGCGCTGCTGTTGGCGTCTGGCGTGGCAATTGGATCGGGGGAGGCGGTGGACATGGTTTGAATCATACGCAGGGCGGCGGCGCGGAGTAGCCGTTTTCGGACCTGTGACTGACGTTGCGTTTGCCCTCGACGTGGACGGTGCGCAAGCCAGGCGCGGGCGGGGCAGATGCCGGGGGCTCATGAACCTGCGGTTCCGAAATCGCCCCCAGCATCCACCCCGCCCACGCCTGGCGGTGTTGGCATCGTTCAACGGCAGTGAGCACGGCTATAGTGCCAGAGCACTTGTCGTGTCGGAACCATTTTCTCAAGCGGTGATCGAATGAATGTTTACATTGCCTTCTTCCGGGCCATCAACGTGGGTGGCAAGAATTCATTGCCGATGAAGAGCCTGGTTGGCATTCTGGAGGGCATGGGTGCTGCCCAGGTCAGGACGTATATCCAGAGTGGTAACGCGGTGTTTCAGAGCGCGGAAAAGAACGCCGCACGACTGTCCAGTCAACTGGCCGCCGAGATCAAGAAGCACCATGGGTTCGAGCCGCTCACCCTGGTTCTCGGCCTGAAGGCACTCCAAAAAGCCTGCGCGGACAACCCCTTTCCGGAAGCTGAAGTCGACCCCAAAAGCCTGCATCTGGGCTTTCTTGCATCCAAGCCCCAGCGACCCGATGTGGACAAACTGACGAGCCTGAAAAAGGCCAGCGAACGGTTTCATTTGGGCGATGGCGTGTTTTATTTGCACGCACCGGAAGGCGTTGGCAAATCAAAGCTCGCTGCCAGTGCCGAGAAACTGCTGGGTGTGCCGATGACGGATCGCAACTGGAGGACGGTTTGCAAGGTCCTTGAGTTGGCGGAGGATTGAAGTGGTCACCGTATCCAGGAGCAGGGGGGCATACATCATTCTCGGCCTGTTGTTTGGCTGGGTGGGCTTGCATAACTTTTACGCGGGCCACAAGGTGCGCGGTGCCTTCAAAATGGGAATCGTTCTGATTGCCTTTGGTGTGGACGCCGCCCTGCGCTTCTACACAGGTTTCGCACTCGTGGCCTTGGCACTCTTCACGCTGTGGTCGCTGATCGAAATCATCACCATTAAGAAGGATGGCAGTGGGAACGCCATGTCCTAGTTTGCCACCCACCTACAATCCCAAGCTCAGGCAAGGCGAATGCCATTCAACCCTTGCCATCGACCATCTGCACAGGGAAAAACACATGCACATTTCACCCAGCATCTTCAAGGCCTACGACATCCGCGGCATCGTGCCGAGCACCATCAACGAAGACATGGCGCGCGGCCTGGGTCGAGCCTTTGGCACAGTGGCCATGGCCGAGGGGGAAACCACAGTCGCCATTGGGCGTGACGGGCGCCTGAGCGGCCCTGGCCTGGCCGAGGCCCTGATGGCCGGTCTGCAGGACACCGGCATCACCGTCATCGACGTGGGCATGGTCACCACGCCCATGCTGTACTTCGCTGCCAACACGCTGTGCAACAGCGGCATCCAGGTCACCGGCAGCCACAACCCCAAGGATTACAACGGTTTCAAGATGGTGCTCGGTGGCCGGGCCATTTACGGTGACGACATCCAGAACCTGCGCGCCCTGATGGAGACAGAGACCTGGAAGCTGCAGGCCGGCGGCACGCGCCGGAGCGCCAATGTGCTGGACGCCTACCGCGCGCGCATCGTCGGCGACATCAAGCTGGCCCGCCCCATCAAGATCGTCGTCGACTGTGGCAACGGCGTGGCCGGCGCCTCGGCCCCCGACATCCTACGCGCCATTGGCTGCGAGGTCACCGAGCTGTTCAGCGAGGTGGACGGCAACTTCCCCAACCACCACCCGGACCCCAGCAAGCCCGAGAACCTGAAGGACCTGATTGCCGCGCTGAAGGCGGGCGACGCCGAGCTGGGCCTGGCCTTTGACGGCGATGGTGACCGTCTGGGCATTGTCACCAAGGATGGCTCCAACATTTACCCCGACCGCCAGATGATGCTGTTTGCCCGCGACGTGCTGTCGCGCGTGCCGGGCGGCACCATCATTTTTGACGTGAAATGTTCGCAGCGCCTGGCCCCCACGATTGCCGCGGCCGGTGGTGTGCCGCTGATGTACAAGACCGGCCACTCGCTGATCAAGGCCGAGATGCGCAGAATCGGGTCGCCGCTGGGTGGCGAGATGAGCGGCCACATTTTCTTCAAGGAACGCTGGTACGGCTTTGACGACGGTACCTATGCCGGAGCAAGGTTGCTGGAGATCGTCAGCCGCGTGGCGGACGCCAGCGTCATGCTCAATGCCCTGCCCACCAGCTTCTCCACGCCCGAACTCAACGTGCACTGTGCGGAAGGCGAGCCGCATGGATTGGTGGATCAGTTGGTTGCCAAGGCTTCCTTCGCCGCCCCCGCAACCGTGAACACCATCGACGGCATCCGTGTGGATTGGCCCGATGGTTTTGGCCTGATCCGTGCGTCCAATACCACACCGGTGCTGGTGCTGCGCTTTGAGGGGCACACGACCGAAGCCCTGGAGCGCATCCAGGCCGACATGCTGGCCCTGCTGCGCTCGGTCAAGCCCGACGCCAGCTTTGCCGAGGCCGCGCATTGAGTCAGGCGAGCGCCAGCAGCGACCCACACGCAGTGGGGGAGCGTGGGGGGCATATTCGGGTCTTGATCGTCAAACTGTCTTCGTTGGGCGATGTGGTGCACGCCATGCCGGCCTTGCAGGATCTGCGCGCCGAACTGCCCGGTGTGCACATCGATTGGGTGGTGGAACGTGCCTTTGCACCGCTGGTGGCGCGCTGCGAGGGCGTGAGTCAGGTCATCCCCTGCGAGTTGCGTCGCTGGCGCAAGACACCGTTTGCGGCGCAGACGCGCTCCGAGTGGCGCGCCTTCAAGGCACAGTTGCGGGTCCAGGCCTATGACGCTGTCATCGACCTGCAGGGCCTGACCAAATCAGCCCTGGTAGCCTGGCTGGCCCGCACCTCGACGGACGGACGGCGTTTTGCGATGGCCAACCAGACCGAGGGCTCGGGCTACGAGGCGCCTACGCGCTGGGTGGCCGACGAGGCGATTGCGCTGGAGCCGCATGTGCATGCGGTGCAGCGCGCGCGCCTGCTGTGCGCGGCGGTGTTTGGCTATCAAGTGACCGCTCCGGCCCGTTTTGGGCTGGTGCCCGGCGCGCAGGCGGCCCATGTGCCAGCGCAGGCCGGCCACAGTGGCTATGGCGGCAATGGCTTTGCCGCGCGCAAGCCGCAGGTGGCCCTGGTGCACGGCACGTCGCGCGCCGACAAGCAGTGGCCGCTGGCGTCGTGGGTGGCGCTGGGCCAGCGGCTGAACCACAGCGGGTTTTCCGTCGCACTGGCGCACGGCACGCCGGCCGAGAAGGCCACCAGCGAGGCCATCGCCGCCGAGCTGGATGACGCCTGGGTCTGGCCATCCATGGGGCTGGACGCCCTGACCGACACCATGGCGCACTGCGCCGGGGTGATTGGCGTGGACAGCGGCCTGAGCCACATCGCGGTGGCCCTGGGCCTGCCCCATGTGCAGATCTACAACTTCGACACTGCCTGGCGCACCGGGCCACAGACTGCCCCACTCCAGGCCGACAAGGCCATGCAGCAGGTCAGTGTGTACGACACACCTTATCCCAACGTAGATGCCGTCTGGCAGGCCTGGGAAGGCCTGGACACCCCGGTGTTGTGCAGATGATGGTGCGTGCGCTGTACTCCGTAGTGATGTGGCTGCTGCAGCCGCTGGTGCGGGCCAAGTTGCGGCGCCGTGCGCGCGATGAGCCCGCCTATGGCGAGCACGTCTCGGAGCGTTTTGGCGTGTATGCCGACCCCACGCCTGCTGAGCTGTCAGTCGCAGCGCCATCCTCGGCGCACGGGGCCGGGTTTTATGTCTGGGTGCACGCCGTGTCGCTGGGCGAGACGCGGGCTGCCGAGGTGCTCGTGGGTCAGCTGCGTGCGGCCCTGCCGGGCATGCGCCTGCTGCTGACCCATGGCACGGCCACCGGGCGCGCGCAGGGCTTGAGTCTGCTGCGTGCGGGCGACGTGCAGGTCTGGCAGCCGTGGGACACGCCCGGCGCCGTGCAGCGTTTCCTGACGCGTTTTCAACCCCGGATCGGCCTGTTGGTCGAAACCGAGGTCTGGCCGAATATGGTGGCGGCCTGCGCACGCGTGCGCATACCCCTGTGCCTGGTCAATGCGCGCATGAACGAAAAATCGCTGCGCCAGTCGCTGCGTCTGGGCTGGCTGGCCCGTCCGGCCTACCAGGGCCTGCGCGCGGTCTGGGCCCAGACCGATGACGATGCCCAGCGCCTGCGCCAGTTGGGCGCGCCGGTGGTTGGCATCACCGGCAATGTGAAGTTCGACGCCACCCCCAACGCGTCGCAGCTGGCGCAGGGGCAGGGCTGGCGCGCGGCGTTGGGCCGCCCGGTGGTCGTGTTTGCCAGTTCACGCGAGGGCGAAGAGGCGATCCTGCTGCAAGTGTTGAAGGAAAATCGTGCTCCAGCCCCCGTGGAATCTATACAGTTTGCTAGCAAAAATATAGCGACTAGCGTTCAATGGCTGATTGTGCCCCGCCACCCGCAACGCTTTGACGCGGTGGCCCAGCTGTGCCAGGAGCAGGGTTTCAGCGTATCGCGACGCAGTGCCTGGACCGGTGAGCCCGTAGCGGCCGACATCTGGCTGGGCGACTCTCTGGGTGAGATGGCGCTGTATTTCGGGCTGGCGGACGTGGCGTTGCTGGGCGGTAGCTTTGCGCCGCTGGGCGGGCAGAACTTGATTGAAGCGGCGGCCTGTGGCTGCCCGGTGGTCATGGGACCACATACCTTCAATTTTGCCCAAGCGGCCGAGTTGGCTGAGGAGGCGGGTGCTGCGTTCACGCGCGACGACATGGCGCAGGCTGTAGACGCTGCGCTGTCGCTGGTGCAGTCGGACGCCGACCTGGCAAAGGCCCGGGCCGCTGCCCGGGCGTTGGGGCTGGCCCACCGCGGTGCGGCGCAACGCACCGCGCTGGCGGTGCAGCAGCTCTTGGGTTGAAGCGGCCTGATTACTGGGCCAGTTGGCTGTTGATCGGTTGCAGATCATCGGCCTTCAGCGTGCCGCTGGCCTGGCGCAGCTTGAGCCCACCGACCAGCACATCGTAACGCGCCTTGGCCAGTTTGGCCTTGGTGTCAAACAACTGGCTTTGCGAGTTCAGCACGTCGATATTGATGCGCACACCCACCTGGTAACCGAGTTTGTTGGCGTCCAGCGCGCTCTGGCTGGATGCTTCGGCAGCCTGCAGGGCATTGACCTGCGCCAGGCCGGACTGCACACCAAAGTAAGCCGTGCGGGTGCCCTGTGCCACGCTGCGTCGGGCGGTTTCCAAGTCGGCGCGGGCCTTCTCTTCCAGGGACAGGGTTTCGCGGATACGGTTCTGCGTGGAAAAGCCGGCAAACAGAGGCAGGTTGAAGTTCACGCCAATCGTGCCCACATTCACGCGGCTGTCACCAATGGACGACGACGAGCCACTGCTGTTGTTGATGGCCGAATAGCTGCCCACGAGGTCCAGTGTGGGCTTGTGGCCGGCGGTGGCCTTCTGGGTTTCCAGACGGGCCACTTCCAGCGCCACGTCGGCCTGCTGGATGCTGGGGTTGTTGGTCTGCGACAGCGTGACCCACTGGTCCACATCGGCCGGTTGTACCGGGCTCAACGCCACGGGGGCCTTCAGCGGATTGGGTTTGACGTTTTGCTGGCCGACCAACTGGTTCAGGGCCAGGGACTTCACCAGCAGATCGTTCTCGGCCGCCAGTTCTTGTGCCAGTACCAGGTCGTAGCGGGCCTGGGCCTCGCGCGAGTCAGTGATGGTGGACGTGCCGACTTCGAAGTTGCGCTTGGCCGAAGCGAGTTGCTCCGCCACGGCGGTTTTTTGGCTCTTCAGAAAGGTCAGACTGTCGGAGGAAGCCAGCACGTCAAAGTAGGCCTGGCTGACCCGAACAATCAGGTCCTGCTCGGCCTGGGCCAGCTGGGCCTGTGCCAGATCCATGGACTTTTTTCCCTGCTCGTAGCTGGCCCAGTTGGCGGGGCGGTACAGCGGCTGCGAGGCGCTGATGGTGCCGGTTTGCGTGCCGTAGCTGCGCGCCGGTGTCGGTTGCACTTCCTGGTTGGTGTTGGTTGCCGAAATGGCCAGGCCGGCGGTGGGCAGGATGGCGGCCTTGGCCTGGTCGGCCTTGGCCACGGTTGCATCAAATTGCGCCTTCGCAGACTGGTAAGTCGCATCAAAGCCCCGCGCCGCGGTGTACAGATCGACCAGGCTTTGCGCCTGCGCCGAAAATGAGCAGGCGGCACCCAACGCCAGTATCAGGGGCAGAAGGCGAAAGTTCGAAGCGGAGGGTTGGCGTGACATAGTGGTGTTTCTCGGTGTCATAAAAATCAGTATCGGGGGATGCTGGGGTCGACTTCAGCGGACCAGGCATGGATGCCCCCCGCAATATTGGCAACATGCTCGAACCCACGGCTCTTCAGGAAGTTTGCGACCTGCATGCTGCGCCCGCCGTGGTGGCACAGGCAGGCGATGGGCTGCTGCGTGTCGAGCTCGGCAAGCCGCGGTGGAATGACGCCCATCGGGATGGCCAGCAGCGTGAATCCGTCGGCGGTGACGCTGGCGGTTTGCAGTTCATAGGGTTCGCGCACATCCAGCACCACGGGTTCGCCAAAGGCGCGCATGCCATTTAGCCAGTGGGCCAGGTCTTTGGGACGAACTTGAGCAACCATGGATGCCTTGATGAGGGACTTAGAACTTGAAGCGCGAAGGCTCGGGAAAACTGCGCAAACGCGGTGCGGCGGTGTCCCAGCTTTGCACGGTGCGGAAATCGGTTGCGCTATTGCGGGTGACGATGGTGGCGCGCATCACGGGCTCGTCACCCACGATTGCGCCAAGACGTCCACCCACCTTCAGCAGGCTGAGCAGGCTGTGCGGGACTTCGGTGACCGAGCCACTGAGGACGATGACGTCAAAGCTTCCGTCCGCAGCGGTGGTTTTTGCGCCGTCGGCCTGGCGGACCTCGACGTTGTGGATGCCGGCATTGCGCAGGTTGTCGCGGGCCATCACAGCCAGCTCCGGCACGATTTCCAGAGTCACCACGCGCTGGGCCTTCTTGCTCAGCAAGGCAGCCATGTAACCCGATCCGGCGCCTATTTCCAGCACTTCGTCGGTGGGCTGAACGGCCAGGTCTTGCAGCAGCCTGGCTTCCAGGCGCGGCTCCAGCATGCACTGACCCTGTGCAAGCGCTTCCTCGCCGGAGCCCATGAGGGGAATTTCCAGGTCAGCAAAGGCCAGACCCTTGTGTGCCGGGGGCACGAAATCTTCGCGTTTTACGATGGACAGCAGCTCCAGCACCGAGGCATCCAACACATTCCACGGGCGAATCTGCTGCTCAATCATGTTGAAACGGGCTTTTTCGATGTTCATTTTTGGATACTCCATGGGGTATGTTGGTGGATTGTAGTCAATTTTACTTGGCCGGTGTGTCTGAACGGGTCGGTGCAAGGCTGACGAGCCCATTCAGAATGGTTTCTATCTGGACTTCAATGTACTGATCCGGGTCGATTTCCATGTCGGTGTCATGGCATGCCGCCCAGGAGCTTTTCCACGTGGCCAGGAACAGCATGGGCGCCAACACGGTGTAGACACCATACCGTTGGTCGATGGCGCGAAACTCGCCGCTGTCCACCCCGCGCTGCAGTATTCGCTGCAAGAGTCCATGGCCGGGCCTGATCACTTCCAGCTGGTAGAACGCGGCCAGTTCGGGGAAATTGCCCGCTTCACTCATCATGAGTTTGATGATGCCCGATGCCTTGGTGGAACCGATGTGTTTCCACCAGGCCCGCACGGCGTAGCGCAGCATATCGGCGCTGCTGCCCTGGAAATGGTCGAATTCGACATTCCATTCGCCGAACTTGCCCGAAATATTCTCCCGCACGACGGCCTTGAACAGTTCTTCCTTGCTGGCGAAATACAGGAACAAGGTGCCTTTGGATACGCCCGCACGCTTGGCCACTTCTTCCGCGCGGGTCGCCGCATAGCCCTTTTCGACGAACAACTCCAGAGCCGCCGCCAGCAGCTCGCCCGGGCGCGCGTCTTTGCGGCGTTCGCGCTTGGCGCGCACCGTGGCGGCAATTTCACACAAAGGGCAGGAGGAGGACATAGAATTACTGACTGATTGGTTATTAGTTTACTGTATGGACCCCTATCGGGTCAAGGTCCTGGCGACAGGCCAACCAAAGCGCAGGACGAACTGCCGAAAAAGGCATACAGGCGGAGAACGCTGCATTGTCCGACTGAATTCGTAAGGCATTGTGATTCTTGCTTGATGAGGATCAACACATGTGCGCTTGCATCAGCGTATCTTCCGCGGCACCGCAATGATCGCATGGTGCGGCTTGCATTGCGGGCACCTTTCTATGCAAAACCTTGAACCCAATGCCGACAACCTGGCGCCACCGCCCATGGAGCTGGTGTGTCCCGCTGGCAGTCTGCCGGCCCTGAAAGCCGCCGTGGACAACGGTGCCAGTTGCGTCTACCTCGGTCTGCGCGATGCCACCAACGCCCGCAACTTTGCCGGCCTGAACTTTGACGAGGCCGCCATTGCCAACGGCATTGCCTACGCCCACGCGCGTGGCTGCAAGGTCTTCATGGCGCTCAATACCTATCCGCAAGCCGCCAACCCCCAGTTGTGGCAATCGGCGGTGGACAAGGCGGTGGACCTGGGCGTGGACGCCGTGATCCTGGCCGACCCCGGTCTGATGCAGTACGCCGCTACCCACCATCCCAAGCTGCGCCTGCACCTGTCCGTGCAGGGTTCGGCCACCAATTTCGACGCCATCAACTTCTACCGCGAGCAGTTCGGCGTGGTGCGCGCCGTGCTGCCGCGGGTGCTGTCGCTGACGCAGGTGCAGCAGGTCATCGAAAAGACCCCGGTGGAGATCGAGGTCTTCGGTTTTGGTAGCCTGTGCGTGATGGTGGAAGGGCGCTGTGCGCTGTCCAGCTACGTCACCGGCGAGTCGCCCAACACCCACGGCGTGTGCTCGCCACCCAAGGCCGTGCGCTGGCAGGAGACGCCGCAGGGCCGCGAGTCACGCCTGAACGGCGTTCTGATCGACCGCTATGCGCCGGGCGAAAACGCCGGTTACCCCACGCTGTGCAAGGGCCGCTTTGATGTGGGCGAGGATGAAAACTACTACGCTATCGAGGAGCCCACCAGCCTCAACACGCTGGAACTCTTGCCACAGCTGCACAAGATGGGCGTGAAGGCGATCAAGATTGAGGGCCGCCAGCGCAGCCCGGCCTACGTGGCCCAGGTCACCAAGGTCTGGCGCGAGGCCATGGACCACTGCATGGCCAATCCGCACCGCTACGCACCCAAGCCCGTCTGGATGAGCGGGCTGGACAAAGTGGCCGAGGGCCAGCAGCATACGTTGGGCGCTTATCACCGCCCGTGGAAGTAAACGACATGAAACTTTCTCTCGGACCGCTGCTGTACTACTGGTCGCGCGAAGCCACTTTCAATTTTTACGAAGCCATCAGCCACACGCCGGTGGACATCGTCTACCTGGGCGAAGCCGTCTGCTCGCGCCGCCACGAACTGCGCCTGTCTGATTGGCTGGACGTGGCCCAGATGCTCAAGGATGCCGGCAAGGAAGTGGTGCTGTCGACCCAGGTGCTGCTGGAGTCCGGCGCCGAAGTCGGCACCATGCACAAGATCACCGGCAACGGCGACTACTCTGTGGAAGCCAACGACATGGGCGCCGTGCAATGCCTGGCCGGCAAGGTGCCGTTTGTCGCCGGGCCGCACCTCAACATCTACAACCTGCCGACGCTGCAATGGATGGCCGGGCTGGGCGCCACGCGCTGGGTCATTCCGCTGGAAATGAAGCGCAGCGACCTGGCGGTGATCCAGCAGGGCCTGCCTGCGGGCCTGCAGACCGAGGTGTTTTCCTATGGCCGCATGCCGTTGGCGTTTTCGGCACGCTGCTTCACCGCACGCCACCGCAACCTGCCCAAGGACGATTGCCGTTTCAGTTGCCTGGACCATCCGGACGGACTGATGCTGAAGACGCGGGAGCATGAGGAATTCTTGGTGCTCAACGGCACGCAGACGCAATCGGCCCGGGTCTACAACCTGGTGGATGCGCTGGACGACATGCAGGACATGGGTGTGGACGTGGTGCGCCTCAGCCCGCAATCGCAGGACATGGCAGAAGTCATCGCCGTGTTTGACGCCGCGCGCAAGCGCACACTAAGCGCCAAGGACGCCGTGGCGCGCCTGCAACCGCTGATGCCCGATCGCGGCTGCAACGGCTATTGGTACGGCCAGCCCGGACTGGACCAGGTCGACAGCGCGGCATTGGCCGAGACGGCCTAAGCGCGCCCAAGCCCACATGTACCACGGCGAGCGATTCAACAGCATCAGTCACCTGGTTGGGGCCGGCTTGGCCGTACTGGGTGCAGTGCTGCTGGTCGTGACTGCCGCGCGCCTGGGCGACCCGTGGAAGATCGTCAGCTTCAGCATCTACGGCGCCATGCTGGTGGCGCTGTATGTGGCCAGCACGCTGTACCACAGCGTGCGCGGCCGGGCCAAGACCATCCTGCAGAAGTTTGACCACTGCTCCATCTACCTGCTGATCGCTGGCAGCTACACGCCGTTTGCGCTGGTGTCGCTGCGCGGACCCTGGGGCTGGTCGCTGCTGGGTGCGGTGTGGACGCTGGCCGTGGTGGGCATCCTGCAGGAGATCTGGTTTGCCAAGGGTGCGCGCGTGCTGTCGCTGGTCATCTACCTGCTGATGGGCTGGCTGGCCCTGGTGGCGGTCCTGCCGTTGTGGGAAGCGCTCACGCCCCATGGTTTTGCCTGGCTGGCCGCTGGCGGCTTGCTCTACACCGTGGGCATCATCTTTTACGTGGCCGACCAGCGCATCCGCCACGGCCACGGTGTGTGGCATTTGTTTGTTCTGGGTGGCAGCAGCTGCCACTTTTTTACCGTACTCTTTTTTGTCGCCTGATTGAAACCGAACCACGCGGGATTGCCATGACTACTCCATCCACTGCCTTTGTATTGCCCGGACCGGTGGGGTCCGTGTTGTCGCGACTGCCGGCCTACCCGGGATCGTTTTTGCTGGTCACCGCGCTGAACAAGGTGCTGGCCAAAGAGTTGCCCGCCGATGTGCGCCAGTACCTGCTGGGCAAGAAGCTGCGCATCCATGTGACCGACGCGCGCCTGACCTTTGACTTCACCTGCACCGGTGTGCGCTTTGTGGCCTCCAAGAAG
>Ga0208514_100591_pt1 | contig 16713 bp, 16 predicted proteins | sample LakWasMet70_HOW9_2_FD_183900 | JGI IMG/M metagenome (GOLD analysis project Ga0208514, IMG submission 183900) | Freshwater sediment methanotrophic microbial communities from Lake Washington under simulated oxygen tension - Sediment Metagenome... | ecosystem: Environmental > Aquatic > Freshwater >...
AGAGCCCCGGTTATGCCGGCGCCGAGACGGCGCTGCGCGGCGCCCAGCTGAAGCTGATCGGCATCGCGGTGGACGAGCAGGGCATGGCGCCGCGCGTGCAGGACTGGCGGCGCCAGCGCCCGCGCCTGATCTACACCACGCCCTCGCACCAATACCCCACCGGCGCGGTGATGAGCCTGGAGCGGCGCCTGGCCCTGCTGGCCCATGCGCGCGAGGCCGGTAGCCTGATCATCGAGGACGACTACGACAGCGAGTTCCGCCACGACGGCCCACCGCTGCCGGCCATGCAGGGCCTGCAGGCGGACGCGCCGGTGCTCTACCTGGGCACCTTCAGCAAGACCCTGTTCCCAGGCCTGCGCATCGGCTTCATGGTGGTGCCCGAGGGCCTGTGCGAGGCGCTCGCGCGCCTGCTGGCGCGCAGCCAGCCGCGCGGCCGCATGGCCGATCAGCTGGCCCTGGCCGAGTTCCTGCGCAGCGGCCAGTTCGGCCTGCACCTGCGCCGCATGCGTCGGCTCTATCGCCAGCGCCGCGACGCGCTGGTGGCGGCGCTGGAGCGCGAGTTGGGCGATCTGGCCAGCGTCCACGGCGGCTCGGCCGGCATGCATCTGGCGCTGCGCTTTGCCGACAGCGCCGGCCTCGACGACGTGGCCATCAGTGCGCGGGCGCTGCGGGCCGGCATCGTCGCACCGGCGCTCAGCGAGCTGGCGATGGGGCCGCGCGCCCAGGCCTGGCGCGGCCTGCTGCTGGGCTATGCCCAGGTGCCGGTGGCGCAGATGGCGCCGCTGGTCGCGCGCCTGGGCAAGGTGCTGCGGGCCAGGCTATAGCAATGGATCCGTGCCGTTGGTCTGCACACCAAGCCTTCGCGCGACTCAGGCGCGAGCAGGATTGGGGCGGGGCGCGGTCAGCGCGCCGGTTTAGCTGCCTCTGCTGCCTGAGTTGCCGCCAGCGTCCCAAGCATCGCGTCACGGCATACCGTGAGGAATTCATCGGCGAGGGGCGAGTCGTCCGGGCAGGCTCGCGACATGACGAGGGCTCCCACGGCGTGCGAGAGCATGTCCAGGACCTGGGCGCGCGTCTCGCGCGCGTCTGCAGAATCTGCCACATCGCCATCGCCGCGGCTCAATGCCGCCACCAGGCTTTCTATGCCCGTTGCAAAAGCGCTGCGGACTGAATCGGGCTGACGTGCCGCGTCTCCGCCCAGGGCGGCCATCGTGCAGCCGGTACCACGGCTGTCGCGGTGCTCGCGCGACAGGTACTGCCTGACGAACTCAGCAAGTTCTACACCGGCCCCGGTCAGCGCAATGGTCTGGGCGATGCCGCAAGCCGCCGATTCCGCGATCAGGTCGGTCTTGGAGCCGAACTGCTTGTAGAAGCCGCCGTGGGTGAAGCCGGCGGCGGCCATCAGGTCGGCCACGCCGACGCCGTCATAGCCGCGTTCACGAAACAGCTGGGAAGCTGTTTCCACCACATGCGCCCGATTCGCCTGCGCCTGCGCTTTGGTGACTCTCATCGCTTGTTTGCCCTGGAGTGATGCATTTGTCGATGTTGATTCTATATTGATGTCGATCGTAATCAAAGTCTTGACTTTTTGGATTACGACCGTCATCATTGATCCATGCCAAGCCAATCCCGCCGGAAGTCGAACTCACTCGACAAGCGGCCATCACTGCTCAGGAACTCATGAACATGACCAGCATTCCTTCCACCGTCCTCATCACCGGCGCGTCCAGCGGCATCGGCGCCGTCTACGCCGAGCGCTTTGCAAAGCGTGGCCACGACCTGGTTCTGGTTGCCCGCGACAAGTCCCGGCTCGATGCGCTGGCAGCACGCCTGCAGGAGGCGCACCAGGTCACGGTCGACGTGCTGCAGGCGGACCTGACGCAGCAGGGCGACCTTGCAGCAGTCGAAACCCGTCTGCGCGAGGACGCTCGCATCGGCATCCTGATCAACAACGCGGGCATGGCGCAGCCCGGCAGCTTTGTCCAGCAAAGCGCGCAGGCCATCGAGAGGCTGATCGCCCTCAACACCACCGCCTTGACCCGCTTGGCGGCCGCCATTGCCCCGCGCCTGGTACAGGCCGGCACCGGCACCATCGTCAACATCGGCTCGGTGGTGGGCTTTGCGCCCGAACTCGGCATGACCATCTACGGTGCCACCAAGGCCTTCGTGCTGTTCCTGTCGCAGGGCTTGAACCTGGAGCTCTCGCCCAGGGGCATCTATGTGCAGGCCGTGCTGCCGGCCGCGACGCGCACGGAGATCTGGGAGCGTGCCGGCGTTGACATCAACACCCTCCCCGAAGTCATGGACGTCGAAGAACTGGTCGATGCGGCCATGGTCGGCTTCGACCGCCGCGAACTCGTCACGATCCCGCCGCTCCATGTGGCCGAACGCTGGGACGCGTTGGACGGCGCGCGCCAAGGCTTGCTGTCCGACGTCCGGCAGGCCCACGCAGCCGATCGCTACCGCCAGCAGGCCTGAGCCCCCCATCCCTCACAAACGGAAGTCTGTCATGCCTATCAAGCTCATGAAATCGATCCTCCGCGCGCTCGCACTGTCCGGTGTGCTGGCCTCTTCGAGCGCCTTGGCGAGCGATGTGCAGCCGGTGACATGGACGAATGTGCCGACGCAGAGTGTCACGGCCGGCGATGTGAGCTTCGCCTACCGCGAGCTCGGGCAGCAAAACGGTGGCGCGCCCGTGCTGCTTCTCGTCCACCTGGCTGCGGTGCTGGACAACTGGGATCCGCGCGTGGTGGACGGGCTCGCCGCGAAACACCACGTGATCGCGTTCGACAACCGAGGTGTCGGCTCCTCCACCGGCAAGCCGGCCAACACCATCGAGCAGATGGCCGACGACGCCATCAGCTTCATCAAGGCCAAGGGCTTCACGCAGGTGGACCTCTTCGGCTTCTCGATGGGCGGAATGATCGCGCAGGAGATCGTGCTGAAGGATTCACAGCTGGTTCGCAAGATGATCCTCGCAGGCACGGGCCCTGCCGGAGGCGAGGGCATCAGCGCCGTCGCGGGCGTGGCGAACTACGACCTGATGCGCGCTACGCTGACCGGCCAGGATCCGAAGCAGTACCTGTTCTTCACCCGCACGCCGAACGGCATCGAGGCCGGCAAGGCGTTTCTGAAGCGATTGCAGGAGCGCACCGACCAGCGCGACAGCGAGATCGCCATCTGGGCCTATGTGTCGCAACTGCAGGCGCTCAGTGCCTGGGGGCAGAAGCGGCCGGCCGACCTCTCGGTGATCAAGCAGCCGGTGCTGGTGGCCAATGGTGAGGATGACCGGATGGTGCCCACGCGCAACTCGCATGAGCTGGCGAAGCGCCTGCCGAATGCCCAGTTGATCATCTACCCGGATGCAGGGCACGGCGGCATCTTCCAGTATCACGAGGACTTCGTGCCCAAGGCGCTGGCCTTCCTGGCGAAATGATTTCGGAGGCCCTCATGACTGACACCCATCTCACCGCACCCACCCGTTTCGTGAGCGTCGACGGCGCACGGCTCGCCTACCGGCGCTGGGGCAATGCGGCTGCTGGGCAGCCGCCGCTGCTGATGCTGCAACACTTCCGGGGCGGCATGGACCACTGGGACCCGCTGATGACGGACGGCCTGGCCGAAGGCCGGGAGGTGATCCTCTACAACGGTCGAGGCATCGCGTCCTCTGATGGGACACCACGCACGCGCATCGAGGACATGGCCGACGATGCGGCGGCCTTCGTTCGTGCGCTGGGCCTGGAACAGGTCGACCTGCTGGGCTTCTCGCTGGGAGGCTTCCAGGCGCTCGATCTGACCTGGCGTCATCCGACGCTTGTGCGCAAGCTGATGCTTCTGGGCACGGGCCCGCGCGGCGGTGATCCGGAGATGGAGCATCGCGTGCTGGGCACGGCCGTCAACCCGGTGCCGACCCTGGAAGACTTCCTGTATCTGTTCTTCGGCCGCTCCGAGACGGCGGTGCAAGCAGGAAGGGACTTCTGGGAGCGGCGCCATCGGCGCGTCGATCAGGACCCGCCGTCCTCACCCGATGCCGCGAAGGCGCAGATCGAGGCCAATATGCATTACCTGCCCAGGCGGTCGGAAGACGATCCCTTCGCCTACCTGCGCGGCATCCAGCAGCCCACCTTCATCCTCAACGGCGTGCACGACGTGATGATCCCGACGGTGAACTCGTTCTACATGGCGCGCAACCTGCCGAACGCCCAGCTGTTCATCTATCCCGACTCGGGCCACGCCGCGCAGTTCCAGTACCCGCAGCGATTCCTGCGTCACGCGGTCCAGTTCCTCGGCGAGTGATGGCGGCGACCGCCGTCGTCCGCATCGCCTTGTTAGCTCTCAAAGGTTGCCCCTCATGTTGAAGTTCAAGTTCCTCTTGTGGGCGTTCGCCCAGATCCTCAAGCGCAAGATTCGCAGCAGCGCCGACTGCGCGCGCTATGTCGCCAGCAAGCGCCTGGTGTTCCAGATCCGCACTGCCTCGGGCGCGGGCCGCACCTTCGTGATCGAAGGCGGCGCCATCCGGTCCTTCGCCGGGCTCGCCGCGAATCCCCAGTTCACGTTCAGCTTTAGAGACGCGGCCAGGGGATTCGCCATCCTGTCGGCCAAGGACAGCCAGGCCGCCTTCCTATGGGCTCTGGGTAGCAAGGAGCTGGTCATCAGCGGCGACTTCCAGGAAGTGATGTGGTTTCAGGGACTGACGGCATTCCTGCAGCCACCCAAAATCATCTCGCCTTATGAGCGCACGGCCTTCTGAGTTGCCCATGGAATCCAGTCTGCTGAATCAGCCCTTGCACCTGCCGAACGGCAGCGTGCTGCGCAATCGTCTGGCCAAGGCGGCCATGAGCGAGACGCTGGGCACCTACGACAACCGTCCGACGAATGGCCTTGTGCGGTTGTATCGCCGCTGGGGCACTTCGGGTCTGGGTCTGATCGTCACGGGCAATGTGATGATCGACCGGCGCGCGCTCGGCGAGCCCGGCAACGTCGTGATCGAGGATGAGTCCGACATGCCGGTGCTGAGGCAATGGACGCAGGCGGCAACAGCCCATGGATCTGCGCTGTGGGCGCAACTCAACCATCCGGGCAAGCAGTCGACGCGGGGCTTGAATGCGTTCAACCTCGCGCCCTCTGCCGTTCCCTTCCGCGAGGACATGGCGGCGTTCTTCGACACCCCACGCGAGGCCAGCAGCGATGACATCCTGGACATCATCGAGCGCTTTGGGCGCAGCGCGGCCATCTGCAAGAAGGCGGGGTTCAGTGGTGTCCAGATCCACGCCGCGCATGGCTACCTGATCAACCAGTTTCTCTCGCCCCACCACAACCGTCGCGACGACGAATGGGGCGGTACGGCCGAGAAGCGCCGGCGCTTCGTGCTGGCCGTCTATGCCGAGATCCGACGCCAGGTCGGCGCGGATTTCCCGGTGGGCATCAAGCTCAACTCGGCCGACTTCCAGCGCGGTGGCTTCACCGAGGAGGAATCGCTAGCGACGATTCGCGCGCTGGCAAAGGCCGGCATGGACCTGATCGAGATCTCCGGCGGCACTTACGAAGCCCCTGCGATGAGTGGCGCCATGCAGGAGCCGAAAAAGGCCTCCACCGCAGCGCGGGAAGCCTACTTTCTTGGCTTCGCGGAAAAGGCGCGGGCCACGACCAAGCTGCCGCTCATGGTGACCGGTGGCTTTCGTACGGCGACCGGCATGAACGCTGCGCTGCGTACCGGTGCACTGGATGTGGTGGGCCTGGCCCGGCTGCTGGCGATCGACCCCGACGCGCCCGCAGCACTGCTGCAGGGGCGCGACAGCGCACAGCGGGTCCGACCGATCAGCACGGGTCTCAAGGCCGTGGATCGCATGGGAGTCATGGAGGTGCTCTGGTATGAGCGCCAGCTCAAACGCATCGCCACGGGCAAGGATCCACGTCCGGCCGAGAGCGGCCTGGCGGCATTCCTGAAGGCGGCGCTCGGCAGTGGCTGGGGCACCTTCCGGACACGGCGCCTGCGCGCGCGCGCCTGAGAGGCAGGCTTGTGACCCGATTGACCACCACCCTGGGTTCGCCAGGAACAAGGAAGAAGACATGAAAGCCCTCACATTCAAGCGCTACGGCAAGTCGCCCGATATCGGCTTCTCCAACGTCGACCGCCCCACGCTGCAAGCCGACGAGCTGCTGGTTCAAGTTCACGCCGCAGGCGTGAACCCCATCGACAACATGGTCCCGGCCGGCACCTTCAAACCTGTGCTGCATTTCAAGCTGCCGGCCATCCTGGGCAGCGATCTGGCCGGCGTGGTGGTCGAGGTCGGGAGCCGCGTGACCCGCTTCAAGCCGGGTGACGAGGTCTTCGCCAGCCTCTTTGACCTGGGCAAGGGGTCGATTGCAGAGTTCGCCGCGGTGCCGGAAAGCGCCGCCGCCCTGAAGCCGCCCAAGCTGGACTTCGTGCAGGCCGCGTCCGTCCCCATGGTCGCGCTCACCTCCTGGCAGGCGTTGAAGGAACGTATCAACCTACGCCGTGGTCAGAAGGTGTTCATCCCTGCAGGCTCGGGCGGCATCGGGACCTTTGCGATCCAGCTGGCTCACCAACTCGGCGCCAAGGTCGGGACGACGGTCAGTACCGGCAATGTCGAGTTGGTTCGCGGCTTGGGTGCCGATGAGATCGTCGACTACAAGAAGCAGGAATTCGAGAAGCTGCTGCGCGACTACGACGCCGTGCTTGGCACGGTCCGGGGCGACGCCATCGAGAAGTCGCTGGATATCCTGAAGCCGGGAAGCCGCATCGTTTCGCTCATCGGCCCGCTGGATGCGGCCTTTGCAAAGGCGAAGAAGCTGAACTTCTTCCTGACCTTTGTGTTCGGCCTGATGAGCCGCAAGATCCGCAAACTGTCCCGGAAGAAGGGAGTCGACTACGCCTTCCTCTTCGTGCGGCCTGATGGCCAACAGCTCGCAGAAATCGCTGAGCTGCTCCAGACCGAACGGATCCGACCGGTCATCGACAAGGTGTTCCCGTTCGACCAGGCCAAGGAAGCCCTGGACTACCTGGCCCTCGGCCGAGCCAAGGGAAAGGTCGTCATCAAGATCAAGTGACGGGTGCCGCAACAAAAAAAGCCCGCCCGGTTGCCCGGGCGGGCTTGTCAGCACCGATCAGCGCGGCGCTTTAGATGGTGATCAGGCGGTGACGCCCTTGGCGGTCTCTGCGTACTCTTCGATCTGGTCGAAGTTCATGTACTTGTAGATCGAGGCGCCGTCCTTGTTCACCACGCCCATGGCCTCGTGATACTCGCTCACGCTGGGGATCTTGCCCAGCTTGGAGGCGATCGCGGCCAGCTCGGCCGAGGCCAGGAACACATTGGTGTTCTTGCCTAGGCGGTTGGGGAAGTTGCGGGTCGAGGTCGAGACCACGGTGGCACCTTCACGCACCTGTGCCTGGTTGCCCATGCACAGCGAGCAGCCGGGCATCTCGGTGCGCGCACCGGCGGTGCCGAAGGCGGCGTAATGGCCTTCCTTGATCAGCTCGCTCTGGTCCATCTTGGTGGGCGGTGCCACCCACAGCTTGACCGGGATGTCGCGCTGGCCGCCCAGCAGCTTGGCCGCGGCGCGGAAGTGGCCGATGTTCGTCATGCAGGAACCGATGAAGGCCTCGTCGATCTTGGTGCCGGCCACTTCGCTGAGGGTCTTGGCATCGTCCGGATCGTTGGGGCAGCAGAGGATGGGTTCCTTGATGTCGGCCAGGTCGATCTCGATCACGGCCGCGTATTCGGCGTCCTTGTCGGCTTCCAGCAGGCTGGGGCTGGCCAGCCAGGCCTCGACCTTCTCGATGCGGCGCTGCAGGGTGCGCGCGTCGGCATAGCCGTCGGCGATCATGTTCTTCATCAGCACGATGTTGCTGCTGAGGTATTCCTTGATCGGCGCGGGGTTCAGCTTGACCGTGCAACCGGCGGCGCTGCGCTCGGCCGAGGCGTCGCTGAGCTCGAACGCTTGCTCGACCTTCAGGTCGGGCAGGCCTTCGATCTCGAGGATGCGGCCCGAGAACACGTTCTTCTTGCCGGCCTTGGCGACGGTCAGCAGACCGGCCTTGATGGCGTACAGCGGGATCGCATGCACCAGATCGCGCAGGGTGATGCCGGGCTGCATCTGGCCCTTGAAGCGCACCAGCACCGATTCGGGCATGTCCAGCGGCATCACGCCAGTGGCGGCGCCGAAGGCGACCAGGCCGGAGCCCGCCGGGAAGGAGATGCCGATCGGGAAGCGGGTGTGCGAATCGCCGCCGGTGCCGACGGTGTCGGGCAGCAGCAGGCGGTTCAGCCAGCTGTGGATCACGCCGTCGCCCGGGCGCAGGGCCACGCCGCCACGGTTGCTGATGAAGGCGGGCAGCTCGCGATGTGTCTTCACGTCCACGGGCTTGGGATAGGCCGCGGTGTGGCAGAACGATTGCATCACCAGGTCGGCGCTGAAGCCCAGGCAGGCCAGGTCCTTCAGCTCGTCGCGCGTCATCGGGCCGGTGGTGTCCTGCGAGCCGACGGTGGTCATCTTCGGTTCGCAATAGGTGCCGGGGCGCACGCCCTGGCCTTCCGGCAGACCGACGGCACGGCCGACCATCTTCTGCGCCAGCGTGAAGCCGGCCTTGGTCTCGGCGGGGGCTTGCGGCAGGCGGAACAGGGTGGAGGCGGGCAGGCCCAGGTAGTCGCGTGCCTTGCCGGTCAGCGAGCGACCGATGATCAGGTTGATGCGGCCGCCGGCGCGCACCTCGTCGAACAGCACGTCGCTCTTGAGCTTGAACTCGGCCACGGTCTGGCCGTCCTTCACCAGCTTGCCTTCATAGGGCAGCACGTCGATGACGTCGCCCATTTCCAGCTTGCTGACGTCGACCTCGATCGGCAGCGAGCCCGAGTCTTCCTGCGTGTTGAAGAAGATCGGGGCGATCTTGCCGCCCAGGGTCACGCCGCCGAAGCGCTTGTTCGGCACGAAGGGGATGTCTTGGCCGGTGGCCCAGATCACGCTGTTGGTGGCGCTCTTGCGCGAGGAGCCGGTGCCGACCACGTCGCCCACGTAGGCGACCAGGTGGCCCTTCTTCTTCAGGTCCTCGATGAACTGCATCGGGCCGCGCTTGCCGTCTTCCTCGGGCTTGAAGGCCGCGTCGGGGCGGGTGTTCTTCAGCATCGCCAGGTAGTGCAGCGGGATGTCCGGGCGGCTCCAGGCGTCGGGGGCGGGCGAGAGGTCGTCGGTATTGGTTTCGCCGGGCACCTTGAAGACGGTGACGGTGATCTTCTTCTCGACCTCGGGGCGGCTGGTGAACCATTCGGCATCGGCCCAGCTCTGGATCACTTCCAGCGCCTTGGCATTGCCGGCCTTGGCCTTGACTTCGACGTCGTGGAAGAAGTCGAACATCAGCAGGGTCTTCTTCAGGCCTGCGGCGGCCACGCCGGCCACCTCGGCATCGTCCAGCAGGTCGATCAGCGGCTTGACGTTGTAGCCGCCCACCATGGTGCCCAGCAGCTCGGTGGCCTTGGCCTTGGAGATCAGGCCGACGGCGAGATCGCCATGGGCCACGGCGGCCAGGAAGCTGGCCTTGACCTTGGCGGCGTCATCCACGCCCGGCGGCACGCGGTGCGTCAGCAGGTCGAGCAGGAATTCGCCTTCATTTGTCGATCCAGCAGCCGGTGGGTTCTTGATCAGCTCGATCAGCGTGGCGACTTGGCTTGCATCCAGCGGCAGGGGCGGGATGCCCAGCGCGGCGCGCTCGGCTTGGTGTTGGCGATAGGCTTGCAACATGGCTACTCCTGGTGTCGTTGAGTGGGATGGGTGCAGCTGTTCAGACCGGCTTGGGCTTGATCAGCTTCAGACCCTTGAAATAGTCGCGGAAGAATCCGTCGTCGGCGGTGATGAGGGCGCTGCATTGCAGCAGGGCATGGGCGCCGACGATGAAGTCCGGCACGGTGCGCTGGCGTTCGCCGCCGCGCGCACGGTAGCGGCGCTGCATCTCGCCGGCGCGTATGGCGGCGCGTTGTTCAACGGCACTGTAGACGATGCCCATGTCTTCGAGCACCTGCATGGCCTGGTCGCCGTCGTGCAGCGAGGAGCAGATCTCGGAGACCACCACGTCGCAGACCACCACCGGCCCGTGCGAGAGCGCCTCGCGCAGCGCCGCCTCGGCCAGATCGGCGCGTTCGCTGTCGCTCAGCAGGTCGACGAGCACGGAGGAATCGATGGCAATCATGGGCGGGCCGCTTCAGCGCTCCACTGGGTCGCCGGGGGCGCGGCCGCGCACCGCGCGCATGGCGTCGTCGACCGAGGCGAAGCCGTCCAGCTTGAACTTGCCGCGCGCGCGCGAAATGGCGTCGTCGACGTTCTTGCGCAGGATGATGCGGCCGCCGTCGAGTTCGACCTTGAGCGTCGTGCCCTTGGTCAGGCCCAGGGCGTCACGCACTGCCTTGGGCAGGGTGATCTGGCCGCGTTCGGCAACGGTGGCTTCCATGGGCACTCCTCGGTATGTGCGGCGAAGTATGCATTGATTTTACATACTTCCGTGTACATACCAAGCCCTAGCGCGCTGCTGCGGCAATGAAAAAGGGGAGACCGGTGGCCTCCCCTGGTGTGCGGGCGCAGCGCCTCAGTTCTTGGGCAGGCTGGTGCCGGGGGTGATGCCGATGCCGCTGTCGGGCGCCACCATGGCCTGGGCGCTCTGCACCTGCTCGGGGTGCTGGCAGCTGTCGACCATGCGCTGGCCGATCTTGGCATTCATCAACATCGATTTGGCGGGGATCTGCAGCCACACCACGCCGGCCTTCTTGTCCTCCAGGCGCACCGCGCCGGTGGTGGTGGGCTCGGGCGTCATGTTGTAGACCAGCTTGCCGAACTGCAGGCGGAAGCGCCCCGGCTTGTCGGGATGCGGCGTGATCTGCACCTTCTGGTTGAACTCGCACTGGGCGTCGCCGCTGTGCACGCGCGGGCCCACGGCGAGTTGATCGTCGTTCAAGGGCGTGTTGTCCTCGTCCACGACCGCGGGTGCCGGTGCCTGCGGCTTGACCTTGGCGGCCAGGCGGTTGCGCGGCTTGGGGTTCTCCACGGCGGCCGACCAAGCGCTGCCGCACAGGGCCAGGCTGGCGAGGGCAAGGAGGAGGGGGCGGAGTTGGCTTACTGCAGACTTCATATCACCACGCTTGGAGTTCGATGCGCTGATTGTCGCGCTGCAAGACCCGCCGCAGCCTAGCGTTTCCCTGCATTTCTCGCCTCAAGCGTGCGCCATTCGTAAGTGGCGCAGCAAGGCGGTATCAACAAGTTTCGAAATAGGCGCGGCAGACCTCGGCCGGCAGGGCCTGGCCGGTGCGATGGGCGCGCTCCAGCACCTGCCAGAAGTAGCGGTAGCTGGCGCGGTCGTGCAGGCTGTCGCGATGCTGGATGGGCGCCCAATGCGCCGCCTGCGCGGCGTGGATGATCTCGATGGCCTCGTCGATCTCGGCCACGCTGGGTGCGAAGGCGTCGATGATGGGCTGGATCTGGCTGGGATGGATGCTCCACATGCGGGTGTAGCCGAACTCGCGCGCCGCGCGCGTGGCGGCGGCCAGGATGGCGCGGGCGCTCTTGAACTCGGTCACCACGCAGTGCGAGGGCGTCTTGGCGTTGGCATGGGCGGCGGCGGCGATCTCGAGCTTGGCGCGCGCCACCAGCGGGTGGGTGAACTGGCCCTCGACGCTCAGGGCGCTGCGCGGGATGGCACCGCGGTGCGCGGAGACGAAGTCCATCAGCCCGAAGGACAGCGATTCGATGCGGGGATGCGCGGCAATCGCCTGCACATCGCGCAACGCGCCATGGGTTTCGATCAGCACATGGACGGGCAGGGGCTTCTCGACACCGTGGCGCTGCAGGCTGTCGTCGATGAAGGCAATGGCCTTGTGCACATCGGCCAGGCTGCGCGGCTTGGGCAGCATCAGATAGGCCAGACGCTCGCCGGCCAGCGCGAGCAGGCCGTCCACATCGGCCTCGAAGGTGGGGTGGTCCAGCGGATGCACGCGCGCGCCCACCCGGCCGTGGCGGTTCAGGTTGCTGTTCAGCAACTCCGACACCAGCAGCACATGCTCGGCCTCACCGCCGATGGGGGCACCGTCCTCGCAGTCCAGGGTGATGTCGAACAACGGGCCCATCTGCGCCTGCAACTCGAGGCTCTTGCGCATGCGCAGCTCGACACCGCAATAGTGGTCCACCACGGGCAGCAGGGTGGCGGCATCGCCCTCTTCGAACAGGGCCAGTTTGGGATGCAGGGCAGCGGACATGGTGCAAGTCGAAATAAAAAGGGCCGGCGCGGTAGCCGACCCTTGGAGTATCGCGTCAGCCTTGGCTGATCACGTCATGCCATCACAGCAGGTGCTTGACGCCGTTCTGCTCTTCCAGCAGTTCGTTGAGGGTCTTGTTGATGCACTCTTGCGAGAAGGCGTCGATCTCGATGCCTTCGACGATCTTGTATTCGCCGTTCGCGCAGGTGACCGGGTAGCCGAACATCACGTCCTTGGGGATGCCGTACTCGCCGCCCGAGGGGATGCCCATCGTGACCCACTTGCCGTTGGTGCCCAGGGCCCAGTCGCGCATGTGGTCGATGGCGGCGTTGGCGGCCGAGGCGGCCGACGACAGGCCGCGTGCGGCAATGATGGCGGCGCCGCGCTTGCCCACGGTGGGCAGGAAGGTCTCGCGGTTCCAGGTCTCGTCATTGATCATGGCCTTGACCGAGGCGCCGCCAATGGTGGCGTTGCGGTAGTCGGCGTACATGGTGGGCGAGTGGTTGCCCCAGACGGCCAGCTTCTCGATGTCCGCCACGGCCTTGCCGGTCTTGGCAGCGAGTTGCGAGGCGGCGCGGTTGTGGTCCAGGCGCAGCATGGCGGTGAAGTTCTTGGCCGGCAGGTCCGGGGCCGACTTCATCGCGATATAGGCATTGGTGTTGGCGGGGTTGCCCACCACCAGCACCTTGACGTTGCGCGAGGCCACGGCGTTCAGGGCCTTGCCCTGGGCGGTGAAGATGGCGCCGTTGATGGCCAGCAGCTCCGAGCGCTCCATGCCGGGGCCGCGCGGGCGCGAGCCCACCAGTAGGGCGTAGTCGGTGCCCTTGAAGGCGGTCATCGGGTCGCTGTGGGCCTCGATGCCGGCCAGCAGCGGGAAGGCGCAGTCTTCGAGTTCCATGATCACGCCCTTGAGCGCGTTCTGGGCCTTCTCGTCGGGGATCTCCAGCAGTTGCAGGATCACGGGCTGGTCCTTGCCCAGCATTTCGCCGGAGGCGATGCGGAACAGCAGGGCATAGCCAATCTGGCCGGCGGCGCCAGTGACGGCAACGCGAACGGGAGTCTTGCTCATGGGAAATCTCCGGAAAGGTTGGTGAAGGTGCAGATCAAAACTGTGGTCTTGCACAGGGCGTCGCCAGGCCGGCAACGCGCTGCGCCGAAGTGGCGCCAAGTGTAGGCCAGACTCCGGGCATTCCCGAGCTTGACCAATTGCCTGGGGTCAATTTGACGGCAGATTATCCGTGCTGCTTTGCACAAATCTGACAGTCATCTGTCTTATAGAAGATAGCAGGCGTCAGATGGTGGACTGGCCTGCGCGCTTGTGCTGCAATGCCGGCCATGCCTGCGCAGCCCATTCCTCCCGCCATCCCAGAGGCGGGGCCCTCATTCAGCCCGCTCTACCGCCAGATCAAGGGGCTCATCATTGCCGGCCTGCAGGGCGGCGAATGGAAGGCGGGCGAGAGCATTCCCAGCGAGATCGAGCTGGCGCAGCGCTTTGGCGTCAGCCAGGGCACGGTGCGTAAGGCTATTGACGAACTTGCCGCCGAGAATCTGCTGGTGCGCCGCCAGGGCAAGGGCACCTTCGTGGCCACCCATGCCGAGCAGCAGCAGCAATACCGCTTTCTGCGCCTGATGCCCGACGAGGGGCAGGATCCGGGCCTGGGGCGCCAGTTGCTGGACTGCAAGCGTCAGCGCGCGCCGGCCTGGATTGCCAAGCAATTGCAGATGCGGGCCGGCGACGCGATGGTGGAGGTGCGCCGCCTGCTGCACAGCGCCGGGCGGCCGGTGGTGCTGGACGATATCTGGTTGCCGGGGAACTTGTTCAAGGGGCTCACCACCGAGCGCCTGAGCCAGCACCGCGGCCCGTTCTATGGCTTGTTCGAGACCGAGTTTGGTGTGCACATGATTCGCGCGCAGGAAAAGATCAGGGCGGTGGCGGCTGACGCCGAGACTGCTGCGCTCTTGCAGGTGGCCGAAGGCACGCCGCTGCTGAGCGTGGAGCGCCTGTCCTTCACCTACGGCGACAAACCGGTGGAGTTGCGGCGCGGCCTATACAACACTTCTACGCATTTCTACCGCAATGATTTGAATTGATCGAGAGTCGTTGTTTGGTTCGCAACACGCCCCGCACAAGCTTTGGATGTGTTGCGTTGCAATAAAATCTTTGGGTTTCACGTTGATTACAAAAGGTCGGGTATGACGGACACCACCAACAGCACGGCCGGCAAAAGACCGGTCTACCGCAACATCAACATCTTCACGGATGTGCGCACCTACCGCCTGCCGGTGGCGGGCTTCGTGTCCATCCTGCACCGCGTCAGCGGCCTGCTGATGTTCCTGTTGCTGCCCTTCGTGATCTGGATGTTCGACAACAGTCTGACGTCTGAAATCTCCTACGGCGCCTTCACCAATGCCTTCGTGGCCGGCATCGGCTTCGTGCCCGCCTGGTTCGTGAAGCTGGTGACGCTGGGCCTGATCTGGGGCTATCTGCACCACTTCATCGCCGGCCTGCGCCATCTGTGGATGGATGCCACCCATAGCGTCAGCAAGGAATTCGGCAAGTCCAGCGCGGTGTTCACGCTCGTCGTGAGCCTGGCGCTGACGGCGCTGCTGGGTGCCAAGCTGTTCGGTCTGTACTGAGCGGCCCGTACCGATCTCTAGCCTAGAGGCAACAACAACCATGAGTACTTTTGGATCCAAGCGCATCGTCGTGGGTGCGCATTACGGCTTGCGTGACTGGATGGCGCAGCGCGCCACCGCGCTCTTGATGGCGCTGTTCACCGTCGTGCTGCTGGCGCAGTTGCTGATGCCCGGCGAGCTCGGCTACGACCGCTGGGCCGGCATCTTCTCGCAGCAGTGGATGAAGGTCGTGACCTTCGCCCTCATCATCTCGCTGGCCTACCACGCCTGGGTGGGCATGCGCGACATCTGGATGGACTATGTGCAGCCCGTGGGCATTCGCCTGGCCCTGCACCTCTTCACCCTGGTTTGGCTCGTGGCTTGCGCCGGTTGGGCAGTCCAAGTGCTTTGGAGACTTTGAAAATGCAAATTGGAACGACGCTCGCAAAGCGCAAATTCGATGTGGTGATCGTCGGCGCCGGTGGCTCCGGCATGCGCGCATCGCTGCAACTCTCGCTGGCCGGCCTGAACGTGGCCGTGCTGTCCAAGGTGTTCCCGACGCGCTCGCACACGGTGGCGGCGCAGGGCGGCATCGGTGCCTCCCTGGGTAATATGTCCGAGGACAACTGGCACTATCACTTCTTCGACACCATCAAGGGTTCGGACTACCTGGGCGACCAGGATGCGATCGAATTCATGTGCCGCGAAGCGCCCAAGGTCGTGTACGAGCTTGAGCATTTCGGCATGCCCTTCGACCGCAATCCGGATGGCACCATCTACCAGCGCCCCTTTGGCGGCCACACCGCCAACTACGGTGAAAAGCCGGTGCAGCGCGCCTGCGCCGCGGCCGACCGTACCGGCCACGCGCTGTTGCACACCCTGTACCAGCAGAACGTCAAGGCCAAGACCCAGTTCTTCGTCGAATGGATGGCGCTGGACCTGATCCGCGACGCCGAGGGCGATGTGGTGGGCGTGACCGCGCTGGAAATGGAAACCGGCGAGATCCACATCCTCGAAGCCAAGACCGTGCTGATGGCCACCGGCGGGGCAGGGCGCATCTATGCCGCCTCCACCAATGCCTTCATCAACACCGGTGACGGCCTGGGCATGGCCGCCCGCTCCGGCATCCCGCTGGAAGACATGGAGTTCTGGCAGTTCCACCCCACCGGCGTGGCCGGCGCGGGCGTGCTGCTGACCGAAGGCTGCCGCGGCGAGGGCGCGATCCTGCGCAACAGCAACGGCGAGCGCTTCATGGAGCGCTATGCGCCGACGCTGAAGGACCTGGCACCGCGTGACTTCGTGTCGCGCTCGATGGACCAGGAAATCAAGGAAGGTCGCGGCTGCGGTCCCAACAAGGACTATGTGCTGCTGGACATGACCCACCTGGGCGCCGAGACCATCATGAAGCGCCTGCCCTCGGTGTTCGAGATCGGCCACAACTTCGCCAACGTCGACATCACCAAGGAACCGATTCCCGTGGTGCCGACCATCCACTACCAGATGGGTGGCATTCCGACGAATGTGCATGGCCAGGTGGTGATCCCCAGGAACGGCAAGGTCAACGACATCGTCAACGGCCTCTACGCCGTGGGCGAGTGCTCCTGCGTGAGCGTGCACGGCGCCAACCGCCTGGGCACCAACTCGCTGCTGGACTTGGTGGTGTTCGGCCGTGCGGCCGGCAACCACATCGTCGACTTCGCGCTCAAGAACAAGAACCACAAGCCCCTGCCCAAGGACGCGGCGGACCTGACCCTGGCACGCCTGGCGCGCCTGGAGTCGGCCACCAACGGCGAATACGCGCAGGACGTGGCCAACGACATCCGCTCGACCATGCAAAAGCACG
>Ga0208514_100596_pt1 | contig 16648 bp, 17 predicted proteins | sample LakWasMet70_HOW9_2_FD_183900 | JGI IMG/M metagenome (GOLD analysis project Ga0208514, IMG submission 183900) | Freshwater sediment methanotrophic microbial communities from Lake Washington under simulated oxygen tension - Sediment Metagenome... | ecosystem: Environmental > Aquatic > Freshwater >...
CCATGTCCTGCGGATGGTGCCCGCCATGCATGCGCGCCAGGCGTGCAATACTTTGTGCCGAGATTTTCCAGTCCAGGTTTGCCAGTAATTCATCTGCCAAATCAGGGCGGTTACATAGCAAGACCATGTCGCAACCTGCACTCAACGCCGCCAAGGTGCGCGCAGTTACATCACCGGCGACGGTCGCGCCTTCCATGCTCAGGTCATCACTGAAAATCACCCCATTAAAACCCAGGCGCTCACGTAATACTTTCTGTAACCAGCGCGGTGAAAATCCGGCAGGTTTCTCGTCCACTTTAGGGTAGATCACGTGCGCAGGCATTACTGCGTGCAAGCCTTCGTCTATCATGCGTACAAAGGGTTGCATGTCGTTTTGCGCAATCTGGTCAAACTCGCGCTCATCGACCGGGATGCTCACATGCGAATCGGCCACCACAAAGCCATGACCGGGAAAATGCTTGCCCACTGCAGCCATACCGGCTTTTTTCAAGCCTTGCATCAAACTGAACGCCAACTCGTTGATCGCTTGCGGGTCGCGGTGAAACGCACGGTCGCCGATGACCAGGCTGTCACCATAATCCATGTCCAGCACCGGCGTAAAACTGAAATCCACACCATGCGCACGCAACTCGGCGCCCAGCACATAGCCAGCCTCCACCGCCAGCTCTTTGGCCTTACGTGGATTTTTGTCCCAGATATGGCCAAATTCACGCATGGGCGGAATCTTGCTAAAGCCTTCCCGGAAGCGCTGTACCCGGCCACCTTCATGATCGACTGCAATTAACAACGGCGGCTGACGCACGGCATGGATGCTTGCCGTCAGCGCCTTGAGTTGCTCGCAACTCTCAAAGTTGCGCGCAAACAAAATCACCCCGCCTACCAGCGGATGTTGCAAACGGCGGATGTCATCGGCAGTGAGCTCTTTGCCAACCACATCCAGCATGACGGGACCTAAAGACATAACATATTCCTATTGTTCAAATTTCAAGCACATTTTAATCGATAAAGACTGGTGATTTCTTTGGCACGCGCCTCATACAAAGGGTCGGACTGATCACTGGCTTTGGCATGTTTAGGCGCAATATCCAGTTTTTCAACAACCTGCAAACCCGCCTCATTGATCCACGTGGCCAATGCCTCAGGCTGACGCAAGCCAATATGCTCGGCTAAATCCGACATCACCAGCCATGCTTCACCATTGGCGGTTAAATGCGTTTTCAAACCACTTAAAAACCCTTTCAGCATACGACTATCCGGGTCATACACCGCATGCTCAATCGGCGCATTGGCTTTCGCGGGCAACCAGGGTGGGTTACAGACGATCAGATCGGCTTGCCCTTCCGGGAACAAATCTGCTGGCAGGACCTGAATATTGGTTTGCATATTCAAGCGTTGCACATTCTCTGCAGCACACGCTAATGCGCGTGGATTATTGTCTGTGGCAAGCACCTGTTTCACACCGCGTGCCACCAAAATGGCCGCAATCACCCCGGTGCCAGTACCGATATCCCAGGCCACTTGCGGGCTGTTAAGAGGGGCCTGATCTATGAGATCAAGATACTCACCACGCACAGGGGAATACACCCCGTAATAAGCGTGGATACTGGCATTGAGCGCATGAATCTGCACGCCTTTTTTACGCCATTCATGCGCGCCCACCATGCCCAGCAACTCACGCAATGAAAGCACCAGCCTTGCGGGCAGTTTGTCGGTTTTTTCGTCCACAATCAACGCGCCTTGCACTGCAGCTTTCACATCAGGGGCGCGAGGTAAATCGCAAACCCCATACTTGAGTTCAATCAATACTTTGTTGGTGATATTGGCACGGCCAATCTGGCGCGCGCGATGCTGGTGAAAGGCTTCGAGCATGGTCGCCGCAGGTTTAACCGGTTTGCGGTCGACGCGGCGCGTAATGGCCTGCAACAATTGTTTGGCATTTTGAAAGTCACCGCGATAGAGCAATGCAGTGCCCTCACAAGCCAGGCGGTACGCCTCATCCGCCTTAGTGGTATCGTCCGCGATCACCACCGCTTTCGGCGGCGGGTTCCCTGCTTCAGATTGCCAGTCGGCGGCTTGCGTCTTTTTTTGTTCGTACCAGTTAATCAGGTTCAATGGGGTTCCGATAATGAGAAGTTATTAAATGTGGCCAGTTTAAAGCTTAAACGGACTAAAGTCGGTATGGGTATCGTAATAATCTTCATTTTCTGCGCGTTTGAGAAATGCGACTATTTTGTAGGTGACTGGCGTAAATGCGACTTCGACCAGCACTTTGGCCGTAAATTGTGCCAGCACGATTTGCGGCATCATGGCATCGGGGAATTCGCCAGAACCATAAAAGGCCAGCGGGAAAAACAGGATAGTGTCGACCGCTTCCCCGAAAATGGTCGAGCCTATGGTGCGGCTCCATAGCCAGCGGCCCTGGGTCAGGATTTTCATTTTGGCCAGCACAAACGAATTGACGAACTCGCCAGCCACAAACGATACCAGCGAGGCAATGGCAATGCGCGCCGTGGAGCCGAACACCGATTGATAGGCCGCCTGGTCGTGCCATTCTGGCGCCGGTGGCAGCGCTACGATCACCCAAGCCATGAGGCTAGCAAAGGCCAGGCAGATAAAGCCGGTCCAGATTACGCGGCGCGAGGCGGCATAACCGTATACTTCGGTCAGGATGTCACCAAAAATAAAGCTGATCGGGAAAAACATAATGCCGGCGCCAAACGTCAGCGCCCCCAGTAAGGGCACATGAACCTCGGTAATTTTGCCAGGGCCGATGAGATTGGAGCAGACCAGCACCACGGCAAACGCCGCCATGATCAGGTCATAGTAACGATACTGTTTTCTCATAAATGACCTTTTCCAATCATCTAGCCCTCGCTGCGCACATCCAGTTTGTCACGCAATACATCGCCGCCCAGGTTAATGGCCAGGATCAGGCTCATCATGCACACGCCGACAGTGAGCACATAGTGTGGTGCCACCAGCATAAAACGCACGGCATCACGCAGCATGGCGCCCCAGGAGGCATTGGGCGCCTGTATTCCCAAGCCAAGAAACGACAATGACGCCTCGGCAATCATCACGCTAGCCATACTGTAAGCGGCCTCTACCAGCAAGATTGATATCAGTAGCGGAAAAATATGTAATGACATCACCCGCAAGCTGCTGGCGCCTAAGGACTCTGCCGCCAATACATGCAAGCGCTGACGCAATGCCAGTGACTGGCCGCGCGATAACCTGGCGTAGGTCACCCAGCCGGTCAGGCACAGCGCAAGAATCAGGTTGTTAATCCCCGCGCCCAGCACCGCCGCAAACGCAATCGCCAGTAACATTCCTGGGAACGCCAGAAAAATATTGGTCAATTGCATCAGTACGGCATCCATCCTGCCGCCTTTATACCCGGCCACCAGGCCGATGCTCAGGCCAACCGTCATCGTCACGGCAGTGACAACCACAGTAACCAGAAAAGAAACCTCTACCCCGCGAATAACGCGCGCCAGAATATCGCGCCCCAAATCGTCTGTGCCTAGCCAATGTTGCAGACTCGGCCATTGCAGAATGGCGTTAAGGTCAATCTGGTTGGGATTCAAACCAATCGCATGCCCCAGCAGCACGGCAAGTAGCCAAAAGCTCAAAGTCAGCAACGAAAAGGCTTTCATGCTGCGCCTCGCGTGCGCGGATCCAGCCAGCGATAAACCACATCTGTCAGCTGATTGATCAGCACATAACTAAACGCCACCACCAGCACACAGGCCTGCGTGACCGGGTAATCGCGTTTTTCTATGCTATCTACCAGCAAGCGGCCGATGCCGTTCCAGCTAAAAATGGTTTCGGTAATCACGGCGCCGGCCAGTAAGCTACCCATTTGCAAACCAACAATGGTGACCAATGGCAACAAGGCTGCACGTAAAGCGTGTTTCAATAACACCTGCCGCTCACTCAAGCCTTTGGCACGGGCAGTACGGATGTAATCCTCATTCAATACTTCGAGCAAGCTGGTACGGGTCATGCGCGTCAAAATGGCGCTTAAGCCCAGTCCCAGTGTCATCGCTGGCAACACAATGCTGGCAGTGTTCGCCATGCCACTCACAGGCAACCAGCCTAGCCAAACCGCAAATACCAGCATCAACACTGGCCCCAGCCAGAACGCAGGCATCGCCGCCAGGCGGATACTCAACATGGTGATCATCACATCCTGCCACTGCCCGGCCTTGAGCGCAGACCAGATGCCCAATGGAATACCGATAGACAGCCCTATCGCTAATGCAACCACGGCCAGTAATAACGTGGCTGGATAGGCTTGCCATAATAGTTGCGAGATCGGGGTTTGTGTATGGATAGAGGCACCAAAATCCCCTTGCAGCAGATGCATCACATACTGGCCGAATTGCACCAGCACAGGCTGATCCAGCCCCAGTTGCGCTTTAAGTGCGGTGCGGTCAGCAGCACTGGCAGACTCACCCAGCATGACATCCACCGGGTCGCCCGGCACCAGATGCAGCAAGGCGAAGGTCAGGCATAGCACCCCGAAGACCACCGGCAATAGTGTGGCAAAGCGCTTAATCATCCGCCTCGCAAATGTTAACGGTGGTACCGACGGGCACCTGCTCGAACAATTCGATCAGGTCCGCATTGCGCATGCGTACGCAGCCATGAGAACCGGGCACACCCAGCACAGTCGCATCCGGCGTGCCGTGGATATAGATATAGCGTTGCATGGTATCGACATTACCCAAGCGGTTTTTGCCCGGCTCAGTACCGCTCAACCAAAGAATGCGGGTTAAAATCCAGTCGCGGTCAGGAAATTGCTCTTTTAGTGCCGGGGTAAATATTTCCCCGGTCGGGCGGCGCCCAACAAACACGGTATTTTCAGCTGCCCCGCCACCGATTTTGGCACGAATAATATGCGCTCCCAGCGGTGTACAACCACTGTTTTTGACGCAACCTACGCCATTGGCCGCCGTAGACACGGCATAACGCGTCACTTGTCCGCCATTGTCGTCAAACACCGTCAGCGTTTGCGCCGGGATAGAAATTTCAATATGCATAACCATTATTCTAAGCGATTTGCCCGTGATAGACGGAGATTTGATGCAACACGGTCTCTGGCAATAAAAATTCCATTAAAATCCGATTCACTCGCTTAATTATTTTATTCATCGCTAGACTCAGGGCAATCGCATGGCACATCACGAATTACACTTTTTACAACGCAGCGGCTGGCTGCGCGCGGCTGTGCTGGGCGCCAACGATGGCATTATTTCTACCGCCAGCCTGTTGATGGGCGTAGCCGCCGCCGGTGCCACGCACCAGGCCTTGCTCATGACCGGTGTCGCCGGGCTGGTGGCAGGTGCGCTTTCCATGGCTGCAGGCGAATATGTATCAGTGAGTTCACAAACGGATATCGAACAGGCAGACCTCGCCCGTGAAGCCGAAGAGCTCAAGGAAAACCCGGAAAGCGAATTACGTGAGCTGACTGGTATTTATATCCAGCGCGGCTTATCTCCCGAGCTGGCTAAACAAGTGGCACAAGCGCTATCAACACATGACTCACTGGCCGCGCATGCACGTGATGAGCTGGGCTTGCATGACATCAACCAGGCGCAGCCATTGCAGGCCGCGCTAGCCTCGGCGCTGGCCTTTGCCAGTGGCGCCATCTTGCCACTCATCACCGCCTGGCTGGCACCGCATACGCAAGCACAAACCTGGTTAACGGTAAGCACCCTGCCATTTTTAGCCTTGCTGGGGATTGTCGCTGCGCGCACTGGCGGCGCCAGCATCGTGAAAAGTGTCAGTCGTGTCGTCGTTTGGGGTGCACTCGCCATGGCGGCCACGGCGCTGATCGGTCACTGGTTTGGCGTCAATCCGTGATCCGTCACCCCAATAAGCACTAGTCTTTAGCCGCTTTAAAAACCACGTGTGCCAGACCGTCCAGATTGCCGTCTGGCATGGGCTGGTAAGCCGCAATGGTATTGCGGTAGGCGACAAACTGCCCTTCATACCATAGCGGGATCACTGGCAATTGACTATGAATGCGCTGCGTCACCGCTGGCCAATCCTCTTTTTCCAACAATTGATCCAGCACGCCATCCTGATAGCGGCCACGGTTGAAGCCCTGTGGCGGCAAGCTATTAGAAGCAAATACCTGACTGTAAATCTCCGGTGTTTTAATGCCAACCCAGGTCAGGCCATACAACTGAAAATTACCTTTTTGCACATCGGCAAAAAAAGTGCCCCAATCCAGGCTCTTGATTTGCAGGTCTATGCCCGCCTCCTGCATTTGTGCCTGCAAAATCGTCGCTAGCCGCACGCGCTGCGGATCGGTGCTGGTTTTATAAGTCAGCGTCAGTGGCAACTTAATGCCTGCAGATTGCAATAATTGCCTGGCCAGTGCCGGTTGATAAGGGTAAGGCTGCAAGGCCACATTGCCGGCATAATGCTCGGGCGGCAAAATCGCACTGGCCTGGCGGCTATGGCTGACCATGACTTTATCAATAATCGCCTGGGTATCAATCGCGTAGGCAATCGCGCGCCTGACGCGTGCATCGCGCAGAAAATCGGCCTGTACATTCAAACCTAGATAAGAATAATTGGCACCTACCCCGGTTTTCACCGTGATATTAGGCTGTTTTTGCAGATATTTAACCAGTTCAGGCGGCAAATCTCCCTGAATCAAATCAGCTTCACCGCGTTTGAGTTTAAGTACCCGCACATTGGGGTCTTTCACTTCGTCAAAACGCACTTTGAGGCCATCACTTAACCGCTGCAACTGCAATGCTGACTGCCACTGATCCAGTTTAAACGGCCCGCTCCCTACCGGCGCATGGCCAAAGTCATGTCCGGCCGCAATCAGCCGTGCGGGCAAAATACCAACCATCAAACGCGCAGCAAAGTGCGGATCCGGGCGGCTAAGTTCAAAATCGATGGTGTTAGCATCCAGCGTTGTAATCTGCTGGATATGCTTGAATTCCGCCGTGTGCGGTGAGTCCTTGAGTTGCAACAGGCTATCGTAAGTCGCTTTCACATCCGCAGCCGTCAGCGGCTGGCCATCGTGGAATGTGGCAGGCTGAGATAACTGGAAGCGGTAATGCGTCGCATCGCGCATTTGCCAGGTCGCCAGCCCAGGCACTTCGCGCGAGCGGCTATCAAACTCTACCAGGCGCTGGTAAAGCAAGCGATTGATACGCTCGGAAGCTGCGTCTGTCGCATAACGCGGATCAAGGTTCACCGGCGCCTGCGCCACGGCAAACACCAGCGAACGCGGTTCGTCAGAGGGCTGGCAGCCACTCAACGCCCACGCTAGCAGCACTCCCGGCAATAACCGGCCTAACATGCTGCCCATCACCTTAAATCTTCTCAAAAATCGCGATAGATTCAACATGCGCCGTATGCGGGAACATGTTCATCACGCCAGCGGCTTCCAGGCGATAGCCTTTAGACTGCGTCAGGATTGCCGCATCACGCGCCAGCGTCGCCGGGTTGCACGACACGTAGACAATACGTGATGGTGCATGGTCAGCGTTGGCATCTTCTGCATCCGGCAGGGACTTGATCAACTCAATCGCACCATCCCGCGGCGGGTCTACAAGCCACTTATCAAACGCGCCCAGCGACTGCAATGATTCAGGTGTCATATCGAACAAATCAGATTCAGCAAATTCAACATTGCTGACGCCATTGAGCTGTGCATTTTCCACCGCGCGTTTTACCAATGCTTGTGATCCCTCGACGCCATAGACGCTGGCACCACTGCGCGCAATCGGCAGCGTAAAATTGCCCAAGCCGCAGAAAAAGTCAGCAATGCGCTCACCGGCTTGTGGCTGCAACAATTGCAGCGCACGACGAATCATGACACGGTTAATCGCCGGGTTGACCTGGGTAAACTCAATTGGGCTAAACGGATATTGCAGGTTAAACTCAGGCAAACTGTAATGCAGCATATCACCATGCGTGAACAATGGCTTGACGGTGTCCGGACCCTTGGTTTGCGTCCACACCTGGGCGCCGTGCGTTTCTTCAAAGGTTTGCAGCAAGGCGATATCGGCCTCGGTCAGCGCTTCCATAATGCGGAACACCAATACAGTCGCATCTTCACCAACCGCCAACTCAATTTGCGGCACTGCCTGCTTGATAGACAGTTGGCCGATCAAGGCTTTCAACGGTACGATCAGATCAGACACTGGTTGCGTCAGCACTTCACAGCTATCCATAGAAGTCACATAGCTGGTGCCTTTTTCATTAAAGCCGACCAGCACGCCGCCCTTTTTCTCGACATAGCGCACGCGCAAGCGAGCCTTGTGGCGATAATGCCATGGCGTGCCCTGAATCGGCGGCAGGACTTTCTCAGCGCGCACGCGGCCGATATGCCATAAATCAGCCTCCAGCATGCGCTGCTTGGCTGCCACCTGCGCGGAAAACTCCAGATGCTGCATGGCGCAGCCACCGCAAGTGCCAAAATAGGCACAGCCGGGCGTCACACGCTGGCTGGACTGTTTCAACACCTCGACCGTCGTCGCCAACTCATAGGTCGCCTTGACATGATGCGAGACAAACTTCACCTCTTCAAATGGCAATGCGCCTTCAATAAAAATGACCTTGCCATCGACATGGGTGACACCGCGACCTTCCTGGTCGAGGGATTCAATGGTGGCAATGCGGGGAGTCTGCGCTGCCCTGGCGGCAGACGACAGGTTGGAGGATCTTTGACGGTTGTTTCTCATAACCTGTTATTTTACCTGAATTGGGCATACAATCATCCAGCAAACCAATCAAAATAAGGAGTCTGTGATGCTTAAACAATGGCGCTTAACCACGACACTGGTGGTAGCACTTTTTTCATCGTCTTTCTGCTTCGCTGACGAAGTGGCTATTCAGCAAGAGGTCCACGGCGTGGACTATGTCACCGGTGGCATAGGCTCAGAAGAAGTCGACGCCATGGAGTCCTTTAAAAAGCAATTCAATCTGTATTTCCTGTTTTCCGAAGGCAAAGTCGGCCGCGTGATTGATGATATCAACATCAGCATCGTCGACAGCAAAAATCAGACCGTATTTGCGCTGGAGCACGCTGCACCCAGGTTGTTGTTAAACCTGCCCAGCGGCAAATATCAGGCTATTGCCAGTTACCTTGGCAGTGAACAGCGTTACCGCTTTACGCATGACGCCAAAAAGCACCAACGCGTGATCCTGAACTGGAAAAACAAGATTGATGAAGATACTGTAGAACCAACAGTAGAAGATACTGCAGCACCAGAAGTGCCTGCCACTGAGACGCCTTAAAACCCTTAACCGCCGCTAAACGCCGTCAAGGGTTTATCGGCGGTAATATTAAGATGTTAGATATCGCCAAACCAGACGTTTAACCTCAAGCCCAGGCAGCTATAAACTGTTGCCAGTGCTCACCGCCGTAACCAGATAAGGTCTCACGCACCAGCTGGATTTCAGCCGCATAGTTGGCCTCATTCAAGTGACCGCGCATTTTGAGAAAGCGTAAATACACCAGGTGCGTGTTGGCGACATCGGTTTCGCAATAATCACGTATCGCTTTCACTTCACCATTCAGATAAGCCTGCCACACCTTGCTGCCATCCATGCCCAATTTACCGGGGAAGCCGCATAACTGTGCCATCTGGTCCAGCGGTGCGTTAGCGCGTCCGCTATACATAGCCAGCACATCCATTAAATCCAGATGACGCATGTGATAGCGACTGATGTAGTTATTCCACTTAAAGTCTTTGTCGTCTTCACCCAGGTCCCAATAGCGCGGCGCGGCGATACCATGCACCATGGCACGGTAGTGCAGCACGGGCAAGTCAAAACCACCGCCATTCCAGCTCACAAGGTTAGGCGTGTATTTTTCAATGCCGTCGAAAAAGCGCTGGATAATTTCGGCTTCAGTCGACTGTTCATCACCCAGGGTCCATACGCGGAACTGGCTGCCCTCGCGCAAGGCGCAAGATATTGCACAAACGCGCTGCAAATGGTGCGGCAAAAAATCAGTGCCATTCTGCTGGCGGCGCTGGTGAAAAGCGATATTAGCCACGTCAGTATCACTTAAACTGGCAGGCAGGTCATGTAACTGACGAATCCCGTCCACATCCGGAATGGTTTCAATATCAAACACCAAACTTAGCATGACTATACTCGTGAAAAAATTGCTTTTTAAAATAACACAGCGCCCAAGCTTAGACCAGAAAACCTTATCTTCACGCGTCGTTTTTACAAAAAATGAGGCAATTGTATCAATTGATACAATCCACGGCCATTTGTATCAATTGATACATTTAAATAACTGATTTATAAAGACTTTTTGTGTTTTTTCAAGCAATCAAAAAACCATGTTCCGCTTTAATCTGGCCATGTTCAGTTAACACGATGTATTGCGAGCAATCACATCAGCCCTGAACCTTAAACACTTACGGATTAAAATTTACGGAGCTCTCATCATGACATCTATCAGTTCACTAGGCAGTAACAGCAGTATTCAATCTTTATCGCAGGTCAGTCAGCGTAGCGGCATGCAACCTCCACCACCGCCACCCGACGGCGAAGGTCAAGGCAAGGATGGTGGCGGCTTGCTGGGTGCCATTGATTCTGCACTGAAAAGCGCAGGCATTGAAGGTGGCCTGGAATCCATTTTTGGTCAGTCCGGTACCAGCAGCACAAGTACGAGCACCAGCGCAGACAGTACAGACACGTCTACCAGCAGCGACAGCACCACCGATGCCGCCAGTGCGCTGAATAGCTTTTTACAAAACCTGATCAGTGCCTTGCAGTCACAAGGCACAACCGATACCAGTAGCACGGATAGTAGTGAAAATGAAACAGAAGCGACGAGTGCAGCACAGGGGATGCCTCCGCCACCGCCTTATGGCGGTCATGGCATGGAGTCGAAACTGCAAAGCCTGATTGCCTCTTTGAGTAATGACAGCACGACGGATAGCACAAGCACAGACACCAGCTCAGACAGCTCGTCCAGCGACCTGCAAAGCAGCTTTCAGTCACTAGTGAGCGCACTGGGCGGAAGCAGCGACAATGCCAGCCTGAGTGGTTTCCTGCAAGCGTTATCAAGCAGCATGCAACATCGCGGCCCGACGGGCAATGTGGTCAGCACAACCGCGTAATACGGCAGACCTCTCGAAAGCAGCTACCACCAACGTGTGGTAGTTGCTACCGGCAATGGCTTAGGCAAACTCCAACTGCAGGATATCGGTTTCGGAATCTTCTTCCAGCCACTCTGCAGGTGCTTTATGCAAGCGAACCGGGGCTTTCATCTCTTCACCATCAAACGTCAGAATGGCGTAGCTGACTTCATGCGGCGCTTCGATCGGCGTGAACTTGGCAAAACCAAAATCAGCATTACGCATCACTTGCCAGGCGCCTGATGGTTCAGCATATTCTGCTTTGGAAAAGTAATGTGCAATTTGCCTGTCAGTCGCGGCTTTGAGGGCGCAGTCATTTTCGCGCGACATCACAGACCAGCGATAATCCAGACCATCGGCAATCGGCTGCAATTGCATCAGATACCAATGCACGTTTTCACGTGCCAGCTGTATCAAGGATCGCACACGGCCAGTATGGTGATTCAGGATGTAGTAAATCCCCAAATCCTGCTGGTGAATACTTTCACCCAAGCGAGGGAGAACGAAAAGATTAGTTGCCACAACGGACTCCTTTCATCGGAACATGCACTTAGATTGTATGCAATGACCATGCCTGAAACTGAAAGCCGATACTTTTACTGCGTTGTTTATCGAATTGATCCAACCCGAACACCCTCAGCACAAGAACCTGCTATCTTGCTCACCTGCTAGCCATACAATTAAAAGCCACTGATTATTCAGACTATTTACCTCGCAAAGGTTCGCTGAGCCAGCAATGAATCGCTGCATTGAGCGGAATTGAACATGAGACAGTGCTGAAAGCTTTAAAAACAACATGTGCCCATTTTTGGTATCAATTTGGCCGGCCACCTAGGCCATCACGCACCAAATTGTCACTTGAACAACGTAAGATGTAACAGATACCCTTAAGTCATCAATAATAAAAACGCACAAATTCAATTACAAAGACTAACAATAAAAGATACAATTTAAACACCTGAAACTTGGGTATTACTCATCACTCACCACTAATTAAAAAGAAAATATATATGAAACTCTCCAAAACCCCTTCTTCACTATTACCCTTGGCTTTACTTGCAATGTCAGTGCCTGCACACGCTGCTTCGCCAGAAACGGAACACCATATCAAGCCGTACAACGTTTATTTTGGATTGGATGCCGCTTATGTTCATACAAAAAGCGATTCAGGTGACATCAAAGATTCAATCACCGCGCTGACTGGCAGCACGCCTTCTGTGAGTGAGGATAACAACACAGGTGCAGGCAGGATTTTTGCTGGCTATAAATTCAATGACAATCTGTCATTAGAGCTCGCTTACGTGAAAACAGGTAAATTAAAAGCAAAGATTAACGATGATGCACTGGGTTATAGCGGCTCTGCAAAGGCCGATGTGAAAGGGATTGAATTGTCGGCGTTGCTGAGCCCATCACAGCTGCCAAACTTTTTCGTTAAAGCAGGTGCAACTTACTTAAAAGTGCAATCTAGCGCGAGCCTAACCGGTGCGTTTAGCGGTAGCGACTCTACCGAGGACAAAGGCGTTGGCTACGTATTAGGCGCGGGATACAAATATCCGGTCAATGACATGGTAGATATCAAAGCAGCGTATTCATACTACGGCAAGATCGCAAATGAAAGCGGCTATGATGCGCACATGGTGTCTCTAGGCATGCAGCTGAACTTTTAAGCCTCATTCCTTGGCGCTGATAAAAAGCAGAAATGGAAAACACCATTTCTGCTTTTTATTTATCAATCACTTTTTAACCCACTGCCCATCACGTTGCACAAACCAGCCAGCTTGCGCTTTATCAATCCAGCGCTGGGCAAATGTACGTTGTATCTCGCCTTCCCATTCAGGGTGACCATTTGCGGCAGCCATGCCCTGATATAACCTGGCGCGGTCAGTGTTTTCATCCTTGACCAGCGCAGCCAACGCACTACGTTGGGACAATGGCACCAAACCGGCCTCTTTTACCGCGACAAAGCCGTCTGCGGTTAAACCAACAGCCCCAGACTGATATTGCGGCAGCAACTGCAAATGGCGGCTTTGCATGCTGGCTTTGACCGCAGCAACCGCCGGGGTATTCACATCAAGATCCACCGCGGCATATACCGGCAACGCCTCAAAAAGCATCGCCAGACAGCTCAAAAACACACCAACCTTCAAAGTGTGATAACCCTGGCGCAGGAATAGTTGCAACAAACGTGAACAATTATGTAGCAATCTCATCATGGGGCTGACTCCGGATTCACGGTCGGCGTTACCGGTATTGCAGACGGGGTCACCGGGGTGGCAGTCGGCGCAGAATGCTGGCTCGATGCCGGGGATTGTCCGGCAGGCACCTGCCAGATTTCGTCTATGACTTTGTCCGCTGCTTTTTCTGCAGCGGCGGCCGGAAAGTATATATTAATGGTGACACAAGCGCTCAAGCCCGTGGCCGATAGTACCAATAGCCAGGTACGCATCCAGCCCTGTTTTATTAAAGTCAGGTTCAATCTGCTTCCTTTCTGAGAACCGTTTTGTGCTTCATCATATAGTCAAGTTTAATCGATAATGATTTTACTATTACTATCCGTCACGCGCTGCATGCGCCCCAACACGTCTTTCCAGCTGACATATTGCGTATAGCCATTGACGTTGACCGACGGCGCGCCTTTGCCTTTGACGATCACAAAACCATCTGGCAGTGGTTCGACGCCGCCCATTTTGCAAATATCGCCGCGCAACTGGCAGCTCAGGCCAATTTTTTCATAACCGAACTCTTTAAAAAAGCGCAAGAAAGTGCGTTGCAAGGCCGCCGCCGTGCCCTCACCGCCCAAGGCCGTAATATTCTCTACCGCACGCTGCGAGATTTTCTTCTCGAACGGGCCGTCGGCAGTGCGCACAAAAGCATCCATAGACACCGGCTTCCAGTTTTGCAGGCGTAAATCCTTAATATCGCCTTCCAGCTTGCCGCTGATAGAGCCAAAGTTAAACGTACGCGTGATTTCACCCAGGTCAATCTCACGCATGGTGAAATTGGCATGTAACTTGGGCACCGCGCCCAAAGGGTCATCAATATCCAGGTCAGACATGCCCACCATGCCATTAAACAGTTTGAACTGCATATCGCCCACCATACGCAATTCGTGGTTAGCGTACGTCACCAGGGGAATCGTGCCTGCAATCTGGCCGCGCATTACCGGCCAACCCAGCGCCTGGCTGAAGCTAGACATGCTGATCGGTTGCAAGTCCATCTTGACATGCCAGACCATGCTTTGGTTAATCCAGGCAGCGGAAATATCCTGAAAATCAAGCCCACCATCCAGGATCGGCAACTGCAAACGCGGCGCCGTAATTGAAAAACGGTCCACCTCAGCCTGCCAGCGGGTTTCACTCAAGGGGATTTTTAGAATATGGCCGGACTGGTAACCCATGGCAATCTGCCTGGGACGATCATAATCCCAAGGAATGTCGGCATTAAAGTGGCTAAAGCCAAATTTACCAGCCTGATCCTCGACACTGGCGTCAGTGATATTGAGGTGAAACTTGAGCGGCTGCAAGCCTTTGGCCTCAAACGACCAGTCTGCCTTGCCAGATACATTCAAGTGGCCAAACGCGGAATGCGGAATCAGTGGCTGGATAAACGCCTGGTAAACGCCATTAAAATCCACCTCTTTGGCATCGACCTTTAAAAACTCAAATTCTTTGCTGATCACGTTGATGCGGCTTTGGCTATGCAAGGTGCCCACGCCCTGCAATTCCAGAGTCGCCTGCTCGATATCAGCATAAGGTTGACGGTAAAAGCCACGAATCTCAAACCGCTTATTGCCCTCGGCGAAATAAAACGGTTGCCAGAACAACTCGCCCTGCTGCCATTGAAACACGCCCTGCCAGCGCCAGCCACCGGCTTGTTCGTGCGCAGACAGATTGACCTTGCCAGTGAGTTTGTCTCCCGCATGCAAACCCGATGCATCACTAAACCTGGCCTCGCGCACCGCTAGCTCGAGGTCTACGCCCCTGGCTGCAGGGCCGCTTTTATTCGCGTCTTTCCAGGTTGGCGTCACCAGCACATTGAACGGCACATGCGAACGCACATCATGGTATAAGCCGTCTTCGCAGCGCCAGGGTTGTGTGGCTGCCTGCGCGGGGACCTGGCAATTCAGATGAAACGTACCCCATACTTCATCCTGCAAGGCCTTAACCTCTGCATAAAAAGACAATACAGGCTGGCGAGTTTGTGGCCGAAAATCAAGAAATATCTTAGGCTGGCGTACCTGGTAAGGTTGCATTTGCAACTGGTCAGAGGTCACCAGCAAGGTCGGCCGCGTGCCCATATCCAGCCGAATATTGGGATTATCCAGGCGGACATCGCCGAGTTGCAAACGATCAGCATGCACTTGTACCTGCTGCTGGGCCTGCAGATTGAGGACGGCATGCGGTTTATCGAGCTGAAACAGATCGCTGGAAATACTGTCTGCACTCAGACTAATCTCAGTCATGGCACAAAGTGGCAGAGACCACGCCAGTAGCATCAGCCCCCAGATGCGCATCAGTCTGGAAACACCCCGGTAGACAAATAACGGTCACCGCGGTCACAAACGATACTCACAATCACGGCATTGTTGACTTCTTTCGACAATTGCAGCGCACTGTATAAAGCGCCACCACTGGAAATACCGGCAAAAATACCTTCTTTGTTGGCCAGTTTACGCGTGGTGTCTTCCGCATGTTTCTGGCTGACATAACGTAGTTCATCAATGCGCTTGGCATCAAAAATGGATGGCATGTATTCTTCTGGCCATTTGCGGATACCAGGAATTTGCGCGCCGTCTTCAGGTTGCACGCCAATGATCTGGATGTCCGGGTTTTGCTCCTTGAGATAGCGCGAAGTGCCCATGATGGTGCCCGTTGTGCCCATGCTGGACACAAAATGCGTCACTTTGCCCGCCGTATCGCGCCAGATTTCCGGCCCGGTGCCTTCGTAGTGAGCCAAAGGATTATCCGTGTTGCCAAACTGGTCGAGCACGATGCCTTCACCTTCGGCTTGCAGCTTCAATGCGACATCGCGCGCCAGTTCCATACTGCCGTCCTTAGGCGTCAGCACCAGCTCTGCGCCATAGGCTTTCATGCTTTGACGGCGTTCAATCGACTGATTCTCGGGCATCACCAATACCATTTTATAGCCACGCATGGCAGCGACCATCGCCAGCGCAATGCCGGTATTACCACTCGTCGCCTCGATCAGGGTATCGCCAGGCTTGATCTGGCCGCGTGCTTCTGCACGCAGAATCATGCTGTAAGCAGGCCTGTCCTTGACTGAACCGGCCGGGTTATTCCCTTCCAGCTTGAGCAAAATGGTGTTGCTCGGATTAGGGTTCATGCGTTGCAAAGCGACCAGCGGCGTATTGCCGACAAAGTCATCTAAAGTTTTGTATGGTTTCATAACAGACCGATGTTTGTTGTTTTCCAGACGGAACGGGGCCTGGCGCCCAAAATATTCTGAATTGAATCGATTAAAAGTAATACACGCAGATGCTTAATATATGTAAA
>Ga0208514_100601_pt1 | contig 16507 bp, 13 predicted proteins | sample LakWasMet70_HOW9_2_FD_183900 | JGI IMG/M metagenome (GOLD analysis project Ga0208514, IMG submission 183900) | Freshwater sediment methanotrophic microbial communities from Lake Washington under simulated oxygen tension - Sediment Metagenome... | ecosystem: Environmental > Aquatic > Freshwater >...
TGAGCGGGATGTGCAGCCACATCACCTCCCGGCGCATGCCTAGCGTGCCGTTGGCCGATTGCGGAACGGCGAAGGCGGTCCTTGACGCTGCGACGTCGTTGATGGCCAGGATCCCTTGAGGGTCGGCCAACACCGTGACGGCAGGCCAGGCCCGGACGGAGGGGGTGGCGTCGTCGAGTACCAGCGCGGCGGGGGACGCAGACGCCGCAGGCACGGGCGCTGCGCCCAGGGCCATGCACAGCACCAACAGAACGGTAAACAGAAAGGTGACGGGGGCCTTTTTCATGGTGCACTGTGCGCCAGCTCAACCCGGTTGCGTCCCGCCTCTTTGGCCCGGTAGAGTGCAGCATCGGACCGGGTGATCACGGTCTTGACGGAGGTGTCGGTCGCCAAAACAATCGCGACCCCAATGCTGGTGGTGCTTCGCAAGTTGCCGGCGTCGGTGCGCAGTTCGGCTTCGCCAATGGCCTTGCAAATGCGCTGTGCCTGGATCATGGCGCCGGCCTCTTCGGTCAGTGGAACCAGCAGCATGAACTCTTCGCCGCCCATCCGGGCCAACGTGTCGGTGCTGCGTTGGCACGTTTTGAGTACATCGCTGACTGCTCGCAGCACCTGGTCGCCGACGCCGTGGCCGTACACGTCGTTGACCTGTTTGAAGTGGTCCAGATCGAGCGAGATCACGCCGTAGCGGTGCCCGCTGCGCAGGAAACGGGAATGCTCCTCCTCCAGGCGACGCATCATGACGCGGCGGTTGAACAGCCCGGTGAGCTGGTCGGTCTCGGACATGGTGCGCAGCCGGTCGATCGTGCCGCCCAGGATGATGGTCGCCAGTGAAAAGTTGAAGGCGCCCAGCATGATCAGGAACAGCATGGTCCCAATCACATCGAAGTCGCTGCCTTGTTTGAACTGAACGGTTTCGGGTGTGGCACCCTGCACCACGAACATCAGGCGCACCAGAAACAGGGCCATCGTTACCACCAAAGGCGATACGACCAGCAGTACCATGGCGACCGAACTCTGTCGTTCGCGGCGCAGCCAGACTGCCATGCGGATGAGCGTCGCAGTCAATGGCCAGCACGCGACCAGGGTAAACAATACGACTTGCACGAGAATCCATGCACTGGCGAACTGACGCAAAGTCTCAATCACCACCAGGCCGAACAGCAGCATCACGTAGACCCATCGTGGTGACTTGCGACGGGTCAATACATCCATGCCCTGCTGAATCAACAAAAAGCAGCAAATGGCCAGGATATTGACGACTAGCTCCAGACTGAACGCGGTAAAGGTGCCGGAAACGAAGACCAGCAGGGCGCAGACGGCGCCCGAGAACCAGGCGGCGGCCCACAGGATGGCGACCTTGCGCCGCAGTTGAAACGTCAGGCCCGTCAGCAACCACGCCAGGGCATAAATGGCCAATTGGGCCGCAAGGCTGGCCATGGCAATGTTCATGGCGCAGCCTTCGGCGCCCGCTGCGCATACGTGCGGCAATACTGCAGGAATTCATCAGCCGGCAGCGCGGGTGACCAGTGAAAGCCCTGGCCGAACTCACAGCCCAGCGCGGTCAGGCGTTCCAGGGTGGGGGCGTCTTCAATGCCTTCGGCCACGACCTGCAGCTTGAGGCAATGGGCCATTTCAATGATGGCCCGCACGATGCCCTCGTCGCTGGGGTTGTCCAGCATGCGCCGCACAAAAGACTGGTCAATCTTCAACCGCTCCACATCAAAGCGGCTGAGGTAGCCCAGGTTGGAGTAGCCGGTGCCAAAGTCATCGATGGAAAACTGGATGCCCATGCCACGCAGGCGCCTCAACACATTGCTGAGGTGTTCGGAATCGGCGAGCAACAGCGATTCGGTCAGTTCCAGTTCAATACACGAAGGCGCCAGCCCCGAGTTGGCCAGCGCGGTGGCGACCTCCCGCTCGATGTCGTCCCGGCGAAACTGCACCGGTGACACGTTGACGGCAATGACCAAGTCACCAAGGCCAGCGGCCTGCCAGTGCTTGGCCTGACAACAGGCTTCGTTGAGCACCCAGGCACCCAGCTCGTGGATGAGCCCAGAGTGCTCGGCCACGGGGATGAATTTGGCCGGCGGGATGAACCCGAGGGTTTCGTGGCGCCAGCGTATCAGGGCTTCGGCGCCGACGATGCGCCCGGAACCCAGCTCAAATTGGGGTTGGTAATGGAGCGTGAACTCATGGTTGCGTAGGGCCTGGCGGATGCCGGTCGTCAATTGCAGATGCTCAACGACACTGTTGTTCATTTCCGCGTCAAAGAAACGGAAGGCGTTGCGCCCTGCGTCCTTGGCGCGGTACATGGCGAGGTCGGCGTGCTTGAGCAGGCTGTCGATATCACTACCGTCTTTAGGGAACATGGCGATGCCCAGGGAGCCGGTAGTGCTTACTTCAACCCCGGAGATGATGACGGGTGTCATCAGTTGCTCCATGACTTTGACTGCGGCAGTGGTGGCTGCCTCTTCATCCGCGAGGCCGCCCAGAATGACCAAAAATTCATCTCCACCCTGGCGGCTGACGGTGTCGGTGTCCCGCACGGCGGAAACGAGCCTTTGTGCGACCGCGCACAACAGCTGGTCACCCGCACTATGGCCCATGGAGTCGTTGACGGTCTTGAAATTATCGAGGTCTAGAAAGAAAACGGCCAACATGCCATGGTTGCGGCGTGCCTGGGCCATTACTTGCTCCAAGCGGTCACGAGCCAATACCCGGTTGGGCAAACCGGTCAGTGAATCCTGGTGGGCCAGAACGTCGATACGCGCGTGGGACTCCAAAATGCGCTGGTTGTCGGCCTGCGCCTGCGTCAGTGCGCTGCGCAGGTCGCTGGCCATCAGCCAGACGAAGAACGCGGTGACGGCCAGTATCGCCAGAACATTGGCCAGGCGCCCCCAATGCAGGGGTTGAACCGGGTTGACATGCCAGCCCAGCAGGTTCGCCGCGACCACCCCGCTTAGTACCAGAAACACAAAGGCCACCAGACCCAGGTACAGGCGTCGGGTGCCAAACATGCTGGCAAAGATCAGTATGCCGGGATAGGCGAACACCGCCTCGTCCCGAATGCCCTGGGACAAAAATACCAGTCCACTGATGGCAACCGTCAGGGTCACCAGCATGAGGTGCGCTGCCCGCACCACATGGCCGTGCCGGGCGAGCCAGATGGCCAGCGCCAGAATTACCATGGTCGCGGCCAGCAACAGGGATGTCAGCAACTTCCCCGTGAGCAAGGTGCCCAGCAATCCGGCAGCGCATGCGATGCTGGTGGCCCACAGAATCTGGCTCAGGCGGCGTGGCTGGAGCGCGGGTCCAATATGGGCGGTTGACGGCGGTAGGCGCTGCATGGCAATGAGCATAGATCATTGGCCAGATGCGCGCCAGACCCATTGGGGTAATCCCCGTGCTCATTGGCCCATACAGTGAACGCTATCACAAAGATAGCAAACTATGCTTATTCTACGAGGGCTAACGGCTTATTTTTCACTGTGCCGTCCAGCCACCATCCATGTTCCAGGCCACGCCGCGCACGTTGTTGCCAGCGGGTGAACAGAAGAACACGGCCAGCGCACCCAGTTCTTCGGGCGTGGTGAACTGCATGGAGGGTTCCTTCTCGCCGAGCAGCAGCTTGGTGGCTTCCTCGTTGCTGATCTTCAACGCGGCGGCCTTGGCATCCACCTGCTTTTGCACCAGCGGTGTCAGCACCCAACCGGGGCAGATGGCGTTGCAGGTCACGCCGGTGGTGGCGTTTTCCAGCGCGGTGACCTTGGTCAGGCCAACCACGCCGTGCTTGGCGGCCACATAGGCGGATTTTTCAGCGGATGCCACCAGGCCGTGGATGCTTGCCACATTGATGATGCGGCCCCAGTTGCGCTCGCGCATGGCCGGCAGCGCCAGTCGCGTGGCGTGGAAGGCGCTGCTCATGTTGATGGCGATGATGGCGTCCCAGCGCTCCACCGGGAAGTTTTCGATGCGCGCCACATGCTGGATGCCGGCGTTGTTGACCAGGATGTCCAGTGCGCCAAAGGTCTTGGTGGCGTGGTTGACCATGTCCTCGATCTCGGCGGGCTTGCTCATGTCGGCACCGTGGTAGCTCACCTGCACGCCTAAAGCGGCCACTTCGGCCTTGGGGCCTTCCACGTCGCCAAAGCCGTTGAGCACGATGTTGGCACCCTGCGCAGCCAGGGCTTTGGCAATGCCAAGGCCAATGCCGCTGGTGGAACCGGTGATGAGGGCTGTTTTGCCTTTGAGCATGTTGTTCTCCTGATCAGAAAAATAGACGCGTGATTGAATTACGATCCAGTCATTATCAAACCACTGATTTCACCATGTCTGACCCTAAGCTGAACTACTTACCGTGCCCCGACGCCGGTGCCGGCCACCGCATGGCGTTTTGGGAGTGGGGTGATGCCGGCGCTGCCCACGTGGTGGTTTGTGTGCATGGTCTGTCACGCCAGGGTCGCGATTTCGATGTACTGGCACAGGCCCTGGTGGAGCGCGCCGGCGGTGCTGTGCGGGTGATTTGCCCGGACGTGGTGGGGCGGGGCAAAAGCGACTGGTTGACCGACCCGCAGGGCTACCAGGTGCCGTTTTACGCCGGTGACATGCTCGCCCTGCTGGCCTACCTGAAGCCGCAGACGCAAACCCTGGACTGGGTGGGCACCAGCATGGGCGGGCTGATTGGCATAGCCGTTTGCGGGCAACAGCAGGTGCCGTTGCCAGTGCCCGTGCGCCGCCTGGTGCTCAATGATGTGGGCCCTGTCATCCAATGGGATTCCATTGTGCGCATTGGCCAGTACCTGGGGCGCGTGGTGCAATTTGATTCGCTGCAGCAGGCCGCCGACGCCATGTGGGCCGTGTCTGCAAGCTTTGGCCCGCACACACCGGCACAGTGGCTGGAGTTGTCGCGCCACATGGTCAAACTCGTGCCCGGCTCGGCCACCGCTGTCACCCTGCACTACGACCCGGCCATTGCCGTGCCCTTTGGCGCGGTGACGCGGGAGACCGCCGCGCAGGGCGAGGCCCTGCTGTGGCAGCTGTATGACGCCATCCAGGCCCAGACCCTGCTGCTGCGCGGGGCCGAATCCGACCTGCTGTCCCATGAGACCGCGCTGCAGATGGCAACACGCGGCCCCAAGGCCCGCCTGGTGGAGTTTGCCGGGGTCGGCCATGCGCCCACGCTCATTGCGGCCGACCAGGTGGATACTGTCGTCCGATTTTTGCTTGATTGAAACCCGTGAAAAGCCACACGCCCGAGCACACCGCACCGGCCCCCGTCATTGCCGCCACGGCACACAGCCTGCCCGAGCAGGCCGATGCCCTGGCGCGCGCGCGCGCCTTTGCCGAACCCCTGCTGTCCGGGGAAACGCTGGACACGGGTGAGAACATCCTGGAGCATGCGGACGCGGTGGCCGGCATTCTGAAGGTCATTGGCGGCTCGCAAGCCATGCAGGCGGCCAGCTACCTGGTCTATGCCTGCGACCATCTGAACAAGCCCCATGAGGTAATTGCCAAGGCCTTTGGCGCCAGTTTTGCCGACCTGGCTATGGAGACCACCAAGCTGGTGCGGGTGCAGCGCATGGCGCGCCTGGCGCAGCTGTCGGCCAGCCATGCCGCCACCCCCATCCCGATGGCTCAGACCGCGGCCGCGCAGACCGAGAGCGTGCGCAAGATGCTGCTGGCGTTCTCGCGCGATTTGCGCGTCGTCATGCTGCGCCTGGCCTCACGTCTGCAGACCCTGCGCCACTTTGCCGCCACCAAGCTGCCACTGCCGCCCGGTCTGGCGGCTGAGGCCCTGCAGGTGTTTGCACCGCTGGCCAACCGCCTGGGCATCTGGGAAATCAAGTGGGAGATCGAGGACCTGTCCTTTCGCTTCCTGGAACCCGACACCTACCGCCAGGTGGCGCGTTTGCTCGACGAGAAACGCGTGGAGCGCGAGGCCCATGTAGAAGCCCTGCGCCAGCAACTGGCTGCTGATCTGGCCCGGCAGGGCATCCACGCGACGGTGCAGGGCCGCCCCAAGCACATCTACAGCATCGTCAAGAAAATGCGGGGCAAGTCTCTGGGATTTGACCAGGTCTACGACATCCGCGCGCTGCGCATTCTGGTGCCCACTATCCCCGACTGTTATGCCGCCCTGGGCTGGGTGCACGACCATTTCACCCCGGTGCCCAACGAATTTGACGACTACATCGCCCGCCCCAAGGCCAACGGCTACCAGTCGCTGCACACCGTGGTGCGCGACGCCAGCGGCCAGCCCATTGAAGTACAGGTGCGCACCCAGGCCATGCACGACCATGCCGAAACTGGTGTTGCCGCCCACTGGGCGTACAAAGAGGCAGGCACCAAGGGCTATGCCGGGGTGTCGGCCAGTGGCGAGTACGACGCCAAGATCGCGGTGCTGCGCCAGCTGTTGGCCTGGGAGCGCGACCTGTCGGGTGCGCAAGACAGCCAGCAGGGTGCGGTTGCTTTTGACGACCGCATCTATGTGCTGACGCCCAATGCGGCCATCGTCGAGTTGCCCCAGGGTGCCACGGCGGTGGACTTTGCGTATAGCGTGCACACCAACCTGGGCCACCGCTGCCGCGGCGCGCGGGTGGACGGCGCCATGGTGCCACTGAACACGCCGCTGAAAAATGGCCAGACGGTGGAGGTCACCACGGTAAAGGAAGGCGGCCCGTCGCGCGACTGGCTCAACCCCGAGCTGGGTTTCCTGGCCAGCCACCGCGCGCGCGCCAAGGTGCGGGCCTGGTTCAACGCGCTGGCCATGGGCGAGACCGTGGCCAAAGGCCGCGAGGCGGTCGAGAAGCTGCTGCAGCGCGAAGGCAAGACCGCCGTCAAGCTCGACGACCTGGCGTCACAGTTGGGCTTCAACTCGGCCGAAGACCTGTTCGAGGTGGTTGGCAAGGACGAGTTCTCGCTGCGCAACATCGAGATCGTGCTGCGCCCACCCGAGCCGGTACTGCCGCAGGACGAATTTCTGCTGCTCAAAAAGCAAAAACCACCCAGCCAGTCCGGCAAGGGCGGCGTACTGGTGGTGGGTGTGGACTCCTTGATGACGCAACTGGCCAAGTGCTGCAAACCGGCACCACCGGACGCCATCTGCGGCTTTGTGACGCGGGGCAAGGGCGTCAGCGTGCACCGCGCCGACTGCTCCAACCTGCGCAATATGGTCACCCGCAGCGGCGACCGCGTTATCGAGGTGGAGTGGGGCGGCAAGACCGGTGGCGACGGTTCGGTCTATCCGGTAGACGTGGCCGTGGAAGCCAACGACCGCCAGGGCCTGCTGCGCGATATTTCAGAGGTGTTTGCCAAGGAAAAAATGAACGTGATCGGCGTGCAGACCCAGTCGCTGCGCGGCATTGCGTGGATGACGTTTACCGTGGAGGTCAGCGACTCCGGGCGGCTTAACAAGGTGCTGGGGATTGTGGCCGAACTCAATGGGGTGCGGGCAGCGCGGCGAAGGTAGCTCGGTGGCGCAGCCGGTGCGATACTTCGGGTCATTTGTTGTGTGCAAAATCTCATCCATTTTGTGCCAATTCAACCAAGTAAACGTATGTCTATGCTGGCCTCATTGAAACCCGTCATCAAGCGGTTTCCAGGCATCCGCCGTCTCATCCATCAACGCGAACAGCTGCACCAGGCGCTGCTCCATGCCACTGTCGAGCGGGACAAGTTGCAGCAAGCGCTGGTTCATACAAGTGCCGAGCGCGACCAATTGCAGCAGGCGCTGGTCCACGCAAGCGCCGAGCGTGATCACATGCAGCAGGCGCAAGTCCAGGCCAGCGCCGAGCGCGAGGCCATGCGCCAAGCCTGTGGGTTTGTGCCGCCTGGGCACTATTACTCGCCGATCCCGGACATCGCCACCATCCGCCAGGATGAAGCGCGAATTTTTGGCACCGTTCCACGCCAAATTGCCGGTATTGACCTGCGCGAGACGGCGCAAATGGAACTGCTGGAGCAGTTTGCGAAGTTCTACCCAGACATTCCTTTTGGTGCCCATCCCAAGCCCGGGCTGCGCTACCACTACGAAAACCAGTCGTATGCCTATTCGGACGGTATCCTGCTGCACTGCATGCTGCGCCACCTCAAGCCCAGGCGCCTGATTGAAATTGGCTCAGGATTTTCTTCTTGTGCGACGCTGGACACGGACCAGTTGTTTTTGGGTGGCCAGCTCCAGGCGACCTTCATCGAGCCCTATCCCGAGTTGCTGATGTCGCTGATCAACGACGCCGACCGGGAACGCATGACCATCATTCCCAAGCGGCTTCAAGATGTGGACCTGGAGGTGTTTCGCGCACTGGAGGCTGGCGACGTGCTGTTTGTCGACTCCACCCACGTCAGCCGGATCGACAGCGACGTCAACCGCGTGTTCTTTGACATCCTGCCGGCGCTGGCACCGGGCGTGGTCATCCATTTCCACGACATATTCCATCCATTTGAGTACCCCAAGGAGTGGATCTACTTTGGCAGGGCGTGGAACGAGCTCTACATGCTGCGCGCGTTTCTGCAATACAACGACAGCTTTCGCGTGCTATTGATGAACACATTCATGACGCATTTCCACCGGCCGTTTTTTGAAGAAAATATGCCGCTGTGCCTCGTCAACACAGGGGGCTCCATCTGGCTGGAGAAGCATTGAGCCGCCCCCAGGCCGCATCCTTCAGGCCGGTCTGCTGCCCAGCCTATCGCTGAACACGACCACCAGTTCGGTGGGATCCAGTGAAAACGTACCCGCAGAAAACTCTCGCCGCAGCCGCGCAACGTGGGTTCCAAACACCAGGTCCACTGCGCCTTCCAGTCCGGCTTCGACATCGAGACGGGCTGTATGGGCCAGTGCGATTTGCTGCTCCAGGGCCTGCTTCTCCATCAGCGACTGCCCCCAGACCTGCATTGCATGTTGCCTGGACGCCTGTATGCGGGGCAGCATGCCCTTGGGGTCTTTCGCCGCAGTGACCTGCTTGATCAGCTTTTCCAGTGCCTCTTCATTGGCTTTTTCTTGTTCCAGCCGGTGCTCCAGTGCCGCGTACTGCGCCGTCAACTCGGCGTTGACACCCATCACCACGCGGGTGATTCCTGCCTTGGAGGAGCCTAACACCGGGACGCTCAGCAGCATCATGGCTGTGGTGCAGCCACCGACCAGCCGCCCGCGGCCGTGGGATTGGGCCCCGATGACAATCTGATTGAGCGACTCCAATTCGCATTCCAGCGCCGTGTCCGCCAGTGAAAGAATGGTTCCAGCCCGAATTTTTACGTCCTGCGCGAATCGGGCACTGACGGCGCAGCCAGCGATCAGCGTGGCATGGGCAATCACCCCACCGGTGACGTGAATATCGCCACCGGCCTGCAAGAAGCCACCATCGACCATGCCGGCGACCACGATGTCGCCGCTGGCCTCCACCTTCATGCCCTGGACGACATCGCCTTTCACCTGCACTGAGCCGTCAAAGTGAATATTGCCGGTCGCCATATTGACCTCAGCAACCTGGAGTACCTGCTCCACGATGACGCCATGGCTGACCAATACCGGTTGGCCTGTCACGGTGGCTTCCAGCAGGTTGGGGTCGTCTTTGGAAGTTTGGGTACCGGCCAGCGATGCGGCAAACGGCTCGTCATGACCCAGTCGGGCGGTTAGCACGCGTCCGCGCACCGTACGCCCATCCATCCCCGGCGTAGGAGGGGAACGACGCATCAGCGGCATGCCCGGCCTCACGACGTCGATGTTGCCATGTTCACGGTAGTCGATCAGTCCGCTTTCGTTCACCTTGGGGGCGCGGTTGGCGGCATGGACGACCAGTTCTTTGAAAACGGCGTCGCGACCGTCTTGCGGCAGGGTCCCCCTTGCGATGGGAAGCGCTGCGCACTCATTGCGCTCAGTCACCTGCAGCAAGGCCGCGTCATCGATGCCAAACACCACACCTGCCTCCGCCAGTGCCCGGGTCAGGTCGCCCACGGTGACGGCTTTCCCGCCTTGCGCCTTGTGAACGCTGATGTCGGCCAGCATGTCATCGGCGGCGATCCGGATGTGGATGGTCGCATCGCGGCGCTGCGCCAACTGCATCGAAAAGGGTTCTTTTTGGGTGTTGCAGTCTTGTACCGCCAGGGCCAGTGCGTTTTCGTCCAGCGCGCAATCGGCGGCACCAAACTCTGCCAGCAATCCCCGCAACGTCGCCGCGTCAACCGCGGGTCGGGCGCTGTCGGGCTGGACCTGCAAGAAGATCTTCTGGTCCGTTTCAGTAATGGCAATACCCGGAAAATCCATGGTATGTGGTCCGGTGCGGACCGTGACAATTGAACTATGACAATAGCACGTGGCACGGCATTATTCCAGTCCCGCCCAGCTGCTCTCTGCGATTGTTGCTATTCAAACGATAGCGACTAAACTAGATATGCAACTGTGCGGCTGCGTTGGAGGTGCTGTTTCTGTGAAATTGCTAAGAATTCCACGATCGCAGGTTCGTCTTGGCTTGGCGTTGCCATGGAATGTCCGCGACGCCGCCGGGGTCTTGTTGCTGTCCAAGGGTCATCTGCTCGCAGACCAGAAACAGCTCGATGAACTGCTGGAGCGTGGCGCCTTTGTGGATGAAGTGGAGGCGCGGGCCGCAGCTGCCGAGGCTGCCGCTGCAAAACTGTTGATTTCGGGTGGCGACCCCGCAAAGTCCGTGGGCAAGGAGTCCAGTCTTTTCGAACTGTGGGACCGCACGACAGAGACCCTGAAGGCCTTGCTGGCCCACTCGGCCAGTGAGCCGGATTTTCCGGGGCGCGTGCAGGCGTTTGCACAGCATCTGATCGCGCTGTTCGACAGCAATCCGGACATTGCCATCTACCGTGCCGTGCGGCAGGACAACGCACAGAATTTTTACTACGGTTACACCCATGCCGTGCTGACGGCCATGACCTGCATCCTCATTACCCGCCACTTGGGTTGGACGCAGGCATCCACCATGAGCCTGGTCAAGGCAGCGCTCACCATGAACATGACCATCTTTGAACTGCAGGGGCAAATGGCGGCACAGGACCACCCCCCGCGCGACAAGCAGCGTGCAGCCTTGCTGGCCCATCCCGCGCAAGCAAGGGAACTGCTGGAGAAGAATGGTGTTGACGATGTTGCGTGGCTGGATGCGGTGCTTCAACACCACGAACATGCCGACGGGACGGGCTATCCCACCGGTTGCACCGAGATGGGCGACATGGCGGCGGTCTTGCGGGTCGCAGATGTTTTGATGGCCAAGATCGCACCCCGCACGCTACACCCGACCGTTGCTCCGAAAGACGCCATCAGCCAGCTGTACCGGGATGACAAAGGCGGCCCACTATCGGCGGCGGTGCTCAAGGTATTCGGGGTTCACCCGCCGGGCGATTTCGTCAAACTGGCATCGGGCGAGCTGGGCATTGTGGTGCAGCGCACCGCGAACCCGCGTGCACCTGTTGTTGCCTGCATCACGGACCGTTCCGGACACCCGGTCGCCCACACCGAGCGCCGCGACACGGCGCTAGCCGAGTTCGCCATTGTTGCCGCGGCGAGCGACAAGACCATGCTCAGGCGCCTGGCCCCGGAACGCCTTTACGGTTTTGCAACCGTTGCGGTGGCGCCGGTGTCATAAGAGAAATAAGGCTCTAGCCCTCGTGGTTGCTGCGTAGCACGCTACCAAAACGATAGTGTGAATCCAATGCCAGGTTCTGACGCGCTGCGGCTATCCAGATTTTCAGCTTTGGCGTTTGGGTTGGGCCTCACCGTTGCACCTTGCATACCGCCTCCAGAAAAGGCACTGCGTGCGCTTCCAGGGCCGCCAACGCACTCGCTGCAACAGGCTCTACCTTGGCTCGGGCAACCTCAGGCGATATTGCTTGGGTTGACTTGATGAGGTCTTGCAAGGTTGACGCTCCCGCAAACGCTTCGACTTCCCACCATCGATCTGCGCCGTCTATAAGCTGCCCCAGGCGAACCATGTACTCCGGCAGGTGATGGGCCTCGACGGGAGATTGGAGAGACGGCCGGATTCTCAGCTCGGGAAAGCGGCCGTGCAGCGACCAACCAACCTCAAAAGTGAATTTCTCAAAACGCTCGTGCACGACGAGGGCGCACCAGATGAGGCGATCCGTTCCAAGCTTGCTAAAGACGCGCTCGCCAGGGAGGACATAAGGTGACTGTGTTTTCTGTGCCTGCCATCCAAACGGGGAGCGTTTGAGGCCCCGCTCGATTGAAAGTCTCAGCGCCCGACCGTATTCGCTTCTCATTGGCTTGGTGACCCCCAACGTTCAAGTTATATGTCAGTTTCAATGCGTGCACCGCAGACGATTTCTCCATTGCTCAGTACGTCAGCACGCAGGCCGCCGCGGTGAAGCCAGTGCTTTACGACTGCTGCAGGAGAAAGAGACTCGCTACTCAGGCTATTGCCAACTAGAACGCACGGTTCGCAAAGCTCTACACCGCGCAGCCTTACCCCTCCGATTGTGAACTCCAGATTTAGCAGAGCATTGAGTTTCACGCCTCTGGTGACAAGGTTACGGCGCAAGAGCGATAGGTCTGGTTTGCGGGATCGCTCTGCACAGAACAGTTCAATTTCTTCGGCCTCGATCAACGTGATGTTTTGACCTGGGTGGACACTTTTTCCAAAGTTCCGATCACCCACAATTCCCACTCCGCTTTGGACTGTAATGTGCTCACACTCTAGTTGAGCGCCGCCACGCTCTGGACTAATGAAGATGCGCTCAATGTTCACTGTGAGGCGAGCCCGATCAGCTCTGGTTTAGAGAGCCTGAAGCTGACCCTCTCGACCACCTGCTGTGCACCCAGACTCTTGTAGAAGGCGATGCCCTTTGAATTTGATGCCTTTACCGGCCAGTCTATTCGGTGGCACCCGTTTTGGGCAGCATGACGCGCTACCCAAGACATCAGCGACCGGCCTGCTCCTTTGCTGCGCATCGATGATCGGACGTACAGCTCTTTCAACTGAAGGTGTTTGCGCTTTTCAGGAACGAAGTCGACTAGCGAGTAGACCAATGTGATTGCAGCAAACCCTACGACAACCTCGTCATCGTTAGAGCAAACCACCAACTGATGCGGTGAACTTGGCGACAACAGGTTCTCAAGCAGGTGCGCTCGAATTACCTCGTGAGAGATAGCCTCGCCGTCTGTGTAGTAGGCGTGAATTTCGGAAAGAAGATCAATCATCGAATCGTGCTGATCTTCGCGTAGCAGTTGTACTCGCATAGGTGGTGAATTCGTAACGCCTAACGTCCTCTCGATTGAAGGGTTGGGCGTCTCTTGGCAAGGGACCGCTTCGCTCACGGCAGTGCTCGCTTCATTAGTAAGCCGACCCCGAACTGCAATTGCTTTGTGCCGAGTGTCTCGAATCCGCACGCCCTGTAGAAGCCCTCGGCGTGTGGGTTTCCTATGACGTGAATCTCAGCTGCGCCTGAGGCTTTGGCTGCGACACAACAGTGCTCAACCAGAATGCGACCAATACCTTGCCGCCAGATTTCTGGCTCTACAAACAGGCCATCCAGTTCGGAGTTTCCATCTTCGCGGCGAAGAATGGCTGCGAATCCTTTGATTGAGTTCGCTACTTCAGCCACGAATACTGTGCCTGCTTCGATTTGCTGAAGAGGAAGCTCGATCAACTCCGGATTCGCCACCAGAGCCTCACGGTCTCCAGGATTCTCAAGTGAGGCACGCCGCTGAAGCGCTTCAAGGCTCTTCTGGTCAGCAGTAACCGCTATTCGCATAGTGACTTGGTGCATTCGCTTCAATACGCCCAACGTGTTATCTGAGTGAAACCTGCCCTATGAACAAGGTCGCGTTGAACCATGGCCTCACTCCCTAAGTTTATAAGTCGTTGATTTATAACTGAATTCCCGGGCGATCCTTTTTGGGCCCGTCAATAAAATGGCGACAAACCCTGCGAGAAGTCCAAAACTGAACCATGGTCCTGAATGTTCGCAATCGCCCCGAAATTGCCGAAACAACCACTGCATCACCCTTCTCGCTTGCCCAAATCACACCAGCCCCGCAGTGCTCTGCGATCCCCACCCACGCTACCCGTTGCCTCTCACACAACCCCGCGCCGCAACACATACCGTTCCTGCAATTTCCGCGACACCACTGCCACCAGCAGAAACACGCCCACCCCCGCAACCCCCATCGCCGCATCCGAATACAGCCCTGCATTGCTGCCTGATTTGCCGAAGAAGTAGCCGTTGAGAATGCCCATGTAGGCAATCGGCGTGTTCGACAGTGACGCAAAGATGCTGTACTTGGTGGCGGCTGCGCCGGTGCCTATGGCTTCCAGTGTGACGGCGGTGAAGGCGGCAAAGCACAGGCCGCTGATAAAGCCGTAGCCCAGCACAAACACGTAGTACATCGTCAGCGTGTGCGGCGCCCAGGCCATCAGCAGGGCGCAGGTGGACATCAGGATGCCGAACAGGGCATAGGCTTTTTTACGGTCCATGCGGTCGCAGAAATGGCCGCCCACCATGCAGCCCCAGGCGGAGAGCAGACCGCTGAGCGCGCCGCTGGTGGCGGCCACGTCGTTGGCGCTGGCGCCCCACTCGGTGGCAAACAGGGGGAACAGACTGCCCGCCGCGCCCGAGCCAATGGGCAGAAAGCAGATCAGCAAGCCCAGGTAACCCATGCGCGAACGGGCTACCAGCCACAGGTCCAGCAGCACGCGTTTGATAGACCGCCACACCGACTGCAACACGTTCGGCGCTGGCTCGCCGCGCTGGTCTTCGGCGATGGGCGGCAGATGGGGCTCGGGCTCAGTGGTGTAGCGGATGGCGATGCCGCTGAGCAAACAGATCACGGCCAGCACTACGCCGGGTAGCCAGGGCAGGGTGGTGTTCTCGGCAATCACCAGCGCCAGGCCACCGCCCAACCCACCACCGCCCAGGTTGCCGGCCTGGAACCAGCCCGCCGTGCGGCCCAACTCACTCGGTGCGGTGTTGTAGGCCATCAGGCTCTCCACGGCCATGCTCAGCGTGGCAGTGGCGATGTTGCCCACCACCACCAGGATGCGCAGCCAGGGCAGGCCGGCCTCGGTGGCCGGCACCATGCCCAAGAGTGCCAACCCCAGGGCGCTGGTGATGCTGGCCATCACAAACCAGCGCTTGCGGGTCAATGTCAGGTCAATCAACGGGGCATACAGAAATTTGAAGGTGTGGGGCAGAAAGCTCAGGCCCGTGAGCACGGCAATCGTCACCGGGTCCACGCCAGACCGGCCCAGCAAATAGACGATGGTCACACTCAAAAAGCCGCTGGCCGCGCCAAATGGAATGACCAGCAGCAGGAACACCAGTGGGTGTGTGTATTGGCGCGGTGCCGCTGCGGTAACGGTGGTGGGATGCATATTGCTATTGTTTTGGTAGCTGTTTACGCAGTATTGGCGAGGGCTAACACCGTATCCAGTACACAAGGGGTGCCGCTCCAGGGGGCACCGTCGGAACCGGTCAGCGTGCAGGCCGCCTGCAGTTGCGCAACGGCGCGCTCGGCGCTGGCCGCGTCTGCCGCGTGCACCCAGGCGATGGGGTCACCTGCGGTCAGCCGGGTGCCCAGTGGCTGCACTTGGCTCAGGCCGACGCGGGCGTCGATGGCGTCCTCGGCCCGGTGCCGGCCACCACCCAGTTCGACGACGGCCAGACCCACATCGCGCGTCTGCACTGCGCTGAGGATGCCGGAGCGTGGAGCCGGGACTGGCACTCGCACAGGTGCCGCCGGCAAGTACGCCTGCGGGCGCTCCAGCAGGTCGCTGGGGCCACCCAACGCGGCGACCATGCGGGCAAAGCGTTCGGCGGCGGCGCCGCTGTCCAGCGCGGCTTGCAGTTTGTCCGTGGCCTGCGCAGTGTTGGCCGCCAGGCCACCCAACACCAGCATCTCGGCGCCCAGCGCCAGCGTGATGGCGTGCTGGCGGGGTTCTCGCTCGCCGTCGCCTGTCAGGTAGGCAATGGCCTCGGCCACTTCCAGCGCGTTGCCCACGGTGGTGCCCAGCACCTGGTTCATGTCGGTGATCAGGGCGGCGGTTTTCAGGCCGGCACCGCTGGCCACCGCGACGATGCTGCGGGCCAGTTCATCGGCCATGCTGCGCGAGTCGGCAAAGGCGCCATTGCCGCACTTCACGTCCATCACCAGGCCCTGTAGACCGGCGGCCAGTTTCTTGGACAGAATGCTGGCGGTGATCAGCGGCACGCTCTCCACGGTGGCGGTCACGTCGCGGGTGGCATAGAAGCGTTTGTCGGCCGGTGCCAGGTCAGCGGTCTGGCCGATGATGGCGCAGCCCACGCTGCGCACCACGCGGTCAAACACCACGGGGTCGGGCGTGGCGTTGTAGCCGGGAATGGCGGCCAGCTTGTCCAGCGTGCCGCCGGTGTGGCCCAGGCCGCGCCCCGAGATCATGGGCACGTAGCCCCCGCAGACGGCCACCATGGCGGCCAGCATCAGGCTGATCTTGTCGCCCACGCCGCCGCTGGAGTGTTTGTCCAGCACTGGGCCCGGCATGTCGGGCCAGGC
>Ga0208514_100606_pt1 | contig 16411 bp, 15 predicted proteins | sample LakWasMet70_HOW9_2_FD_183900 | JGI IMG/M metagenome (GOLD analysis project Ga0208514, IMG submission 183900) | Freshwater sediment methanotrophic microbial communities from Lake Washington under simulated oxygen tension - Sediment Metagenome... | ecosystem: Environmental > Aquatic > Freshwater >...
CAATAAAGTTGTCTTACCCGTGCCGCTTGGCCCCATGATGGCCGTAATTTTACCGCGCTCAAATTCCAACGAAACATCATCGAAGATTTTTTTTGAGCCTCGGGAAAATGACAGATTATGGACAGAGACTAAGCTGTTTTGGGGTGAGACGCTATTATCCATGCTCAAAAGATTTTTTGTATATCCGAATGAAAACTGGGTATTTTGTATGACTAGCACCATAGAAGTCAAACTTAACTCGTTGTGATGACGGGAAATTTTATTAAGTCTTAACAATTTCAGCATGTCATGGACAATGTTGTTCAGCGTGGGCTGCAAAATACATTGCGCTTGATAACAGGCGAGGTGTCTGGATTCAGCTTGCAGAAAATAAGGCTTAGTTGTACCGTATCAAGTATTACACCAGCTTATTAAGCTACCCAAATTAGATTAAGCTGGAATTATTTCAGTCACCTTAGACGTCCAAGTACTTAAAAATATGAAATTATTGATACGCAATCTCGCTCGTACCACTACTGAAGCAGAACTACAAAGTTTGGTGGCGGCCTATGGCACGGTCCAGTCGTGTAATTTGGTCATCGACAAAGATACCGGTAAATCCAAAGGCTTTGGTTTTGTAGAAATGCCAAAGCCCAGTGAGGCGGCAGTTGCTATAAAACTGTTAAATGGCATGGATGTGGCCGGCAGTAAAATCCGTGTTAAAAAGGCGGAAACAAAAGCGGATTAGGGAGGCATGGTTTGGTTGATAACCCGCTAAGCTAAGTAGGTTTTCATTAATTGCCTTACCATTGTTCTGGTTGTGGGAGCGGCTTTAGCCGCGACGACGACAATCGCGGCTAAAGCCGCTCCCTCAAATGTTAAAAATATTATGACCAACTATTTAGTTGATGCCTGTCAGGATAATTTAAGACGTCCGATTAAAGTCATTGCCAGTTAAATAACCCATAATCAATCGGTTTAACGCGTTAATATTTCTTCCTTCAGTCTTTCCTAATATACAATAGCGATAGATAAATGCTACTAGGTGGCTTGGTTAGGTTTTTGGCATACTAAACCGCAACAAACCGGCTGAAGCCGCACTTAATCTCCATTTTCTTCTCAGTATATAAGGATGAATATGCGTACTCAGCAAACGCTTACTATCGACGGCAATCAGGCGGCCGCCAGCATTGCCCATAAATTAAATGAAGTTATCGCCATTTATCCCATAACGCCGTCATCGGCGATGGGTGAGTGGGCGGATGAATGGTCCTCGCGCGGACAGCTTAATTTATGGGATACCGTGCCAAGAGTTATTGAGATGCAAAGTGAGGCGGGTGCGGCTGGCGCTATCCACGGAGCGTTGCAGGCCGGAACACTGGCGACCACGTTTACCGCCTCGCAAGGCTTAATGTTAATGCTGCCGAATATGTACAAAATTGCTGGCGAGTTATCGCCTACGGTTTTTCATATTGCCGCACGCTCGTTAGCTTGCCAGGGCTTGTCCATATTTGGTGACCACAGCGATGTGATGGCGGCTCGCATGACCGGCTTTGCCATGCTTTGCGCCAACTCGCCGCAAGAAGTACAGGATATGGCGTTGATTGCACATGCAGTATCGTTACAAAGCCGAATTCCGTTTATGCACTTTTTTGATGGTTTCCGAACCTCGCATGAAGTGGCCAAAATAATTAGTGTTGATGACACAGTCATTCGTGCCATGATCAATGATGATTGGGTGGCCGCGCACCGTGGCCGAGCCTTAACGCCGGATAGCCCGGTATTGCGCGGCACTGCACAAAATCCTGATGTGTATTTTCAAGGTCGCGAGTCGGTTAATCCTTATTACAATGCCTTGCCCGAAATAGCCCAGCAAGCCATGAACCAGTTTGCACAGTTAACAGGTCGACAGTACCGGTTGTTTGAGTATGAGGGCGCTGCCCAGGCTGAGCGCGTCATTGTGATTATGGGTTCCGGCGCGGAAGCGGTGCAGGAAACGCTGGATTATTTAAACCGCCAAGGTGAATCTGTTGGCTTGTTAAAAGTACACTTATTCAGACCATTTGCTGCCGATCGTTTGCTAGCGGCGCTACCTGCCAGTTGCAAAAAAATTGCCGTGCTGGATCGCACCAAAGAACCAGGTGCGGACGGCGAACCACTGTACAAAGATGTGCTGGCTGCCATCGCCCAGGATTTTAGTGCCGGTGGCAAATTTGTTAGCATGCCGAAGGTGATTGGCGGTCGCTATGGCTTGTCCTCCAAGGAGTTTACTCCGGGCATGATTAAAGCTGTTTACGATGAACTAAAACGTGATCAGCCTAAAAACCAATTTACCATAGGCATCCATGACGATGTCAGCCACACCAGCCTGGATTGGGAAGACGATTTTCGCACCGATGCCCATGTCGGTACGTTTCAGGCCATGTTTTATGGATTAGGCAGTGACGGTACGGTGAGTGCCAACAAAAACACCATTAAAATCATTGGTGAAGAAACCGATCAATATGCTCAGGGCTATTTTGTTTATGACTCCAAAAAATCCGGCGCGATTACCGTGTCGCATTTACGCTTTGGTGCGCAACCGATTCGCTCGACTTATTTAATTGGTAAAAATGACGCCAATTTTATCGGCTGTCACCAAACCATTTTTCTGGAGCATTACGATATGCTGGCGAATGCGGCAGATAACGCCGTGTTTTTGCTGAATAGTCAGGAGCCAGTCGCGCAAGTTTGGGATACGCTACCCAAAGCCATGCAGCAACAAATGATTGCTAAGAATATCCGTTTTTACGTGATTGACGGCACAGCCGTAGCGGAAAAAAGCGGCATGGGCAAACGCATTAACACCATCATGCAAACCTGCTTTTTTGCTATCAGCGGCGTGCTACCGCAGCAGCAAGCCATTGATGCAATCAAACATGCGGTAGAAAAAACCTACAGTAAAAAAGGCCGGCGCATTGTTGAGTTAAATTTTAAAGCCATTGACGAAACCTTAACCGGCCTTCAACAAGTGCCGTTGCCAACTCAAGCTACCAGCGCATTCGATATTATTTCTCGCATAGCTAACACTGCACCGGATTTTATCAAACGCGTTACTGGAGAAATTATCGCTGGGCGCGGTGATTTATTGCCAGTGAGCGCCATGCCCAGTGATGGCACCTTTCCAACTGGCACGGCTGCTTATGAAAAACGCAATTTGGCACTGGAAATCCCGGTTTGGGAAACCGATTTGTGTACGCAATGCGGTAAATGCCCAATGGTTTGCCCGCATGCCGCCATTCGCAGCAAGATTTATCCAATTGAATCAGTAGCTAATGCGCCAGATGGGTTTAAACATGCACCCATGTTGGGTAAAGATTTTCCAGCCGGCTTGGCAATCAGCTATCAAGTTGCGCCGGAAGATTGTACCGGCTGCGGTTTGTGTGTGGATATTTGCCCTATTCGAGACAAATCCAATGTTAGCCGTAAAGCCTTAAACATGAGCCCGCAAGCACCGCTGCGCGAACCGGAAAGCCAAAATTGGGATTATTTTTTATCCTTGCCGGAATATGATCGTCGTCAGTTAAAAACCAACACCATCAAAGGCGCAATGGTGCTGCAACCGTTGTTTGAATTTTCGGGTGCTTGCGTGGGTTGCGGTGAAACGCCTTATATCAAGCTGGCTTCGCAATTGTTTGGTGATCGTATGGTGGTGGCAAACGCCACCGGCTGCTCATCCATTTACGGCGGCAACTTGCCTACAACGCCTTGGGCTAAAAATGCCGAAGGTCGCGGTCCGGCCTGGAATAACTCGTTATTTGAAGACAATGCCGAATTTGGTTTAGGCATGCGCATAGCTATTGATAAGCAAGCAGAACACGCCGCGGAATTGTTGCTGTCACTACGAGCTGAGCTTGGTGAAGATCGGGTTGATGCGATATTACAAGCTGATCAATCCGATGAAGCGGGTATCTATGAACAACGGCAGCGCGTGGCGGAATTAAAACAACGCTTATCGTCATTGCAGCTCCCCGCAGCACAAGCCTTGTTACCATTAGCGGATTATCTGTGCAAAAAAAGCCTATGGATTATCGGTGGTGATGGCTGGGCTTACGACATAGGTTACGGCGGTTTGGATCATGTATTGGCGAGTGGTCGCAACGTCAACATTTTGGTGTTGGATACCGAAGTTTATTCCAACACGGGCGGGCAAACGTCCAAATCCACGCCGCTAGGCGCTGTCGCCAAGTTTTCTGCAGGTGGTAAAGCTACGGCTAAGAAAGATTTAGCGTTGTTAGCGATGGATTACGGTAATGTGTATGTGGCGCATGTGGCTTATGCTGGCAAAGACACCCAAACGCTTAGCGCGTTTTTGGAAGCGGAAGCGCACGATGGCCCGTCAATTATCATTGCCTATTCGCCTTGTATTGCACACGGTGTGGACATGTCCAACAACCATCGCCAACAAAATTTGGCGGTAAAAAGTGGGCATTGGCCGCTCTTTAGGTTTGATCCGAATAAGATAAAACAGGGTAAAAATCCCATGCACCTGGATTCCGCCGAACCGTCCATTCCCTACCGCGATTTTGTGATGACCGAAACGCGCTTTAGCATGCTTTGGCAAAGTCATCCTGAAGACGCTGAAGCCTTTTTAAAGCAAGCCCAGCAGGATGTCAGAAATCGCTACCGCTATTATCAACAACTGGCGGCTTTGGAATGGACTGATAGCACCAGCGTGGCCGCAGCGAAAGCTCAGGTAAAAATTGACACTACCCAGGAGAGCCAACATGGTTGATTTAAGCACTGATTATTTAGGACTTAAACTGGCGCATCCGCTGGTGCCTTCCTCATCGCCTTTAATGAAAGACTTGGATAGCGTAAAAAGATTGGAAGATGCTGGCGCTTCGGCCATTGTCATGTCCTCGTTATTTGAAGAAAAGGTTGTGGCTGAACAGGCCAACATGGATCGGTTTTTCTTTGGGCAGGACATCGGTTATGGCGAAGCCGACTCATTTCATCCGGTGCCTGATCAGATCAAAACCTATCAGGAGCAGTATATTGAGCATTTGCTGGACTTAAAAAGCAGCTTGGGCATACCCGTAATCGCCAGTTTAAACGGAACCACACCGGGTGGCTGGATTGAATATGCCGAAATTCTGGAAGAGGCCGGGGCGGATGCCTTGGAGCTTAATATCTATCATTTGGCAGCAAATATAGACGATAGCAGTCAAGCTGTTGAAAACCGCTATTTAGATATTTTACGCAGCGTAAAAAGTCAGGTGCGTGTGCCGGTAACGCTGAAGTTATCCGCACAGTTTAGTTCGCCGGTGCATTTTGCCCAGCGCCTGCAAGCCGCTGGCGCTGATGGCATTGTGCTATTCAACCGGTTTTATCAGCCCGATATCGATCTGGAAACTCTGCAAGTTCTGCCAAAACTGGAGTTATCAACCCCCGCTGAAGCCTTGCTGAGAATTCGCTGGACGGCTTTAATGTATGGTCGGGTTAACCTGTCGCTCGCAGTTACGGGCGGCTTTCACCAAACGCCAGATGTGGTCAAAGCCTTGTTAGCTGGCGCTGACGTGGTGCATTTGTGCAGTGTGCTATTGGCACAAGGTGCCGGTCGGTTAACTCAAATCCTGCAAGAATTGACGCAGTGGCTGGAAGATCATGAATATGAAGCCATTAACCAATTAAAAGGCAGCGTCAGCCAACAACACGCTGTTGATCCAAGTGCCTATGAAAGAGCGAATTATGTGCAGGTGTTGGATAGTTATACGCCTGCTAGTGGGGTGTTGCGTTAACTAATCTAAGTTGGCTTGCTGTGGCATCAATTTTGGTTGGATTAGACGTGCAGTTTCTTCAATGTTTGATATTCCTTATCGTTGGTGTGCGTCCTAATTCACTGTGAGGCTCGGTGGATTAGGACGTACCCAAAGGTTTCGTTTTTGGAGCCCATGTTAGATATGCACGGCTATTCTTCCCTGCAGACTACAGCACTCAAAATGGCGAATGCCTAAAATCCATCTTTTTATCGTTTCCACGCTCCGGCGTGGAAACGCCGCCAGTGACGCTCCAGCGTCACGAAACGCGGAGCGTTTCAGGATGAATTCCTACGCCGGAGCGTGGGAACTATGGCTAAAAGGCAGTGTCAGCCAGCAGCACGCTGTTGATCCAAGTGCCTATGAAAGAGCGAATTATGTGCAGGTGTTGGATAGTTATACGCCTGCTAGTGGGGTGTTGCGTTAACTGTGGGAAGGGGAATGGCTTGTGGCGGTGACGACTGGGTATAGGCGAGATGATTTGACCCATGTCCTCCAAAATGTTTATACTTACGTTTAAACATTTTGGAGATTGTTATGACCGAAGTCATACTAGACATCAAACAATGGGGTAATAATCTTGGCGTTCGCCTGCCAGCAGCAATAGCCAAAGCGGCTCATTTGCACAACCATCAGCAAGTGCGAGTTTCAGTAGAGAACGACCAAGTTATCATCACGCCATTAAAAGATGACGCATTAACATTGGAACAACGCCTGGCTTGCTACGATCCTGAGCGACATGGCGGCGAAGCCATGGTCAGCGAGCAAACTATCGGAGCTGAGCGTTGGTAAGGCTTAAGGAAACGGCGGATTGGGTTCCGAATCGAAAAGATATTATCTGGATTGATTGCAATCCCCAAGTTGGTCAGGAAATGCGAGATGTTCATCCGTTTCTGGTGTTATCCCCGCGTGTATTCAATGAAAAAACCTCGCTAGTGATTGGCTTGCCCATGACAACCGCCACCTACAATGCCGACAATCCATTTGCCGTTGCTGTAGGAAAAACCAGCGGTCGTAAAGCTGGGCAAACCAGTTATGTCCTCTGTCATCAACCCAAGTCTTTTGACTGGCGCTTACGCAAAGCCAAATCTCATCCGCTAAAAACCATGCCAGACCATCTGTTCATAGAAGTGTGCGAGCGATTGAATCAGATTATTCAAATTGGTGCGGAATAAGTCATTTTATTCGCTGTTTTTTATCGTTTCCACGCTCCGGCTTGGAAACGCCGCCATTGACGCTCCAGCGTCACGAAACGCGGAGCGTTTCAGGATGAATTCCCACGCCGGAGCGTGGGAACTATGGCTATACTTTAATAAATCTTATACAAAACTCAATACTTGGCATTTTCCTCCCGATAATCCAAGCCTTTAGCCTTGGCCTGCTTTTGAATTGCACCAAACAGTTTGGCATCCAGCGAGTCTTTCTTACCACCATCGGCAGTCACTTGTTTTTTTAGATAATCATCTCGTTGATCAGCCAGTTCTTTGATGGAATGTTCCAATTCAGTCCGTTCTTTTTTGGCTTTACCAACGAATTCTGCCTGAGCAGCTGGCGACATGGCTTGCATGGGTGCTGGTAAAGACTTGGTTGGAATGCTGGATAAGTTAACTTTGCCACTATCAAGCGCATCGACCAGTTCGCTTTCACCTAAGAAGTTGGCTTTGCCGCTCTTGGAAATATTAAAGGCAGCACGGCGGGCACGGGCTTCTTCGGTAGCTTCTCTATGGACTTTATCGGTGGCGGCTGATTTCTCCGCTTGTTTGGCTTTTTGTTTTTCATCACCAAAAAACAGCCGAGTGCTGTCCAGTTTGTTGGATAAATCTGCCAGTTTTTTATCGTAAGGTGTGGCGATAGCGACGGCATTGCCAGTTTGCCCAACCTGAAAATAACTGCCTTGCCCTAAACTGGCCACTTGCTGCCAATTGGTCTTGGTTTCCGGATCTTCGCCACATTGGATAGCATTGATGATAATGCCTTTTTGTTTGGCGAGTGCCAGGGTTTGCGGGTATTTAACATCATCTTGATAATCCATGTGCGCGGGCGCATCGCCTACCAAAAACACCACTTTGTAAGTGTTTGGGTTTTGGCTCCAGCTCATGTTATTGACGGCATCGGATAACGCCTGATTAACACTTTCGGGGCTGTCACCGCCGCCATCGGCTTGAAAATCCATTAACTTGGCATACATGGAGTCCAAGTCACTGGACAAGGCAACGGATTGGGTAACGTAAGCATCACCACGATCCCGAAATGCCACTAGCCCCATTTTGATTTCCGGTGCGGTTTGCGCTGAAGCCATAGTGCTGGCGATAGACCAGATTTTTTCTTTAGCTGCAGCGATTAGTCCGCCCATGCTGCCAGTGGTGTCAAGCACGAACACGACTTCTATTTGCGGGCGCTGGTTGGCGGTGGTTTTAATCATTTTAGGATCAGGTTGGATTGAGAGTGGGTTGGTGGTGGCGATAGCATGTTGAATGGTTGGTAGTAAGGCCACTGTGGTGGCAGTAGCTGTTAAAAGGCTGATGGCTATTAGTTTGGTATTCATGGTAGTTCTCCGTTATAAAGTTAGGTAAGGTGTTACTAGCGTGACTCTTTGTTTTAGCTAGGTTTTTAGTCGGTTAGTGCCAATTGGTAGGGTAATTGGCTGCTTTGTTCGTGCCACAACACTCATAAAGCACCAATTCGTAGGGTGGATTAGTCGCGCAACAACTCAAGACTTAATAAAAGTAAGCATTTTGTGCGCGACGTAATCCACCGAAACCATGTAAAATCAATGCAAAGATGAAAGCTTGCGCACCGCCGCATCAGCCGTGTTATAAGCATTGTTAAAATCCGTGGCACTGCCCAAGACTTCTGACTTATCTCCTAAGCGACCTTTGTGCCTGGGAATAAACACAAACAACGCTTGCATCAGAAAAAAGCACCAGATCGCCAAAAACAAACTGCCGGTGTGGAAATAAGCCCAGAATGCTGACGCCATGCTCAGCGCATTCAATCCCAAATCAGCCAGTGACGAGATCAGGCTGTTATAAAAATACAGTGAGCGAATCAGCCAAATACTTGCGATGTGCGCCAGTAAAAATAGGCCAATTGCCGGATACACCAGCCAAAGCGCCGTGATTAAAACCAGCCAAATCAACAGCGCGCTAACTCTGCCAACTTTTTCCTGACTGCGGCTAAGCAAATACAGCAGGTAAGCTAGCGTGAGTGCGCTGGTTAACAGTCGCAAACTCAGGTTATTGCTAAATAAATAACTCAAGGCAAAAAAGCCAATACTGCCGACTACACTAGCAATAACGGCAATGGCTAAGCCTTGCCAAAAGGTGGCTGTTTTCATGATTGCCCCCATTTTTGTTTTTCATATAAAAAAGCCACTTCCACATCTTCATCGCGGATGGCGGTTTGCGGGGATTCCCAATTGACCGCACCTGACTTGGCCAAAAAAATATCGGCTTTTTGCTTCATGCTGGCGAATTGGTTTTGGTGTTCGTTTAACTGAGTAGTTAAACGGGTGATGCTTTCTTTGAGTTCGGATTGTTTGGCGGATATAGTCTTTTGATGCTGTTGTAACGCCAGTTTTTGTTTTAGTAATGCCTTAGCCAACTCATCCTTATTGGCTTGAAAGCACAGGGCCAATTTTTCATCGACTTCAGCTAAGCTTTGTTCCAACTCCAGTTGCTTGGCTAGCAGTTGCTGTTGCTCGTAGCTTAATAACTGAATGTGTTTTTCATCTTTAGTAAGAATTTCTTCCATCTCCCGTATGGATTGCTTAAGCAGCAATTCCGGCTCCTCAATGGCATCCAATACCGCGTGCATATCGGCATGGAATAGCTTGGTAAATCGTGCGATTAAAGTCATGTGCTTGCCTCGTTGAAAAAGTTATTTGACGAGGCACAGTCTATGCAGTTGGCTAATCAAACTGTAGACACGGTTTGGTAAAACTTTTGGGGTGTGTTTTTACAAAAAATTTACATAGCCGGTGCCGGAAAACAGTTATCTCTTGCTACACTGATGAGGACTAACTGGGTAGAAGCTATGCAACGAAAATTACGGATTTTGATTATTGAAGATGAAACCGCCATCCGCACCGGCTTAATCGATGTGTTTGTTTATCACGGCTATGAGGTGGATTTTTCCGGGCATGGTACGGAAGGCTTGCACAAAGCGCTAACAGGCAATTTCGATTTGGTGTTACTGGATGTCATGTTGCCGGGCATTAACGGTTTTGAGATTTGTAACCGCATCCGCGAACAAGATCGGGATTTAGCCATCATCATGCTAACCGCCAAAAGCAATGATGAAGATATTATTGAAGGCCTGGCGCTGGGCGCGGATGATTATGTTGCCAAGCCGTTTTCAGTGGCGCAACTGGTGCTGCGAGTGCAGGCGGTGTTGCGGCGAACTCGGGCTTTAACAGCTCAAACCCAAAAAATTCAACTGGGCGGGCAGTTGGAAATCGATTGCCAAAACTTAACCGGCTTGCGTGGCTCAGAAACCCTGTCATTTACGCGCAGGGAAATCGATATTTTGCAGTATTTACAAAGCAATGCTGAGCGGCCTGTATCCCGCGATGAGTTATTGAACAAGGTTTGGGGTTATGCCAGCCATGTGGAATTGGAGACACGCACTGTGGACATTCATATTGCCAAACTGCGCCGTAAAATAGAACAAGATCCAGCCGAGCCAACCTTGCTGATTACGGTGCGCGGTGCTGGGTATCGGCTAGTTAATACGCAGTTATGAAGCACAATAAACTTAAAGGTTTGGATAAAAGCAAACTGCGCCGGTGGTTGCTTTGGTTCTTTTTAAGCTTGACCATTCCAACCGCCATCTTAATCCAACAATCATTTAGCCGATTACGCTGGGAGGCCTTTCATCAGCACCAGTTGCTGGCGGATGAGCTAACTAATCGTATTAACGGCCATTTTTTGCGGCTAATGGCGAGTGAAGAACAACGCCCGTTTAGCGACTATGCGTTTTTGAATGTGGCTGGACAATCTAAAACCAATTTTTCGCAACGTTCACCGCTGTCCAGTTATCCAGTGCAATCTGAAATACCCGGGCTGATCGGTTATTTTCAAGTTGATGCCGCTGGAAGGCTAATGACGCCGTTAATGCCGGAGGGGCGTGAGAAGGCCGCCAGTTACGGTATAGGATCGCAAGAGCTTGCGGATAGGTCGGCCTTGCAAAACCGCATTCAACAGATATTAAGTGAAAATCGTTTGGTCAAAAATCAGTATGCGGATGCGGAAAAGCGCGAAAGCACGGTCAAACCTAAAAATAGAGCCAAAGATAACGCTGGCTTAGCCAGTAACGAGTATGCAGCAAGCCCCGTGGCAAACGCACCCGCGCCAGAACCGGAAAAAACCATAGAAGGGCAGGCGGCTTTTGATGAGCTAAAAAAATCCGCACCAGCCAAAATGCAATCAGAAAACAAGCTGGGTCGGCTGGAGGATTTGCAATTAAAGCAATCATTTAAACCCGCGCTCAGCAAAGCCCTAACCAAAATGCGCAAGGAAGAAAGCGCACTGCCAGAAACCCTGGATAGTGCAAAAATGAAAGCCGATGCGGGGGTTGATAAAAAACTACCGGCTCCACAACAAGCAGCAAAAACCGATTCATTACCTATCCGTACCTTTGAAGGCGCCATCGATCCTTTTGAATTCAGCCAGCTGGATAGCGGACATTTTGTTATCTTCCGCAAAGTTTGGCTGAATGGACAGCGCTATATCCAGGGCTTGCTGGTAGAACAAAGTCCATTCTTGCAAAACATCGTCAATATCGCATTCAGAGAAACCGTGCTATCACAAATGAGTGATTTGCTGGTGGTGTATCGTGGGGATGTGTTATCCGCATTTACCGGACGAACCACCAGAGGTTACTTATCCAGTCGGCAGGAAATTAGCGGTGAGTTGCTCTATCAGGCGCGCTTGTCTGATCCATTTAGCGACATGCAGCTGCTGTTTAGCATAACCCAACTGCCCATAGGCCCCGGCGGGCTGGTGATTATCTGGTTAACTGCCGTGCTTGCCGTGGTGTTTTGCGCCGGATTTTTTGGTTTATATCGACTGGGTGTCGGTCAGATTAGTTTGGTTAATCAACAACAGGATTTTATTTCCGCCGTCAGTCATGAGTTAAAAACGCCGCTGACGTCCATTCGTATGTACGCGGAAATGTTGCAAGCCGGTTGGGTGGATGAGGCCAGGAAAAAAACCTATTACGATTTTATTTTTGCCGAAAGCGAACGGCTATCGCGCTTGATTAATAACGTGCTTCAGCTTGCCAAGATGACCCGCAATGAAAAGCAACCCGTATTCACTAGCGTAACAGTGGCCGAGTTAATGGACAGCGTAAAATCAAAAGTATCCAGCCAAGTCGAGCTGGCCGGTTTTACACTGGCCATGCGATGTGATCAAAAAGCCGCATCGGCTATTATTAAAGTGAATCCCGATTGGTTTATCCAAATCATGATCAATCTGGTGGACAATGCCATTAAATTCTCTGCCAAAGCGGAGCTTAAAACCATTGAGCTGGAATGTGTGCGTTTGAGCAGTGAGCATGTTCAGTTTAGTGTGCGGGATTTTGGTCCAGGCGTTGCCAAAGATCAAATGCAAAAGATTTTTAAACTGTTTTACCGTTCTGAAAATGAAATGACCCGAGAAACGGTTGGTACGGGCATCGGCTTGGCACTAGCACATCAAATGACCGTGAGCATGCAAGGGCAAATTGATGTACTTAACAAAGCGCCGGGGGCGGAGTTTAGGGTTAAGTTTCCGGTTATTTAGATTGGTTTAGTTGCTTGTGCACATAATGATTACACGGGCAATGAAGATTAGTACGTTTCTGGAGCGTTTCTTGTCTATAATAAGCCAACTTTTGCCCGAGTTATTTGGTGTTCTGGGAATGGTTCAATCAAACTGCTTGAATCTACATTACAATAAAATAATGCAATACCAAACTCCCAGCAAATCAGGGTACTAAACCATTCTCGTCACCAGTAAGATTAAACAATGAGCATGACAATATGATTATTAACGGCGTAGTAATTGATGAGACTTTTGCCGAGGCGTTTCCAATGAAAGCGACTCGAGCAATCATCACTGCACAAAATGAAAAATGGGCCATGATTTCGGCCCAGGCCATGACTGGCTTTGCTACCTCGGTCATCGCTTGCGGTTGCGAAGCCGGAATTGAAAGGGTGTTAGATCCGTCTGAAACCCCCGATGGTCGACCAGGCGTGTCAGTAATGATTTTTGCGATGGGTGGCAAAGGCTTGGCCAAGCAATTGGAAACCAGGGCAGGGCAGTGTGTATTAACCTCGCCAACTTCAGCATTGTTTGCTGGTATTGATGGCGGTACGCGTATCGCTTTGGGTAAAAATCTGCGTTATTTTGGCGATGGCTTTCAAATTTCTAAACAAATCGACGGCAAGCGCTACTGGCGAATTCCAGTGATGGATGGCGAGTTTTTGACTGAAGCCACCACAGGACAAGTTGATGCAGTGGGTGGAGGTAACTTTTTGGTATTGGCAGAATCGCAACCGCAAGCCTTGGCAGCCTGCGAAGCAGCAATTGAAGCCATGCGCAAAATGCCGAATGTAATCATGCCATTTCCTGGTGGCGTGGTGCGCTCTGGTTCCAAAGTGGGATCAAAATACGCTTCTTTGGGCGCCTCCACTAACGATGCGTTTTGCCCGACTTTAAAAGGTGCGACTAAAACTGATCTTTCGCCGGAAATTGAATCGGTCATGGAAATTGTTATTGATGGTTTAACTAAAGAAGATATTGATAAAGCCATGCGAGTCGGCATTCAAGCCGCTTGTGATTTGGGCGCTGCTAACGGTATTAAGCGGATTAGTGCGGGCAACTATGGTGGCAAATTAGGGCCGTTCCACTTTCATTTGCAGGAGATTATGGCATGAGCGCATTAACCTTTACTCTTAAACTCCAGCCGCAACAACGGGTTGATATGTCATCGCTGGTGCCACAAAAACTGCAAAATTTGTCGTCCGCTGAGATAGGTGCGCTAGAGCTGCAAAGTGGTAAGAAAAAATTTAGGGTCGATGAGTTATTTAGCATTGAAGGCTCGGATGCTCAGCAAATTGTTATCCAAAATAGTTGCGATAAACTGGATTTTATCGGTAAAGAAATGGATGGCGGCACGCTGACTGTTAACGGCGATGCTGGCGCTTATCTGGGCTTGGGCATAAAAAACGGCGAAATTACCGTTAACGGTAACGCTGGGCTTTACGCGGCATGTGAAATGAAGAAGGGCTTAGTAACCATTACTGGCAATGCAGGGGATTTTTTGGGTGCAGCTTTGCCAGGCAATAAAATGGGCATGAAAGGCGGTACTATTCTAGTTAAAGGCAACGTGGGTGAGCGGGCTGGCGACCATATGCGCCGAGGCAATATCCTTATCGAAGGCAACGCTGGCGATTATTGCGGATCAAGAATGACCGCAGGAACCATTGCCGTGATGGGCCAAACTGGAAAATATCTAGGCTATGCAATGCGCCGCGGCACTTTACTGCTTTGGAATCAACCGGTATTATCCGCTAATTTCAATGATTGCGGAGCACATACTTTGGCATTTTTACCCATCTTGTTTGCATCCTTCAAAAAATTTAATTCTAAATTTGCTCAAGCTTCTGCTGGCTTTAATCGTGTGCAACGGTATGCTGGGGATATGGCTGAGAAGGGGCGCGGTGAGGTTTTGGTTAAATTAAACTAACCAACCTATCCCTAAAAGTTTTCAAAGCCTTGGTTTAAGTTAAGCCAAGGCTTTTTTGTTTGTAGAGATTATGTCATCAATATTATCGACCACTAACCACAATCGTGATGCTGTCGGGTTAACTTACGTTTACCCAGTGCTGTCCAGGCGTGCGGGTGGATTATCCATAGGCATCAATTTTAATACCAATAACGCGTGTAACTGGCGTTGTCTTTATTGCCAGGTGCCGGATTTGAAACTTGGATCAGCGCCAGAACTGGACTTTCAAGTCTTGGAGCAAGAGTTACGCGGATTTTTGGCTGATGTTTTACAGGGTGATTTTTTTGAGCGTTATGGCGTGGCAGAAAATAATCGGATTATCAAAGATATAGCCATGTCAGGCAATGGTGAGCCCACTAGCGTAAAAGATTTTGCAGCAGCAGTTGAATTGATTGGTCAGATAGCGACAGAATTTGGCGTATTTAAGCGCAGTAAGTTTGTTTTGATAACCAATGGTAGTTTGATGCACCATGCTCGGGTTCAAGCCGGTTTAAAAGTCCTGCATGATTATGGTGGTGAAGTTTGGTTTAAATTTGATAGTGCCACCGATGGTGGACGGAAAACACTGAATAATGCTGAGCAGAGCGCTCAGAAAGCCTTGGAAAACTTGCAGATTTGCGCCGAAATTTGCTCTACAAAGTTACAAATCTGTTTGATAACTACTCCAGATCCACTTTTTATGCAGCACGAGCAGCGCATGTTATTAGGTATGCTAAAAGCTATTAGAGAGTCCATTCACATTCAGGAATTGCTTATTTATACAATTGCCAGACCATCACTTCAGCCGGAAGCCAGTCTTATCAGCAAATGCTCCGAGCAGGTTATGAATGATTTTGCAGACACAGCCCGAGGGTTGGGGTATCAGGTCTCAGTAAGTTTCTAACTAGGCTCTTAGATCTATTAATGAGCCAATGGCTTTATTGTCTGCTTCAACCAGTTTAGCTGCTGCTGACGTTTCAAATTCGGCAGATTTTAAGCTGATCACCGGTTTAATAATATCCTTGGCATTAAATTCCGAACTACCAACTTCATTTTTTTGCACAGGCAGTTGAGCGATTTCTTTCCCGGCAGTGTTGGTTTTTTGCTGGGCAGAATTAAATAAGCTGACTGCACTGCTGGATAGGTTAATGTTCATTTGAGTAATTCCCGTATTGGATTGAGCTTTATACTAATGATATTAGGATTTAACAAAGTTGCAATACGCAGGCTGGTGATTTATAACAGAACTGTGAATGTCAGCTCAGATAAGGTTAATTTAGCTGCTAATTTCTGAAATTATCGCTTGTTGTTACGATAACTTTACAGCTATAATCCTCAACTCAGTCAAAGTGCGAATGTGGCGAAATTGGTAGACGCGCTGGATTTAGGTTCCAGTAGGTTACCCTGTGAGAGTTCGAGTCTCTCCATTCGCACCACTAAATTCTATATGGATAGAGCATTCTATCCATTGTAAAGTCGGCGATTAGTATCGTTGATTTTCATATCATCGAGCCGTATCGGCGTCCAAATATCACTCTATTTTAAATATTTTTGAGGTAAAGAAATGCAAGTTTCTGTCGAAAAGACATCAGAATTAAGCCGGAAAATGACTGTTATCGTGCCTGAAGATGAAGTTCAGGAAAAAATAGCCGCACGGTTAAAGTCTTTAGCAAAGGAAGTGAAAATTGATGGCTTTCGTCCTGGTAAAGTGCCTGCCCATGTTGTTAAAAAATTATATGGCGATCGGGTGCGTGGTGAAATTACCAGCGATTTAATACAGTCAACTTATTTCGAAGCGCTACAAAAACAAGAACTCAAGCCAGCTGGTTATCCTCATATCTTGCCTTTGGAAGAAACTGAAGGATTTAAATACACCGCTGAGT
>Ga0208514_100611_pt1 | contig 16272 bp, 15 predicted proteins | sample LakWasMet70_HOW9_2_FD_183900 | JGI IMG/M metagenome (GOLD analysis project Ga0208514, IMG submission 183900) | Freshwater sediment methanotrophic microbial communities from Lake Washington under simulated oxygen tension - Sediment Metagenome... | ecosystem: Environmental > Aquatic > Freshwater >...
AACTGACGCGCTGGAGCATTGGATACACCACTACAACTGGCACCGTCCACATCAAGGTATTGGCGGTGTCGCTCCCATGTCGCGGCTCACTCGATCAAGAAACAACCTCTTGACTCTTCACAGCTAGACGGCGATTTGGATCGCATGGCCAGCCAGACCAGCCCGACAACGGGTACGCCCATCAGGGCCGTGGTCATAAAGAAGCTGTTGTAACCGTATTGGTCCACAAACCATCCCGAATAGCCCGCCAGAAACTTGGGCAGGAGCAGCATCATGGAGCTGAACAGGGCGTATTGCGTCGCCGAGTAGTTCACATTGGTCAGTGAGGACATGTAGGCGATGAAGGCCGACGTGGCAATGCCGCCGGCCAAATTGTCGGCCGAAATCACGAACATCAGCGCGCCAAGGTCGTGGCCGCGGGTGCTCAACCAACCGTACAACAGGTTGCTGGCCGCACTCAGCAGCGCGCCGAGCATCAGCACCCGCATCACGCCAAAGCGCAAAGCCATGGCGCCGCCCAAGAAAGCACCGGCCAGGGTCATGATGACACCATAGACCTTGCTGACGGCAGCGACTTCCTCCTTGGTAAATCCCATATCCACAAAAAACGGATACGCCATGATGCCAAGCACCACATCACTGATGCGGTACACCGCAATCAGCGCCAAGATCAACAATGCCTGGCGCCCATAGCGTTTCAGGAAGTCGGCAAAGGGCTCCACTAACGCCCCCTTGAGCCATTCCATCGCGTTGCGACTGACGGGAAGCACCCGGTGGACGGGCTCCGTGGACAGGAACACGGTCAAAAGCCCCGGCAGCATGCTGGCCGCCATCACCAGATAGGCCGTCTGCCATGCGTCGTGCTGGTACAGCGCCGCATTGGGCACCTCGGCCCGCGCCGCTACGACCAGGGCGCCTGCGCCCGACCAGATCATGGCGAGGCGGTAACCGGCCAAATAGGTGGCCGACAGGGCGGCCTGGTGCTCGCTGTCAGCCGATTCAATCCGGAAGGCGTCCAACGCAATGTCCTGGGTGGCGGAACCAAACGCGACCGCAATCGCACACCACACGGCGGGTAGCAATGCCAATTTGGGGTCATTGAAGGCCATGCCCACCAAACCGCCAGCGATTACCAGTTGTGACACCACGAGCCAACTGCGCCGACGCCCCAGGGCGCGTGTGAGGATGGGAATGGGCAGGCGATCAACCAGCGGCGACCAGGTCCATTTGAACGTGTAGGCCATGCCGACCCAGCTCAAATAGCCAATGGTGGTGCGGTCAATGCCAGCTTCGCGCAGCCAGAAGAAGAAGGTGCCAAATACCAGGGCCAGTGGCAAGCCGGCTGAAAACCCCAGCGACAGCATGCGCAAGGGGGCTGGTTCCAGGTACACCTTCAGGGTGTCAATCCATGACGGCTTGTCAGCCAATGGAGGGGTGCCGGGCGTTGGTGGGGTCATGGAGGAATAATACCGTTATGAAATTTGGTTCTGATCTGTTCGCTGCCGCGGTTTTCGCGTTCGTGTTGTCCGGAATTGCGCCGCATGCAAATGCCCGCGAAGGCGTGGACGTGGGCAATACCTCGTCTTTTGCCAAACTGGTGCCAGCCGAGCAGGTGGAGCGATCGGCAGCGCAGCAGTACCTTCAGATGTTGACCCAGGCCGACAGCAAGCGGGCGCTGGCGCCCAAAGACAACGCCCAGGTGCTGCGGCTGCGCGCCATAGCCCAAAAAATCATTCCATTTGCGCTGGAGTGGAATCCGCGTGCGCGCAACTGGCAATGGGAGGTCAACCTGATTGGGTCCAGCCAGATCAACGCCTACTGCATGCCGGGTGGCAAGATCGCGTTTTACACCGGTATCTTGCAGCAGTTGCAGCTGACCGATGACGAAGTAGCCATGGTCATGGGTCACGAGATCGCCCATGCCCTGCGTGAGCACGCCCGTGAGCGCATGGGCAAGAGCGCGGTGACCCACGGGGCCGCACGTATTGGTGGTGCACTGGCGGCCAGCTTCTTTGGCATTGACCCGCGCCTGACCGACGGCATTGCCAGCGGCGGCGCCAACCTGTTGACGCTGGAGTTCGGCCGCGAAGACGAATCCGAGGCCGATCTGGTGGGCATGGAATTGGCAGCGCGTGCCGGTTTTGACCCCCGGGCGGGTGTCACGTTGTGGCAAAAAATGGGCGCCGCCAGCAAGGGTGCGCCGCCGCAGTGGCTGTCCACCCATCCGTCGGGAAAAACCCGCATTGCGGAGATCCAGGCCAACCTACCCAAGGTCATGCCCTTGTTTGAGCGGGCTCGGGCCCGTTAACGGAACAGAAGGGCAACCGCTCCTAAGGCGCAGTTCCGTGCATGCGCGCAAGTCGCGCCGCTTCTTCATCCCGTGCGGCGTCAATCACCCGCATCACGGCCTTCAGGTCGGTGGGTTTTTCGATGCGTTTGAACTGCCCGGTGAGCACGGTATCGGGGTATAGCGCGGCGGTCTCGTATAGCGACCAGATCTCGCGGCCATAGTCGGTACGCAACAGGTCTGGCGCAAACTGGCCGAAGTAAGTCGCCAGATTTTCCACGTCACGCTGCAGCAAGCGGGCAGCGTTGTTGTTGGCGGCCGCATCAATGGCCTGCGGCAGGTCGATGATGACCGGGCCTTGCGCGTCCACCAGGATGTTGTATTCCGACAGGTCACCATGAACGATGCCGGCGCACAGCATCAGCACCACCTGACGGATCAGGAAGGCATGGTAGGTGCGGGCAGTTTCCTCGCTGAGCACCACGTCGTTCAGCCGCGGTGCGGGCATGCCATCCGCACCGGTCACCAGCTCCATCAGCAGCACGCCTTCGTGGAAGTTGTAGGGTTTGGGCACGCGCACACCGGCGTCGGCCAGGCGGTGCAGCGCATCCACCTCGGCGTGCTGCCAGGCAGCCTCCTGCTCCTGGCGGCCAAAACGGGTGCCCTTGGCCATGGCGCGGGCCTGGCGGCTGTTCTTGACCTTGCGACCCTCCGTGTAGTCCACCGCCTGGCGAAAGCTGCGCTTGTTGGCTTCCTTGTAGACCTTGGCACACAGTACCTCGTCGCCACTGCGCACAACAAAGACCATGGCCTCTTTGCCACTCATGAGCTGGCGTACCACGGTGTCGATCAGCCCGTCGGCCACCAGGGGCTCCAGACGTTCGGGCGTCTTCATGCGGCAGGCACGCTGGCTACGGTACTGGGGTGCAGCTTGCCGTAGGCCGCCAACAGGCGCTGGTGCGTGTCGCAACCCGCCAGACTCAGCCCAGGTGAGGGTTCGCCAAAAAAGCGAAGTTCGCGGTTGAGCAGGGCGCGTGCCTGCTGCAAGGTCTGGGCGCTATACATGCTTTGCAGGCCAGACTTGAAGTGCGCAACATCGGCATGCGCGTCGAGCTGTTGCAGGGTTTCAATGCAGGCGTAGATCTGGCTGCGCGCCGGGTTGACCTGGCCGAACTGGCGCACCCATTCGCAGCCTTCGGCAGTGGCCTGGCCGTCGGCCAGGGCCAACGCCAGCAGGGTCTTGAGTTCACCCACGCGCAGGTCTTTCCAGAACGGGTTATCCCCCGGGGCCAGACCAATCAGCGCGGCCACCAGTCGGTCATCGGTCAGGCCACTGTCGTTGAGGGTTTCCAGCAGGTCGCTGCACTCGTCGTGGTCCAGATCGCTCAGGTTCAGGATCGCTTCGCGGATGGCGTTGGCGATGCTGTTGTTCTCCCACTCCAGCTCGTCCACCGGATAAATCTCCGACATGCCGGGCACGATGATGCGGCAGGCGTAGACGCCCAGGTGTTGGAAGTCGGCCACGTAGATGTCAAAGCCCAGCTGGTGGATCGCGGCCACCGACCAGGCGTAATCCTCGGCTGTGGTGCTGCTGAAGTTCCAGTCGTGGAAGGGGAAGTCGCTCTGGCTGCTCAAAAAGTTCCAGTGGATCAGGCCGCTGGAGTCCACGAAGTGGATTTCGATATTCGGCGAGCTGGCAATCTCTTCCAGATCAAAACCCGGCGCGGGGAAGCCGCCCAGCGCATCCAGCGCGCGGCCCTGCAGCAGCTCGGTCAGTGCGCGCTCCAGCGCAATCTCGAAGCGCGGGTGCGCGCCGAAGCTGGCGAAGCAGCCCTGGTCGTGCGGGTTCAGCAGGGTCACATTCATCACCGGGAACTGGCCACCCAGCGAGGCGTCCTTCACCAGAATGCCAAAGCCCGCATCGCGCAGGCCCTGGATGCCGGCGGCAATGCGCGGGTAGCGATTGATCACGTCTTGCGGTACATCCGGCAGGCACAGGCCTTCGCTGATGATGCGGAACTTGGCGTATCGCTCGAAGATTTCGGACAGGGCCTGCGTGCGCGCCTCGGGCGCCGTGTTCCCGGCCGACATGCCGTTGCTGACATACAGGTTGCCAATGAGGTTGACCGGGAAAAATGCGGTCTTGCCATCGCGCTCGCGCACGTACGGAATGGCGCAGATGCCGCGCTCCTGGTTGCCGGAGTTGAAGTCCACCAAAGTGTTGGCGTCAATCGTGCCGCGCGGGTTGTAAAACGCCTGCAGCTCGGGCGTCAGCAATTCGGCGGGCCAGGCGCCGTCGTCGCCGGGCTGGAACCATTGCTCCTGCGGGTAGTGCACAAAGGCGCGGCCATCCCCCTCGGCATACTCGCGCCCCAGGTAGTAGTGGTTCCAGAAATAATTGCAGGAAAGGCGTTCGAAAAATTCGCCCAGCGCGCTGGCCCGGCAGGCCAGTTGGGAGGCACCCTTGCCATTGGTGAACATCAGCGGGCAATCGCGGTCGCGCACGTGCACGGACCAGATGCCGTCTATGGGGTTGAGCCAGGAGCGTTCTTCGATGTGAAAACCCAGGGCCGCCAGTTTGGCCTGCATGGTGTTGATGGAGAATTCGAGGGAGGCATCCTTGCCGATGATGAAAATTTCTGCGGGCATGGGAGCTTTCGGGGAGGCTGTTACGAGGGAGCGGCGGAATGACGCGCTGATCACAGCAGCGCCTTTGATTATCCCGCACGCCGTATCGCCAGCACTATTTCATGGCCAAGAAAGAAGCACCGCCTGAGTTTCCTGCCGGTTCAAATCACTTTGTGTGCGGCCTGCTACGGACTGCTGGGCTTCAGGCTGGCTGCCGTTAGCGGACGTTGACTCGTCCTGATGCTATGACACTTCATTAAATGGGCCTGTAGCCCCCGTAAAATATAGTGTCATTGCTATCAATATGATAGTAAATTTCGGCCAAGTCCGCGCCGAGCAGGCCAAACATGCGCTTTCCTGGAAGCGCTACCAGGCGTAGGCAATCGTGATGGGGGCGTGGTCGGAAAACTTCTCGCCCTTGTAGATGGAAACCGATTGGGCACCCGCCGCCAGTGCTGGCGTTGCCAGATGGTAGTCCAGACGCCACCCGACGTTGTTGGCATAGGCTTGGCCCCGGTTGCTCCACCAGGTGTAACAGTCGTCAGTCGTATTGGGCTCGAGTTGGCGGTAAACGTCTATGATGCCGCCATCCACGGTGAGCTTGGTCATCCAGGCGCGTTCTTCGGGCGTGAAGCCGCTGTTCTTCTGGTTGCTGCGCCAGTTTTTCAAATCGACTTCCTTGTGGGCGATGTTGATGTCGCCGCAAAGGATGAAGTCGCGTTGCGATTTGAGCGACTGCAGGTGCGGGTACATCAGATTCAGAAATCTGAACTTGGCTTGCTGGCGGTCCTCACCAGACGAGCCGCTGGGAAAGTAGGCGCTGATGATGGAGTGTTTGCGCATTGGTGTGTCAAAGCGCAGTTCCACGTAGCGGCCCTCGCCATCGAATTCTCCGCCGTCAAAGCCCACGATGACGTCGCTGGGCTCCAGCCGGGTGTAGGCTGCTACGCCCGAGTAACCCTTCTTCTCGGCAAAGTGGAAGTGCCCCTTCATGCCGGCCAGGGTTTCGAACTTGTCGGCCACATCAGCGGCCTGTGCCTTGACTTCCTGCACGCAAATACAATCGGGCTGAGCCTGCGCAATCCACGCTTCCAGCCCCTTGCTGGTGGCTGAGCGGATGCCGTTGAGGTTGAGGCTGGTTAACTTAAACAAGGAATTTTTCATGTCGAATCTCGATCCGTTGGCCCAGGAATTCGTGCAGTTTGCGGTGGAGTGCGGGGTGCTGCGGTTTGGTGAGTTCAAAACCAAGGCAGGTCGCATGAGCCCGTACTTTTTCAACGCAGGCCTGTTTGACGACGGGGCCAAGCTGGGGCGTTTGGCTGAATTCTATTCCCAGCGGCTGCTGGCCAGTGGCATGGAGTTCGACATGGTTTTTGGCCCTGCCTACAAGGGCATTCCGCTGGGTGCTGCGCTGGCTGTGGAGCTGGCCCGGCGCGGACGCAATGTGCCGTTTGCCTACAACCGCAAGGAGGCCAAGGACCATGGCGAAGGCGGTACCCTGGTCGGCGCACCGCTGAAGGGCCGCGTGCTGATCGTCGATGACGTGATATCGGCCGGTACCGCCACGCGGGAGTCGATTGCCATCATCCAGGCCGCCGGCGCCACGCCCCACGCCGTGCTGATCGCACTGGACCGCCAGGAGAAAGCGATTGAAAACGGGCAGGATGTTCCCTACAGCGCCGTGCAGTTTGTGCAGCGCCAGCTGGGGTTACAGGTTTGTTCGATTGCGAAGCTGGGGGATTTGATGCAGTATCTGTCCGGGCGCAGCGGCGCGGGAATGGACCAGGAGCACCAAAAGGTGCAGGCCTACCGCGAGCGATATGGCGTCGATGAAGGGTGAACATGACAAGAAACAAATGGTGGCCGTTCGGTGTTTTTGTAACGCTGGCCGGAGTGTGCGGAGTGGTCTGGGGGCAGGCTCAGTCGGCTCCGATGGTGACGCCGGGCGTGTACACCTGTATCGATGCAAAAGGGCGCAAACTGACCGCCGACCGCCCCATTCCTGAATGCACCGACCGCGAGCAGAAGATCCTGAATCCCAGCGGAACAGTCAAGGCCAAAGTCGGCCCCTCACTGACTGCCCAGGAACGCGCGGACCTGGAGCTCAAGGAAAAGCGTGAGCTCGAGGAGCGCAACCGCACGGCCGACGAAAAGCGGCGTGATCGCGCCCTGCTGATTCGCTACCCCAACAAAGGTGTGCACGACCAGGAGCGCCAGGAGGCGTTGGCGCAGATTGCGGTGGTGATCCAGGCTGCCAAGAACCGGTTGGATGAACTCGCCAAGCAGCGCGTGAGCATTGACGCCGAGATGGAGTTCTACAAAAAAGACCCCTCAAAAGCACCTTCGTACCTGCGCCGCCAACTGGAAGACAACATCCAGAGTCAGGCCGTTCAACGCCGGTTCATGGGTGAGCAGGATGGCGAAATCAAGCGCGTGAATCTGCGCTTTGACGATGAGCTGGTCCGTTTGCGCCAGCTCTGGGCATTGAACGCGCCCGCTAAGAACTAGGCTGCGCCCACAGCAGACCCGGGGTGAACGCCGCCGTTCGTGTCCCCCGCCCTTCGGGCTCCTCCTTTACCTCACTTTGGCGCTCACCCCGTGCCTGCCGCTCGATAGGTTGGGGCGCCCGGAAACTGGTCTTTAGGCAAGCTTGCTGCGCAGCAAGTCGTTGACCTGCTGCGGGTTGGCCTTGCCCTTGCTGCCCTTCATGATCTGGCCGACCAGGGCGTTGAGCGCCTTGTCGTTGCCGGCCTTGAATTCGGCCACGTTCTTGGCATTGGCAGCAATCACCTCATCGACGATGGCCTCCAGCGCGCCGGTGTCGTTCATTTGCTTCAAACCCTTGACCTCGATGATGGCGTCCACGTCGGTGCCTTCGCCGCTCCACAGCGTGTCAAACACCTGGCGGGCTGCGTTATTGGAAATGGTGTTGTCGGCGATGCGGCTGATCAATGCGGCCAGTTGCATGGGCGTTACCGGCGCTGCTTCGATGCCAATGTCTTCGGTGTTGAGGCGGCGCGACACCTCGCCCATGATCCAGTTGCTGGCCAGCTTGGCTTGACCGCAGGCCTTGGCAGTGGCTTCGAAGTAGGTCGCAATGGCCTTGCTCTGTGTGAGCTGGGTCGCATCGTACTCCGGCAGGCCATAGTCGCGCACAAAGCGGTCCGCCATCACCCTGGGCAACTCCGCCATCAGCCCTCGTACTTGCTCGATCCACTGCTCCGAAATGCATAGCGGTGGCAAATCCGGATCGGGAAAGTACCGGTAGTCCGCGGCGTCTTCCTTGGTCCGCATGGCGCGCGTCTCGCCGGTGTCCGGGTTGAACAGCACCGTGGCCTGCTCGATGGCGTGACCGTCCTCGATCTGCTCGATCTGCCAGCGCACCTCGTAGTCGATGGCCTGCTGCATGAACTTGAAGCTGTTCAGGTTCTTGATCTCGCGCCGCGTTCCCAGCGGTGCCCCAGGCTTGCGCACCGACACGTTGGCGTCGCAGCGAAACGAGCCTTCCTGCATATTGCCGTCGCAGATGCCGATCCAGGTCACGATCTTATGCAGTTCCTTGGCGTAGGCCACCGCCTCGGCGCTGGAACGCATGTCGGGCTCGGTGACGATCTCCAGCAGCGGCGTGCCGGCGCGGTTCAGGTCGATGCCGGTCTGGCCAATGAAGTCTTCGTGCAGGGACTTGCCGGCGTCTTCTTCGAGGTGGGCGCGCACCAGGCGCACCGCCTTCTTTTCCTCGCCGAGGAAGAACTCCACCACGCCGCCCTGTACCACGGGAATCTCAAACTGGCTGATCTGGTAGCCCTTGGGCAGGTCGGGATAGAAGTAGTTCTTGCGCGCAAAGATACTGCGCTCGGCGATGTGGGAGTTGACCGCCAGGCCGAACTCGATGGCGCGTTCCACGGCGCCCTTGTTCATGACCGGCAGCGTGCCCGGCAGGGCCAGGTCCACGGCGCAGGCCTGGGTGTTGGGCTCGGCGCCAAAGGCGGTGGAGGCGCGGCTGAAGATCTTGCTCGCGGTCGACAACTGGGCGTGGGTCTCGAAGCCGATGATGACTTCATAGCCGTGCACCAGCGGGCCGGTCGGGCGGCCCTGTTGTTGTGCTTCAAATGTGTTCATGGTCTCGCTCATGTCAGAAGCCCTCCGGCTTGCGTGCGTGCCAGTCGGTGGCTTGCTGGAAGCGGTGCGCGGCATTGAGCAGGCGCGCTTCCTGGAAGTAGTTGCCCAGTAACTGCATACCCACGGGCATACCGCCCTCGCCAAAGCCCGCCGGCACGCTCATGCCAGGCAGGCCGGCCAATGAGCCGGGCAGTGTGAAGATGTCGGCCAGGTAGTCGGCCAGCGGGTCTTTGTGCGCGCCGATCTTCCAGGCCACCGTGGGAGCCACCGGGCCGGCGATCAGGTCGCAGTCCTTGAACGCGTTCTGGAAGTCGTCGGCAATCATGCGGCGGATCTTCTGCGCCTGCAGGTAGTAGGCGTCGTAGTAGCCGTGGGACAGCACATAGGTGCCGATCATGATGCGGCGCTTGACCTCGTCGCCAAACCCTTCGGCGCGGGTCTTCTTGTACATGTCGGCCAGGTCGGTGTAGTCCTTGGCGCGGTGGCCAAACTTCACGCCGTCGAAGCGGGACAGATTCGAGCTGGCCTCGGCCGGCGCGATGATGTAGTACACCGGAATCGACAACTCGGTGCGTGGCAGGGTAATGGGCACCAGCTTGGCGCCGAGCTTCTCGTATTCCTTCAAAGCGGCGTCAATGGCCGTGCGCACATCGGCGGCAAGGCCCTCGCCGAAGAATTCCTTGGGAATGCCAATGCGCAGACCGTCAAGGGAGTCGTTCAGTTTGAGTGAGAAATCTTCTTCCGGCACATCCAGCGAGGTCGAATCGCGGTCCGGATCGGGGCCGCACATCGCAGACAGCAGCAGGGCGCAATCCTGGGCCGAGCGGGCCATCGGGCCGGCTTGGTCCAGGCTGGAAGCAAAGGCCACCATGCCATAACGGGAAGCACGGCCATAGGTCGGTTTGATGCCGGTGATGCCGCAGAACGAGGCTGGCTGGCGGATCGAGCCGCCGGTGTCGGTGCCCGTGGCAGCAGGCGCCAGGCGTGCCGCCACGGCGGTGGCGCTGCCGCCCGACGAGCCGCCGGGAATGCGTGTGTTGTCCCACGGATTGCGCACAGGCTCCACCTGGGTGTGGCCGACGGCGCAGATGGCGGTGTTCTCGTTACTGGAACCCATGGCGAACTCGTCGCAGTTGAGCTTGCCCAGTGTCACCACGCCTTGCTCGGTCAGTTTGGACACCACGGTGGCGTCAAACGGTGACTGGTAGTTGCGAAGGATGCGCGAGCCGGCCGTGGTGGGGAAATCCTTGGTGACAAAGATGTCCTTGTGGGCCACCGGTACACCTTCCAGCGAGCCGGCCGTGCCGTTGGCAATGCGGGCGTCGGCTGCGCGGGCCTGGGTCAGTGTGGTGTCGGGCTGGATAGCGACAAAGGCGCCCAAGCTGGCATGCGTGTTGGCGCGGTCCAGGAAATGCTGGGCCACTTCGACGGCCGACACCTGTTTGGCAGCCAGTGCCTGGGCCAGTGCGTGCACGCCGAGATCGTGCAGTGCGTGGGTAGAGGGGGATTGGGGTTGCGTCATCGTGTGCTTCAAAAATTACTCAATCACCTTGGGCACCAGGAAGAGTCCGTTCTCGACGGCCGGTGCGCTGCGCTGGTTGGCTTCGCGCTGGTTGGGCTCGCTGACCCGGTCCTCGCGCAGCCGCAGGGCCATGTCCGACAGGATGACGACAGGATGGGCCAATGGTTCAATGCCCGTGGTGTCGATAGCGCGCATCTGTTCCACGATGTTAAAAAAACTGTTCATTTGTGTGAGCATGCGCTCACTCTCACTCGTTGCCAGCTCCAGGCGCGCCAGATTGGCAATGCGGGCGATATCGGTAGATGTCAGTGACATGGTGCGTATTGAGGTGAAACCAAAGGTAAATCAGGCCAGAACGGGTCCTTTAGAGAGGGCTGTTCAAAGGCAATCGGTTATTATCCTGCCTTTGGCGCAAGTCCTGCAAAACTGCTTATCTTGACGCCAGTCTTACGATTTTTTAACGATAAAACCGTGGTGATGGAAGGCCGAAGTGCCTTGCATGCCCGAGAGGATGTTTGATGTTTGGATCTTTCCGTCGGTACTTCTCCACCGACCTGGCCATTGACTTAGGTACGGCCAACACCCTGATTTTTGTACGCGGCCAGGGCATTGTTCTAGACGAACCTTCCGTTGTCGCCATCCGCCACGAAGGTGGCCCACAAGGCAAAAAAACCATCCAGGCCGTCGGCAAGGAAGCCAAGGCCATGCTGGGCAAGGTGCCCGGCAATATCGAGGCCATTCGGCCCATGAAGGACGGCGTGATTGCCGACTTCACGGTCACCGAGCAGATGCTCAAGCAGTTCATCAAGATGGTGCACCCGCGCGGCATTTTTCGCCCCAGCCCGCGCATCATCATCTGTGTGCCCTGCGGCTCCACCCAGGTCGAGCGACGCGCCATCCGCGAGTCGGCCCTGGGTGCCGGTGCCAGCGATGTGTACCTGATTGAAGAGCCCATGGCAGCCGCTATCGGTGCCGGTTTGCCAGTGTCGGAAGCCTCTGGCTCCATGGTGGTGGACATCGGTGGCGGTACCACCGAAGTCGGCGTCATCTCGCTGGGCGGCATGGTCTACAAGGGCTCGGTCCGTGTCGGTGGCGACAAATTCGACGAGGCCATCATCAACTACATCCGCCGCAATTACGGCATGCTGATTGGTGAGCCCACCGCAGAGTCCATCAAGAAAAAAATCGGCTCGGCCTTCCCGGGCTCCGAAGTCAAGGAAATGGAAGTGCGTGGTCGCAATCTGTCCGAGGGCGTGCCCCGCAGCTTCACCATTTCTTCCAACGAAATCCTGGAAGCCCTGACCGACCCCCTGAACAACATCGTCTCCGCCGTCAAGAACGCGCTGGAGCAAACGCCGCCCGAGTTGGGTGCCGACATTGCCGACCGCGGCATGATGCTGACCGGCGGCGGCGCGCTGCTGCGTGACCTGGACCGCCTGCTGGCCGAAGAAACCGGCTTGCCGGTTCTGGTGGCCGAAGACCCACTGACCTGCGTGGTGCGCGGCTGCGGCATCGCGCTGGAGCAGATGGAGCGTCTGGGCTCCATTTTTACCAGCGAATAAGTAACCGGATACAGCGATGCCTCTTGGTACGCTGGACAGAGATCCCCCTCCCTTCTTTCGGCAGGGCCCATCGGCCCTGTCGAAACTGGCCGTGTGCAGCGCACTGGCGTTCTTCCTCATGGTGGCCGATTCCCGGTTCAAGGTCATGCAGCCGCTGCGCGTTGCACTGGCGACCGTGCTGTACCCGGCCCAGTGGCTGGCCTTGCGCCCGGTTCTGTTGTACCAGAGTGCCAGCCAATATTTTGCGTCGCTGACGGCGGCACAGTCCGCGCAACAGGAGGTTTTGAAAAAGCACAACCTGCAATCGCAGCGCGCCAACCAAGTGGAGCAATTGGTGCTGGAGAACACGCGCCTGCGCAAACTGCTGGGCTTGCGCGAGCGCCTGCAGTCGCCCTCCATGGCCGCGCAGGTGGTGTACGACGCTGCCGACCCCTACAGCCGCAAGGTGATCATCGACAAGGGAATGGCCGACAAGGTGGGGCTGGGGTCGCCGGTGCTGGATGAGTCTGGCGTTCTGGGTCAGGTCACGCGCGTGTACCCGCTGGTCAGTGAGGTAACCCTGATTACCGATCGGGACCACGCGATCCCCGTGCTCAACACCCGTACTGGCGCCAGGGGCGTGGCCTATGGTGACGTGTCCTTGCATGCCGACGCCATGGAGCTGCGTTTCATGGCGGCCAATGCCGACGTCGCCGCCGGGGATCTGCTGACCACCAGCGGCGTTGACGGTGTGTATCCACCGGGCTTGCCGGTCGCGCGCGTCGAAAAAGTGGAGCGCCGTGTGGACGCCGTGTTTGCCCGCATTTACTGTGTGCCCCTGGCGATGGTTTCGGGGGCCGCGCACGTGATGGTGCTGGACGCCGTGACGGCGCAAATCCCCCCCCGGCCGACACCCGAGGCGCCGACGGTCGTGAATCGCCGAGGAGTACCGAAATGAGAGTCTGGCCATGATCATGCGCCCCGGCCAGCAGTTGCTGTTGCCTGCCAATCCGTTTTTTATCTGGACCAGCGTAATGGCTGCCATGCTGCTCAACATGCTGCAAAACATGGGCCTTTGGGGACGTGCGGCGTGGACGCCCGACGTGCTGGCGGTGGTGCTGGTGTTCTGGACCGTGCACCAACCCTTGCGCGTCAGCATTGGCGCCGCGTTTGTCTTTGGGTTGCTGATGGACGTTCACCAGAGCGGTCTGTTGGGCCAGCACGCCATGGCCTACACGGTGCTCAGTTTCTTTGCGATCACCATCCACCGCCGATTGCTGTGGTTTTCGGTGCCGTCACAGGCGGCGCAGGTGTTTCCGCTGTTTGCGGCGGCGCACGCTGTGGAACTGGCCGTTGGCATGATCAGTGGCGGCACATTCCCTGGCCTGTCTCTGCTGCTGGCGCCGGTTGCCGAAGCGGTGCTGTGGCCCGTGGCCAGCATCGTCCTGCTTGCCCCTCAGCTGCGCGCCCCCAACCCGGACGCGAATAGGCCTTTATAGGATGGCCCCCACGCTTGCCACTTCGTGTGCTGCGCTGCCCCCCGGGGGGGCGCTCCTTGCTTGGGGCGGCCCTGCGCTGCGTCGGTCATGACCGAAATACGCAACGTCGAAGCGGACCTGGCGCGCTTTCGCACCCGTGTGTTTGCGGTCAGCGTGCTGGTGCTGGTGTGCTTTCTGCTGTTAGCCGCACGCCTGGTCTACCTGCAGGTGGTGCGCCACGATGACTTGCGCGCACAGGCCGAGAGCAACCGCACCTCGATTGTGCCGATCGTTCCCAATCGCGGTCTGATCGTGGACCGCAATGGCATCGTGCTGGCCAGCAATTACTCGGCCTACACGCTGGAAATCACACCCGCCAAAACCAACGGTCTGGAGCAGACCATTGACGAACTGGCCAAGGTGATGGATGTCACGGCACGCGACCGAAGGCGTTTCAAGAAGCTGATGGAAGAGTCCAAGAGCTTCGAATCCCTGCCCATTCGCACCCGGCTGACGGACACCGAGGTGGCACGCTTTGCCGCCCAGCGCTTTCGCTTTCCCGGCGTGGAGATCAAGGCGCGGCTGTTTCGCAACTACCCGTATGGCGAACTGGCCAGCCATGTGATTGGCTACATCGGGCGCATCAACCAGGCAGAGAAGGCCAAGATCGAGGACGACGACAACCAGGCCAACTACCGCGGCACCGAATACATCGGCAAGCTCGGCGTGGAGCAGAACTTCGAGAGTCAGTTGCATGGCATTACCGGTGTAGAGCGGGTCGAGACCTCGGCCGGTGGGCGTGCCATGCGCAAGCTCGCCAGCACGCCGTCCACGCCGGGCAACAAAGTGGAGTTGTCGATCGACATCAAGCTGCAGAAGCTGGTGGAAGACATGTATGGTGACCGCCGCGGCGCTCTGGTGGCAATCGATCCACGCAATGGCGAGGTGCTGGCCTTCGTCTCCAAGCCGACCTTTGACCCCAACCTCTTTGTTGATGGCATTGACGTTGACAGCTGGGCCGCGCTGAACGAGGATATCGACAAACCGCTACTCAACCGCGCGCTGCGCGGCACCTACCCGCCCGGTTCGACCTACAAGCCGTTGATGGCCATGGCGGCACTCAACAGCGGCAAACGCGCCGCCAACGTCGTCATCCAGGACAACCTGACCTACAGCTTTGGTGGCCGCTCCTTTGGCAGCCCCGAGGCCGATCGTCCCGGTCCCAAGGACATGCGCCTGGCCATCGTCAGCTCCTCCAATGTCTATTTCTACAGCCTGGCCAACGAGATGGGTGTGGACCTGATCCACGACCAGTTGCAGCCCTTTGGCCTGGGGCGCCTCACCGGCATCGACCTGATGGGCGAGGTCACCGGCGACCTGCCGTCGCAGGAGTGGAAGCGCAAGAAATTCAGGAAGCCGGAACAGCAGAAGTGGTACGCCGGAGAGACGATCTCACTGGGCATCGGCCAGGGCTACAACAACTTCACGATGCTGCAGATGGCCACCGCCTACTCGACCATCGCCTCCGGTGGCCTGCGCTTCAAGCCGCACCTGGTGCGCGAGATCCAGGACAGCGTTCAGCGCACGACCCTGCGTGCCGCCGGCGATGCGCTCGAACCCCTGCCGCTCAAGCCTGAACATGTGGACGTGATTCGCAATGCGATGCATGGCGTGACGCTGGAGGGCACCTCGGCCAGGGTATTTGCCGGCGCTGGCTACACCAGTGGCGGTAAGACCGGCACGGCCCAGGCCATCGGCCTGCGGGCCGGCGAGAAGTACAGCAGCGTCAAGGGCGACGAGCACAAACGCGACCATGCCCTCTATGTCGCCTTTGCACCGGTCGAAAACCCGACGATCGCGCTGGCCGTGATTGTGGAGAATGCCGGCTGGGGCTCCGGGTCCGCCGCACCCATCGCGCGTCGCGTATTCGACTACTGGCTGCTGGGGCAGTACCCCAATGACGAGGACATGGCAGCCGTGCGCAAGGGCCAGGCCATGGCGCCCATCGGCAAGCCGCTGGTAGCTGCCGAGGTGCCTTGGCCGCGCGCCGGTGCCACCGTTGCGGCCATGCCACCGGCGGCGAGTGCTCCAGCAAGCGCGGCGAAGCCGCCGGCCAGTGCCCCTGTCAAAACGGTCGTGGTGGCACCGCGCTAAATCCGCCGCACTCAGCGCAAGAACGCGTCGTAGCTGGTCTTCAGAATCAGAGCCGATACCACCACAATGAACACCCCGCGCACAAAGCCTGTGCCGTGCTTGAGCGCCAGGTGTGTGCCGGCCAGGCTGCCCAGCACATTGGCAATGGCCATCGCCAGCACAAAGTGCCACCACACATGGCCCTTGAGGGCGAACAGCAAAATGGCCGCCAGGTTGGACGCCGTGTTGAGCAGCTTGGCGCCGGCCGAGGCGTTCAGGAAGTCGTAGCCCAGCAGGCGCACCAGCAGAAAGACAAAGAAGCTGCCGGTGCCGGGGCCGAAGAAGCCGTCATAAAAGCCGATGACGGCGCCAATGCCACAGGCCACCAGGGCTTCCTGCTGGCCGCCAAAGCGCGGCGTGTGGTCGCGCCCCAGTTCTTTCTTGGCCAGCGTGTAGGCCAGCACCGCCAGCAGCACCAGTGGCAGGGCCTTGCGCAGGTACTCGGGCGAGATCACGGTCACCAGCCAGGCGCCCGCCAGCGAGGCGCCAAAGCACACCGCCGCC